>JADMIO011011066.1_pt1 | contig 100634 bp, 95 predicted proteins | sample 8958161 | NCBI WGS metagenome assembly JADMIO01 (sample SAMN16585339, study PRJNA669376) | soil metagenome | isolation source: Crop rotation soil | place: USA: Cullars Rotation, Alabama | collected 2011 | reverse complement strand
CCGCGACTTCAAGTCACGTGAATTCCAAGCTTCGGATCCCACTGTGCTGGAAAGATGGATGCGTATTCAAACACGGAATCATCTCATACTCTTCTCCACCGGCTTCCATAAACGATTCCTTTCCCCTCATTGCAATTTCCTCCAATGTCTCCAAACAATCACTCACAAATGCAGGGCAAATGATCAGTAATTTTTTTATTCCTTCCTTCGGCATTTCTTCCAGGCGAATATCAGTAAATGGTTCAAGCCATCCTTTTCCCAACCTGGATTGAAATGAAATGCTGAATTTATTTTTTGGGATGCCTAATTTTTTAGTGACAAGATCCGTCGTTGTAAAACATTGATGGCGGTAACAAAAATCATGTGCAGGCGATGCAACATCACAACAATTGTTTGTTTTCAGACAATGCGAACCGGTAATATCGCTTTTGCGGATATGCCTTTGAGGTATACCATGGTAACTAAATAAAATATGATCGTAATCTTTATTTAGGTAAGGCCGCATTCTTTCTGCCAATGCATTTATATAATCTGCATTGTTATAATAAGGTTTTACAAATTCAAGTTTAAAAGGATAATTGTTTTTTTTGTGAACCGCTTTTGCATGTTCTACTGCTGTCTCATAAGATGACATGGCATAATGAGGATACAATGGAACGGCGATAACTTCTTCCAGTCCGGGCTGGCGTTTCATTAAATTGTCAAAGCCATCTTTTGCTGTCGGATTTCCGTAACGCATGGCAATTTCTACAGGAATATCTACGAGCTGTTGCAATGCATGTTGCAATTGCCTTGTTAATTCAACAAGTGGAGAGCCTTTGTCGGTCCAGATCGTCTTATAAGCTTCTGCAGATTTTGGCGCACGGGTAGGAACAATAATCCCTTTAATTAATAAAAGCCTGGCGATATAAGGAATATCGATCACCCTCTCGTCCATTAAAAATTGATTGAGGTATTTTTTTACATCACTGGTAGATGTACTATCAGGCGAACCCAGGTTCATTAAAACAATTCCACGCTTTTTTTCACTCATAGTTTGCAAATGTAATCACTCGTAATTTTTCAGAATAAAAAAAACTGGGAATTCGATATAAAATGAAAAACTGTGAACAATTCATTCATATAAATTACCGGATTATCATGAGAAATGACAGTCCAATGACATTATGATTAGTTAACACAGGCTGCCGGGGTTAATTTTGCAGGGCAAAAATTTATTGATTCAGAAAGAGAGATGCATCAACCACGAACCACAGATATTACTCATTTTTTCATAGCTGGGATCAACTATAAAAAGACAGATGCGTCCATTCGTGGGCAGTTTGCAATAAACAACGATCAGTATGAACAGGTGATCGCCAGTGCTCCTTCCTTTGGTATCAGCGAATTCTTTGTTTTATCTACTTGCAATCGCACAGAAATTTATGGATTTACCGAAGATCCAAATGCGCTGTGTGCATTGTTGTGTTCACAAACAGAAGGTTCGTTGAAGTCGTTTATAGAAATGTCTTACATAAAGTCAGGTGTTGAAGCTATTGAACATTTATTCAATGTGGCAGCGGGGCTTGATTCGCAGATATTGGGTGATTACGAGATCATCGGGCAGATAAAACAATCTGCAAAATTCTCAAAACAAAGAAATTTTATCGGCGCTTATCTTGAGCGTATGATCAATGATGTATTGAAAGCATCTAAAAAGATCCGTACATATACATCATTGAGTGGTGGTACCGTTTCTGTTTCTTTTGCAGCGATACAATACATTAAAGAAAATTGTGCTGACCTCCTGAATAAAAAAATATTGTTGCTTGGTACGGGTAAGATCGGCAGCAATACCTGTAAGAATCTTGCTGATTACTTGCCGGGTGTACCTGTTAAATTGATAAACCGTACCATAGAAAAAGCACGTGAGCTTGCGGAGCAATTTGACCTGCAGTATGAGCTTATTGAAAACATGGATGCATGTATCAATGATGCAGATATTATTCTTGTTGCTACAAATGCAAATGAACCGATACTTTTAAGCAAACATTTTAAAGGAGATCGGGAGCAATTGATCATTGATCTCTCTGTTCCATGCAATGTGGCTGCAGAAGTTGATAATATTGAAAAGTTAACATTGATAGGTGTTGATGAACTTAGCAAAATAAAAGATGAAACACTTTTAAAAAGAGCAGCTGAGATCCCAAAAGTAAAGATCATCATAGAGCAACATGTAAATGAATTTCTGGACTGGCATGAAATGCGCAGGCATGTGCCCGTACTAAAAGTTGTAAAAAATAAATTGCTTACACTGCAGGCTGATACCGTATTCGATCCTTCCGCAATGTTATCATTTACTTCCTGCGACGATAAGACCGCAGAAGATAAAATTCAGAAAGTTATAAACGGGATGGCTGTAAAAATGAGGACGCAAAATCAGCCTGGTTGTCATTATATAGAAGCCATCAACGATTTTATCTCAACTGCGTCCAGCCAATAAAATGAACTCCATTATCAGAATAGGGACAAGAGAAAGTGAGCTGGCGATCTGGCAGGCAACGTTTGTAAAAGATATGCTTGCTGATAAAGGCTATTCCTCTACGTTAGTTTATATAAAAAGCGAAGGCGATATTGATCTTAAAACACCTTTATATGAAATGGGTGTACAGGGCATCTTTACGAGGAGCCTTGATATTGCTTTGCTGAATGATACCATTGATATTGCTGTGCATTCCATGAAGGATGTGCCTACACAATTGCCGGCAGGGATCGCACAAGCGGCAGTGTTGAAGCGGGGGAATTATAAGGATCTGTTTGTTGTGAATAAGTCAATGGGTGAATGGGTGAATAAGTCAATAGATTTAAGTTCTTTCGTTGAGTCATTGACCTATTCACCCATTCACCCATTCACGCATTCACCTCTCGTAGCCACCAGCAGCATCCGCCGCAAAGCCCAATGGCTCTATCGTTACCCAAATGCTATCATAGAAAATTTAAGAGGCAATGTAAATACCCGGTTAAAGAAAGTAGCAGAAAGTAATTGGGACGGGGCGATATTTGCAGCCGCAGGTTTGGAACGTATCGGGCTTCGCCCCGAATCTTCCATCGAACTCGACTGGATGTTACCTGCGCCTGCACAGGGAGCGATCATGGTTGTATGCAGGGAAGATGATGAGACTTGTTTGAATGCCTGCACAAAACTTAATGATGAAGCAAGCGAAATATGCACAAAGATCGAAAGAGATTTTTTACGGGAATTATTAGGCGGTTGTTCAACACCAATAAGTGCGTTGGCAGAATTGAATAATAATGAAATTCATTTCAGGGGAAATATACTTTCGATCGATGGTAAAGAAAAAGCAGCCGTTGAAAAAATAATTAAAAAAGAAAATGCAGCAGGTGCTGGTAAACAAATGGCCATTGAATTATTAAACAATGGCGGGCAGCAAATAGCCGATTCGATCAGGAATGCAAAATAATCTTCAAATATTATGTACACGGCCTTTGGATGAGCAGCTTATACAAGAGGCAAATGATAAAGGTATTGACATAGATATACTCGCATTCATCGAAACAGAACCTATTGAATCGGTAGAGGTGCAGCAGGAAATTGAAGCAGTGTTGAACGCAGCTGCAACCGTTGTGTTCACAAGTATGAATGCAGTGGAAGCTGTAGAAGAACATGTCATTGATGAGCAACCGGAATGGATCATTTATTGTATCGGCAATACGACGAAGGAACTTGTGCAAAAATATTTTCCATTATCAAAGATTGCCGGTACAGCAGATAGTGCGGCTGAGCTTGCTGAATTGATCATTGAAGCATCAACAGCGGAGGAAGTGGTTTTCTTTTGTGGCGACCTGCGCAGGGATGAATTACCAACGAAACTCAAACAGCACGACATTGAAGTAAATGAAATTGTAGTTTATCAAACAATGCTTGTGCCTCATAAAGTGAACAAAGAATATTTGGGCATTTTATTTTTCAGTCCAAGTGCAGTAGAAAGTTTTTTTATAAATAATAAATTAAACGCAATAACGATCTTATTTGCAATTGGCGTAACAACTGCATCAACAATAAGAAAATATACCAGCAATAAAATTTTGATCGCCGATCAGCCGGGAAAAGAAAACCTGGTAGAGAAGATGATAGAATATTTTACGTGACGGTGGCAATCGGGAATCGTGAATCGGCAATAACCCCGACAGTGGTTTAAAGAATGGGTGAATAAGTTAATAAGTGAATTCAATAAAATAATTATCATAGCTGAAATCTGATTTCCCTCAGCAAAAAACAAAAAGCGAATGTTAAAAAACGACCTGTTACTAAAAGCATTAAGAGGAGAAAAAACCGAACGTGTCCCTGTATGGATGATGCGCCAGGCCGGAAGATACCTGCCCGATTATATGAAGCTGAAAGCGAAGTATGATTTCTTTACCCGTGTACAAACTCCTGAACTTGCAACAGCAATAACACTACAGCCTATTGACCAGGTTGGTGTGGATGCTGCCATTATTTTTTCTGATATACTGGTCATACCGCAAGCAATGGGAATGGAAGTATTGATGGAAGAAGGTAAAGGGCCTTTGTTGCCAACCGTTATTCAAACACAGGCAAATGTAGATGCATTGATCACTGGTGGTGTAGAAGAAAGTTTAAAATATGTAATGGATGCTTTGGCCTTGACAAAAAAAGAATTGAATGGTCGTGTACCATTGATCGGCTTTGCGGGTGCACCATGGACAATACTTTGTTATATGGTTGAAGGAAAAGGAAGCAAGACCTGGGATAAAGCAAAACAATTCGCATACACACAGCCGGTAGTAGCGCACAGTTTGTTACAAAAAATTACAGACATCACGATTCAATATTTAAAAGCGCAGGTAAAAGCAGGTGCAGATGTGGTGCAGGTATTTGATAGTTGGGCAGGTTCATTGAGTCCTGCAGATTTTAAAATATATGCCCAACCATATTTATTACAAATAGCTGCTGCATTAAAAGACAATGCGCCGGTTATTTTATTTCCAAAGGGAACCTGGCATGCGCTGGGAGATCTGAGTAAGTCGGGCGCTTCCGGTATTGGCATTGACTGGTGCATTGAACCTAAAATGGCAAGAACATTTACAAATTATAGTATCACAATTCAAGGTAATTTTGATCCGGCAAAATTGCTGGCGCCCATTCCTGAAATAAAAAAAGCAGTAAAGGAAATGATCGATGGTTTTGGTACACAGCGTTACATTGCAAACCTGGGACATGGGATCATGCCGAATGTTCCTGTTGATCATGCGAAGGCGTTTGTGGATGCGGTGAAAGAGTACGGCGGCAATCGGGAATCTTGAATCGGCAATCGTGAATGGTGAAATCTTCGAAGTTAATAATAGCTGAAATCTGATTTCAAAAAATAAACGAATTAATTTAATAACGGCTCATGTACAAAACAACAACACACGAATTCAGGGAACGTTGGATAAAGTACATCTATGATTTGCAGGATACGATCTGCAATGCTTTGGAATTGGTGGATGGCAGATCAAAATTTGTACAGGATGAATGGGAGCGTGCAGAAGGTAAAGGAGGTGGTGGGCTGACGAGGGTAATAGCAAATGGCAATGTGATAGAGAAGGGAGGAGTGAATACTTCTGTTGTATATGGGAAGGTTACCGATAAGATGCGTGGGCTTATGCAACAGGATGCAAATAAGTGGTTCGCTGCTGGGTTATCATTGATCATTCACCCGCTTAATCCATTTGTTCCAACTGTACATGCCAACTGGCGATATTTTGAATTGTACGATGAGAACGATACCATAATAGATCGCTGGTTTGGCGGTGGAACTGATCTTACGCCGTATTATTTGTTTGAAGAAGATGTGGTTCATTTTCATCAAACATTAAAAAATGCAAATGATCCTTTTGGAAAAGAATTATATCCTGCTTATAAAAAAAGATGTGATGAATATTTTGTGAATAGTCACCGCAATGAAGAAATGAGAGGCATTGGCGGAATATTCTATGATCATCTTCGTGCGACAGAAGATTTTGATATAGAAAAATTATTAAGCTTTCAACAAGCAAATGGTAATTGTTTTTTAGATGCATATTTGCCGATCGTGAATAAAAGAAAAGATATTGTTTACAATGAACAAAACAAATACTGGCAGGAGATACGTCGTGGGAGGTATGTTGAATTTAATTTGTTGCATGACCGTGGCACCATCTTCGGGTTAAAAACGAATGGGCGTACGGAAAGTATTTTAATGAGTTTGCCACCAACGGTTCGATTTGATTATAATTATCAACCAACAACAGGAAGCGAAGAAGAAAAATTGTTGAATGTATGTCTCCACCCAAAAGATTGGTTAGGAATAGAAGTTAGTGATGAAGAAAAAAATGAATGGGCAAGGCGCTCAAACACGTGTTAAATTAATCGCCACAAAGACGCTAAGTCGCAAAGATGTACAAAGTCTTTGTGTTTCTTAGAGCCTTTGGGTCTTAGTGGCAAAATAATAATTTATGTATTTACAAAGAAGAAACAGAATTCTCAGAGTGTCACCAGCAATAAGAAGTATGGTGGCAGAAACAATATTAACACCGGCAGATTTTATTGCTCCATTGTTTATCGATGAGGGAGAAAATATTTCGACAGAGATCGCATCAATGCCAAACTATTATAGGAGAAGTATTGATCTTACAGTAAAAGAAGTAAAAGAACTTTGGTCACTCGGAATAAAATCCGTTTTACTTTTTATTAAATGCAAAGACGAATTAAAAGACAATACCGGTAAGGAAGCATGGAATAAAAACGGTTTGATGCAGCGTAGTATCAAAGCCATTAAAGATGCTGTGCCGGAAATCTATGTGATGACCGATGTTGCTTTGGATCCATATTCTTCTTATGGGCATGACGGTATTGTTGAAAATGGAGAAATTGTAAATGATCCTACTGTTGAGGCATTGGTTAAAATGAGTATCAGCCATGCAGCAGCAGGTGCCGATATAGTTGCGCCAAGTGATATGATGGATGGCCGCATCGGTGCAATACGTGAAGGTTTGGAACAAAATAATTTTATAAATACCGGTATCATGGCATACAGTGCCAAATATGCTTCCTGTTTTTATGGCCCATTCAGGGATGCACTGGATAGTGCCCCGGGTTTTGGCGATAAGAAAACCTACCAGATGGACTATGCAAATCGCATTGAAGCAATTAAAGAAGCAATGATGGATGTGGAAGAAGGAGCCGATATCGTTATGGTAAAACCTGGACTTCCTTATCTTGATATTGTGCGTGAAGTGAAAAACGCAGTGGATGTTCCCGTTAGTGTGTATAATATCAGCGGTGAGTATTCTATGATAAAAGCTGCAGCACAGCGTGGATGGATCGATGAGAACAAAGCGATATTGGAAACATTGACATCTATTAAAAGGGCAGGGGGTGACCTGATCGCAACATATTTTGCTAAAGATGCGGCGAAGCTATTAGGGTGAGTGAATAGGTGAATGAGTGAATGGGTGAATGAATTTTGTAGCATCACTAAAAAGAATTGAATCTATATTTTATTAAGTAAACAACGATATTTTCTAATTTGCAAAATCTGAATGATCTTCTTTATTCACTTATTGACTCATTCACCTATTGACTCATATGAATACCTCAAAAAGTAAAAAACTATTCACAAGAGCACAGCGAACAATTCCAGGGGGTGTAAACTCTCCTGTACGTGCATTCAAAAGCGTAGGTGGTACGCCGTTATTTATAAAAAAAGCAAAAGGCGCTTACTTATATGATGTGGACGGAAATCAATACATCGATTATATCGCATCATGGGGCCCGATGATATTGGGACATGCGCATAAACCGGTTATAAAAGCCATTAAAAAATTCGCCTCTTATTCTACATCTTATGGTGCACCCACCAAGCTGGAAATTGAAATGGCGGAATTGATCACCAGCATGGTTCCCAATGTTGATCTTATAAGAATGGTAAGCAGCGGTACCGAAGCTTGTATGAGTGCTGTTCGTTTGGCAAGAGGTTATACTGGCAAAAACAAGATCATAAAATTTGAAGGCAACTATCATGGTCATGCAGATTCATTTTTAGTGAAGGCGGGAAGTGGGATCGCTACATTTAATATTCAAACAGTTCCGGGCGTGACATCGGGCGTAAGCAACGATACACTAACGGCAGTATACAACGATCTGGATACAGTGAGAACACTGGTTGCTGAAAATAAAAATGAGATCGCTGCTATCATCATTGAACCTGTAGCGGGTAATATGGGTTGCATCCTGCCTAAGCCTGGTTTTTTAGAAGGGCTTAGAACGATCTGTGATGAAGAAAATATTGTTTTCATTTTCGATGAAGTAATGACAGGGTTTCGCTTGTCTGCCGGTGGAGCACAACAAACACTTGGTATCAAAGCTGATCTTGTTACATATGGAAAAGTGATTGGTGGCGGTATGCCTGTTGGCGCATTTGGTGGCAAAAGAGAAATTATGGAACAGATCGCACCGTTGGGAAATGTTTACCAGGCAGGAACATTAAGCGGCAATCCAATTGCGATGATAGCGGGTTATACGATGCTAAAGGAGCTAAAGAAAAATCCATCTATTTATAGAGAACTTGAAGATAAAACGATCTATCTACGCAATGGGCTTAAAAAGGTTTTGGATGAATGGGGCAAGCCTTATGTTATTAATCAGCTGGGTTCAATGATCAGCCTGCATTTTAGTGATCAGCCGGTTACTGATTTTGCAAGTGCATCGAAGGCTGATATTCCTTTGTTCAACAAGTTGTTTCATTTCATGCTTGATCATGGAGTTTATTTACCGCCTTCTGCGTATGAGAGTTGGTTTCTTAATAATGCCTTGAGTTATGAAGATCTTGATAAAACGATAAAAGCGTTGAAGCTGTTTATTTCAGAAAGTCTTCAGTGATTTGAAAATTAATTGATTTGAAAATTTGAAGATTAGGAGTATTAAATTCAAATGCTCTTTGCATCTTCAAATCGGCACATTTTCAAATCTTCAAATTGTTATTCAGCTGGTACTGCAAAACTTTCCTTGATCTTTCCGGTAAGATCGGTCTCCATCATCCTGCATGCAATGTTGATCATATTCTTAAATGCGTTGGCATGAGAAATGCCGTGGCCAATAATAACGGGCTTGGCTACCCCAAGAACAGGTACACCGCCATATGCTTCAAAATTGAAGCGCTCTAAATGTTCATCATGTATGTTGCGGCGTTTTGTGATATCATAAATACTTTCAGCAAGTTTTAAAATTACATTGCCCGTAAATCCATCACATACCATTACATCGGCTTTATCGATCAATATATCACGGCCTTCAATGTTTCCAACAAAATTGATAAGGTTGTTTTCTTTCAGCAGGGGGTAAGTTGCCTGCGCTAAAATATTTCCTTTGCCTTCTTCCTCACCAAGGTTAACGAGACCAACTTTTGGTTTATCTATCTTTAAAATATGTTCTGCGAAGAGGGAACCAAGAATTGCAAACTGGTTAAGGGTTTCTGGTTTGCAGTCAGCATTCAATCCAACATCAACCAGTAATCCAAGTGAGCCATCTTCTCTTGGCATGTAACCGCCAATGGTAGGACGTGTTACACCTTCAATGGCTTTGATGCTGAACAATGCACCTACCATCATGGCACCGGTATTGCCTGCACTTATGAAAGCATCTGTTTTGCCAGTGGCTAATAAATGAAACCCAACTGCGATGGATGACTGCTGTTTTTCTTTTAATGCTTTGGTAGGATGTTCGTGCATTTCAATCACCTGGGGAGCGTGTACAATGCTGTACGTAGAAGGGTTCATACTGTTCCCGTCCAGGTGTAATTTTATTTTCTCTTCATCACCGATCAATACAAGGTGTACATCTTCTTTGTTGTATGCCATAAAAGCCGATGCGCCTTTTACAGCTTCGAGAGGAGCGAAATCACCTCCCATCATATCAAGGCCAATTTTGATCATCAAAAGAAAATTTAAAAATTAAAAATTCCAAAACCATGAATGAAGTTACTCATTCTTTGATTTTGGAATTAAAATCTTTCGGAAAAAAACGTTATGCTTTAAGTGGAGCTTTTTCAGCTACAACTTTTCCTTTATAGTATAATTTTCCTTCGCTTACATGTGCACGGTGGCGTACATGTATTTCGCCCGTAGTAGAGTCTGTGCTTAAAGTAGTCTCTGTTGCTTTATAATGCGTCCTTCTTTTTGCACTGCGTTGTTGCGAATGGCGCCTTTTCGGATTTGGCATGACTATTAATTTTTAATTTTTAATTCTTAATTGTTATGATTCTAATTGTCTTTAAACTTTTCCAACCCCTTCCACAAAGCATTGGCATTGTGCTCTACATGCTTTGCTTCCATCTCTTTTAATTTCTCCAGCACTTCGTTGTTGCATTGAGGGCCGCCCATCTCTTCTTTGCTACACATCCGTTGCATGGGCACACTCAACATTACAAATTCATAGATCCAGTCGCTTACATTCAGGTGACTCTCGTTTCTCGAAATATAGAACACATCAGCGTCTTCTTCCTGCCTGTTCATTTCTTCGGGATCGTCTACCAGCTTTACCAGCATTTTAAACTCATCCCAAAGGTCCATTTTCAATGGATTGCCACATCTGTCGCAGGTTACTTCGGCTTTACCGCCTACTTCAAACTTCAGCAGCATGAAACCCGTATTTTTTTCAAGTGACAGCTTAACATTTGCCGTCGTATTTGAAAAATCTTCCGCACCTTTTTCTATAAAGAACTTACTGTCTATGTCGTAATTAAACTGGTGTATCCCCGGTTTCAACCCCACAAAAGCAATCTCAAATGCCCTTCTGTTAGCCATTGCGTTCAGTTTAAAGGAGTGCAAAGGTAATTGAAAATTATGAATTATGAGTGATGATTTTGGGCTTTTTTAGTCAGAATCGCTCCAAATAACCACTCATTAAGTAATTTTAGCTACATGAAGGTACAGAAGAAGGCTATTATTGCTGTTTTTTTATTGATAACCTGCGTCTTGATTCATATTTACAGTAGTAGTGAAACAAGGGTTGAAAATGGGTATACCAGCCATTTTTTCCCCGCTATCGCTCATTTTTTAAGGTCCTTACTAGGCTGGATACCTGTAAGTATTGGCGATTTTTTGTATGGATTGGTCACTATTTGGCTGGCCTGGAACTTATGCCGGTTTTTGGGACGAATGTTCCGGAAAGGCAAAGTACCATCCCGTAAAACCTATTTAAAAGAATCACTATTCAAAGCCTTTATCTTCTGCAGCATTATTTATATCATTTTTAATATTTTTTGGGGCATTAATTATGACCGCAAAGGGATCGCCTCGCAGATCGGGCTAAAAATGGAAAAATACAGCAGAGAAGATCTTGAAAAAATGAATGGCCTTTTGATAGAAAAAATAAATGCATCAAAAAGATCATTGATCGCTGCTAAAGTAAGTTATCCTTCCAATAAAGAACTATATGCAAAAGTTGCTGCTGCTTACCAAAATATTTCCAATACCTATCCTTTTTTAAATTACCAGCCGGCTTCGATAAAAAGTTCTATGTGGGGATGGCTGGGAAATTATACCGGGTTCACAGGATATTACAACCCATTTACAGGAGAAGCGCAATTAAATACTACGGGCCCTAAATTTTTGCATCCTTATGTTGCATGTCATGAAGTGGCCCATCAACTGGGATATGCAAAGGAGATGGAAGCGAATTTTGTTGGATACCTGGCAGCAAGTACTTCTCCCGATACACTGTTTCTTTATTCGGTTTACCTTGATCTTTTTGTATATGCCAACCGCAATTTGTATTTCGTTGATTCAACCATTGCAAGATCATACCGGAAGCAACTTGATACTGCGGTTGTTGCTGATCTTAAAGAATGGTTTGAATTTAACCGGAGACATGAAAGTTTTATAGAACCTGTTTTCAGGTGGATTTATGGAATATACCTGCAAGGTAACAGTCAGCCACAGGGGCTTTTGAGTTATGATGAAGTGACTGCTTTTATTATTTCTTATTATAAGAAGTTTGGGAAAATATAAGTTCCAGAGGTTTCAGAGGTTCCAAATGTTCCAGAAGTTCGTTAACCTTTGAAACTTTTGGAACCTCTGGAACCTATTGTACTGTTGCTAAAAAACTTTTTATTGCTCCAAAATATTCCTCAGGCGCATCCAGCCAACCGTAGTGACTACATTTATCAATGATCACAACTTTTGATTGTTTCAATGCTTTCTGTGCTTTCAATGCAGTTTTTTCCTGGATGACATCTTGTTTGCCTTGAATAATGAGTACTGGTTTGTTGAAAGAAGCAAGCCCGGGTGAACAATCAAAATTTATTTTTTGCATATTGCCCCATATCAATCCGTTTAATTGTGAATTGCCTTGTGTGAGGCGTTCAGCGATCATGGGCACAGGTTTCTTATTATATAAATAAGCAGGTGCTAATGCCATTCCTCTTTTTAATCTTGTTGCATGGCTGGTATCACCATCGCTGATCTTTGTTGTCCAGTAACTGACTTCTTTGTATTGTGCAATTGTCAATCTTGAATTGATACTCTCCTGTACATAAGATAATAGTTCAAGATCAATACCGCCTGAAGAAGAAAGAATTAACCCGTCAATACTTTTTGGATACTGTGTTGCGTAATAAGAAGCAAGCATGCCGCCAAAAGAATGGCCGAGTACGATCCAGCTTTTTATATTCAAATGTTTTCTTAATGCTTCAATATCTTCGATCATTAATTTCATCGTAATGGTTGAAGAATCTATTTTCTCCAATGTTGATTTGCCTGTTCCGCGTTGATCGTAGATGATCGTTTGATTATTGGTTGATAATTTTTCTGCCAGCTCAGCAAAACCATTGCTGTTCATGCCGGGCCCACCATTGATGATAAGGATCGGTTTTCCTGTTCCAAATGTGCGGTAATATATTTTTGCATCGCCATTGTTTGTTATGCCTTCAGTTTGTCCAGAAGTATGAAGTGAAACAACAATGAAACATAAAAAGCAAATGGATCTAAGCATGAGTTTATTTTTACTTGTCAAATGAAAGCTATTTTCAAGAGAAATAAATGCCGGCTATAAAAAATCCCGCAGATTTAAGTTGATTTAAATACACGCAGATCAAAGGTGATCTTTTTAAATCTGCGTGTTCTCAATCTTCTTTGATCTGCGGGAAAAAAATTAAAAACTATTCTTCCACATCATACTCTCTACCGGCTTGTTTGGTTGGCCGCTGTATTTTGCATTCTTCTTCTGGTTGTATTTTACCAGTATCTCACCTTCAACAGGGAAATAAATAAGTTGGCCAATGGGCATTCCTTTATAAACCCTTACAGGTTGTTTTACAGAAATTTCAAGTGTCCAGTTACCGCAAAAACCTACATCGCCCTTACCAGCAGTGGCATGTATATCTATGCCGAGGCGGCCGGTTGATGATTTGCCTTCAAGAAAAGGTACATGGGCATGTGTTTCTGTATACTCTTCTGTTACGCCCAGGTAAAACATATGCGGTAATAATAAAATGCCTTCATCTGGTATTTCAAAATGCTTGATCGTATTATGCTTTTTTGCATCAAGCTCTGCATGCTCATAAGTGGCAAGGTGCTTTCCAAGATGTACATCATAGCTGTTGCTGCCCAGGCATTCACGGTTATAAGGTTCAATTTTGATCGTTCCTTTATCTATTTCTTCAAGAATCCTTTGATCGGTTAGTATCATTTGTAAGATGGTTATTCGTTAATTTGTAAAAGTAATTTTTTCAATTTTCAATTCTCAATTTTCAATTCAGCTATGCCGCTGGTTTATCAACAAAATATCAACGAGGCCACAAAATTAGCGGTTTGGCATATTGCCGAGGAAGAAGATTTTTTTTTAAGTAAAGTACCGCTTCAAAATGAGATCACGCATCCACACAAGCGACTGCAACATCTTGCCGGCCGGTATTTGCTTACCGAACTCTTTACAGATTTTCCATTGGAATTGATTGAGATCGCTGATACAAAAAAACCTTTTTTAAGCAATGAAGCCTATCATTTTTCTATATCACATTGTAGCGATTATGCGGCCGTGATCGTGAGCGCTGTGAACAGGGTAGGAGTAGATATTGAGGTGGTTTCTGAGAAGGTGGAGAGGATAAGTAGTAAGTTTTTGTCTGTTCGGGAACTTCAAATGATTGAGGAAACGTTCAACGTTCAACGTTCAACGTTTAACGTCCAGGTTGTTACAGCTTGTTGGAGCATAAAGGAAACAATGTTTAAATGGTATGGTTTAGGTAAAGTTGATTTTAAAGAGCACCTGCACATTAAAAATATAGAAGTTCATTCAAATGAATTTACTGCAAGCTGTGATTTTTTGAAAGATGAAGCCAGGCAGTTAATGGTACATGGACTTTCTTTTAATAATAACGTTCTTACATGGACGATTAGTTGACGAAGTTGATAGGGTTGATAATGTTATTAGGGTTGGCCTTATCAACTTTGTCAACCCTATCAACTTTATTAACCTATTTTTTACTTACTTCCACCGTCCACTCACTCCCACTATATACACGATGTACCGCAGAAAAACTTCCCTGGTTCAACGCAAAAGAAACCTGCAATAGACTATTAAGATAGAGTAGTGGTTTTCCTTTTGCAACAGCGCCGAAGGTTGCTGAGTAAGGCATGTCTCCTTCGTAGGCTTTTATTTTGTTGTGATGAATAGTTACATGCAACACATCTCCAACCTTTGCATCAAGTTGTTTAAAAAGATCAGAAGGAATGTTGGTCCAGATATTTCCATATTGAATATCCAGGATAGCAATGGTGCCTTTTATCTTTTTATTTTCTATCGTAGCTTTTTGATAAGGAATAGTTACCACTTCATTCGGTAATAATTTTCCAACCTGTTCAAAACTGATCGTTCCCGATGCAAGCCTTGCAGCAGTATATGCATATACATCCCTTCCATGAAATGTGTAAGATTTTTCTGATCCCTTTCTCCTGTTAACAGCTTCATCAATTTCTCTAATTGCGGCAATGCCTTCCGATTGTGCAATGAGTGTGAGTGTTCCATTATCCGGCGTTACAATAAAATGTCCTGCATTTGTTTTTAATACAACAGATCTGCGGCTTGTTCCCACGCCGGGATCAACAACAGAAACGATCACGGTACCGGTTGGCCAGTATGGAATTGTTTGTTCAAGCCTGTATGCTGCTTCCCAGATATTATATGCAGGTATCTCATGAGTAAGGTCAAATAATTTAAGACTGGAATCTACTCCCATGGCAACTCCCTTCATCGCAGATACGGCGCCATCTTTTAAACCAAAATCAGATTGAAAAACAACGATCTTATTTTGAGAATAAGATACAACTGTGACTAATAAAAAAAATAAAACAGCGAAGTAGTGAGATAGATATTTTTTCATTGAACAAAGTTTAAGAGGTTTCAAAAGTACAAAAGGTTTAAGACGTTTAAGGTTTAACGTTTAAAGTTTCAAAGTTTCCAAAAGAAAAAAGGTTTAAGAAGTTAAACAACCTCTTAAACCTTTTAAACGTCTTAAACCTTTTAAACTTTATTAGAAGTTCAAAGCGATCTTACCAAACAACTTACGTCCATTGAATCCCATTTGTACAGAATCCCATGGGCCACCTGATTCGTTGTCATTTGAATAACCCTTCGCCTGTTGATTAACACCAAGGTTTGGGTGTACATTAAATACATTATCAGCACCCACAAATACAGTTAATGATTTTGCAAGCTTATATGATACGTATAGATCAGTAGTGATCTTTGAGTTGTAATTAAAGTTTTCAGGAACCAAAACATTTGGATCTGCATCAGTAGGAACTTCCGGATGGATCCCTGCATAGTTGGGGTTTACATCAGTACCTGTTCCAAAGCCAAGTAATACTATTTTGCCCCAATAATTGATACGAGTACCCACGCCTAATTTTTTACGGTTGTAATCAAGGCTCAGGTTGATTTTTTGTTTAGGGGCTGAAGCTTTCAGGAATGCAATTTCCCTGTCACTATAAAAAGTGTGACGATCCAGATCATTTGTATTTAATAATGCTGGTACGTGGATCGCATCTATTTTCACATCCTGTATATTGGCTGCAAGCAACGCTGTGATCTTGTTCTTACCCCAGCTTTTCGTATAATCGATAACGATATCCACTCCGTAATTGGTGGTATTCACTGCATTTGTAAAAAACTGTACAGTTCCAATCGATGAATCAAGCGTTGGATCAACAGCACGAACGACATCTCCAGGGAATAAACCGGTTAATACAACCCTGTCCGTTACTTTTACCATATAGCCATCTACAGTAAATGTCAATCCCTTAACTGGTTTCCAGGCAAAGCCAAAGCTTGCATTCAGTGATTTTTCTTCTTTCAGGTCCTGGATACCTACAGCTCTTGTTGCTGCGGTTCCATTGCGGATAATACGTGATTGTACCAATTCCCCATTGCTGAAAGAAGTAAGTGTATTTGCAAAATTGATCTGCTGTAAAGATGGAGCCCTGAATCCTGTGCTTACAGAACCACGGAGGTTGAAATTAGAACCGATCTTGTAACGTGTAGCAAATTTGAATGTAGCAACAGAACCAAAATCATTATAGTGTTCAAAACGTACCGCTCCATCAACGAGCCATTTTTTTGTAGCGTTTAGTTCGCCATCAACATATAGTGCAAAATTGCTGCGGTCTCTTTTTATTACATCACCGTTAGGACTGAATCCCGGAAAACCCTGGGAGCCCGAAGCAGGAGTAAGCGGGCCGGCGTTTGGATAATTTACATCTTCTGTATGATAACTATCCCATGAAGCACGTTCACCTGCATAGATAGAATATCTTTCATACCTGTATTCAGCACCTAAACCAAGGTTGAAGCCGCTTGCAATACCAGCAAATGATTTACTGAAATCAAGTGTTGATGTATTCTGGATAAAATCAAAACCACCATCATCAAAATGAGTTTGAGGAGGTGTTCCGTTTACTGTCAGCATAGAAGCATTGAAGGTCTTATCACCATAATAATGGAAATCATTTTTTCCAATTGTGTTATTCAGGTCCCAGTTCCAGCCATGGCATTTACTCCTGAACCCTGAAGAAAGAGAAAGATCCTGTATATGTGTTTGTATGTGTGGATTGTAATAGATCTCACCATCTTTTGTTTTGTGCATGATGTTTGGATCATATACAAGCTCACCATTTACATCAGCAGGGAAACGCTCAGGCCTTCCGCTATAATTTCTCGTGTAGGCATAAGCGTCAGATGCCTTGTAGTTGTATCCGCCAAAAGCATAAAAAGTAGAACTTCCTTTTTTACAGGTTGGTATTTCCATGTTGAACATGCCACCACCGGTTTTTAAAGACTCATCACCAAAAGCCCTGCGGCCTGTATTGATGAATGGAAGTGCATTCCTGTCTGTCTGCCAGTTTGCTGTATCAACCTGCCTGAACGTTTTTGCCTGTGAAAGGAAATTAAAAGAGTAATTAATAAATCCGCCTCTTTTGCCAATAGCAAATCCATGATTCAAAGAGAGGGTAACTGTTCCGCCATCAATGACATTACCAGTATAATATTGGTTTGAATTCCTTTCAGTGTATAATGAATTGAACTTGTCATCATAATAACCGCTCCAGCCTCCATTCACGCTTAAGTGATTGATATCTTTCTTAAGAATGATATCAATTACGCCTGCAATGGCATCCGAGCCGTATTGTGCGGAAGCACCATCACGTAAAATTTCAACCCTGTCAACAGAAGCCTGTGAGAAACCATTCAGATCAGTTCCTGAAGCACCCCTGCCCCTTGTTCCAAACAATGAAACGAAAGCAGTGGTATGACGCCTTTTACCATTTATCAAAACAAGTGTTTGATCAGGGCCCAATCCCCTTAATGTAGCTAAGTCAATATGATCAGCACCATCTGCACCACTTTGTTTATTATAATTAAAAGAAGGTGCTGCCATATTTAAAATAGAAGTAAGATCTGTTTTAGCAGTCGGCAAACCAACCTGGTTCACCTTGATAACGTCAACGGGCACTGCTGTTTCTGTTTTTGCTCTTGGTGCACCTCTTGTACCAAGCACAACCACATCGCCAAGATCAACAGAACTTGCTTCCAGGCTTACAGTAATATCTGTAGTACCTGTAAGGGTTACCAGCTGGGGCTTATATCCTATACTGGTTACTTCCAATACCTCGTTTCCTTTTGCTTGTATTTTTAAAATGCCATCACTGCCGGAGGTTGCACCTTTTTTACTTGATTTTACAGTAGCAGATGCATTCGCGATCGGGTTGCCTGTTTTTGAATCCGTTACTTTAACGGTGTAAGTTTGTTGCGCAAAGATCAGGCTGCTGCTGATTAGCATGCCCAATAATAGTAGCGTCTTTCTCATAATATGCGTTTTGGTTAAGTAAAGTGGTCTTCACAGGAATTCGCAAAAGTAATATATAATCATTATTGTATGGTTAAAATCTGGTATTGCTTTGCATGCTTTGTAATTGGTGGTTTTAGCCTCCCGATGGATCGGGAGGCCGAGGCTAGGTTTTTCTATAATACCATGTCTTTAAAAAAATCAAATGCAGTTATATTATAATTCATGTCTTGCAGGATCCTGGTTCAGCAAATCACTGATCGCAGCATAAAGTTCAGGATAATTGTTCTTTAATTTTACAGGCTTTTCAAAAAAGATCTCAACACTTTCTGCCCAAAATTCCTGGAAATTCCTCAAGGCATAATCTGTATAAAGATCATTGCCCGGTATTTTTTCTGCTTCATATACATGGTTTCCTGTTGACTCAAACAAAGAATAGTTGTCTTTGAATGTTGAATCTTCACATTCCCTGCATTGCAGGTTTTGATAATAGTAGGCATGGGCCAGTTCATGCAGGCCAACATTGTCCCCATTGTCAGGTATAGCAAAGCCAAGCAAAAAATGTTTCCATGAAATATTAATGCAATTATCAGATACATTGCCTTCGAGAAAACGAATGTTTGGATAAAGCCCCAAAAATTCCTGTGGATATATATTGATGGTAGGGAAATCGGGCAACAGGTAATTTTCCATACCAAAACTCAACTGTATAGCAGCTGCGCTGATGAGTACCGGCATTTCTTTGAAACCACTGCTGTCATGAATATTAAATGTTTTTTTAGCAATGAATTGCTGAAGCCGCTTAATGAATTTTTCTTTTTCAAAAGGATCGAGCCTTGTAAAATAAGCTGATCTTTTATTTAGCATGCTGATGAGTTCAGTATTAGAAAAATTCAACTGGTCACCTTCATAAACAAGGCATGGGTCGCTTTCTTCAATAGATGGGTAATCATCTGCTGTTACTGAAAGGTTTGAAGGAACCGGATCGTTGTTACTACTGCCTGAACCGATCTCAACATAACCCTCAGCATCTTTACCACTGAATTTTTTCACGAGTATCCATAGCACACCCAACAATATTAAAGTAGCAGGGAAAGCATAACTGGAATATTTTTCTCTCTTTTGCTCAAATTCGAATTCATCTTTTACCTTATCTGAAGTTGTGTGTATGGCAAGTGGTACTGTTGAATCAGATGACGGAATAATATATTGAGTTTTCTCCGTGTCAAGCCATATGGTATCCTGCGGCATAGGTCAATATTAGTTTTCAAGAAGATTATCGGTATCACTATCACCATCAAGCAAGGGGATGTCACCAATAGATGCACCTGCGATCCCTTTTACTGATCCATACATACCACTTGTACTGATCAAAACTTTTTCCAATTGCTTTTCTCTTTCTTTCCAGATCTTTTCCATCTGTATCCTTTCTTTTGCAATGCCCTGTTTCATTGCCATGAAACCTTCTACGATCGCTTCCACCTGTCCTTTAAATTCATTGCCCGTTAAATAATTATAAAGCAATTGCATTTTATCGCCTTTGTTCTCTTCTCTTTTCTGGATATCATAGATCTTAATGATCCCATCACGTATCAAATGGGCAACGCTGCTTACTTCGCTGAAAGTACAGATCCAGATACCATCTCTTTCACCAAAGCGGTCCATATCTTTTGGAAATACCTGTGTAACAAGAATGGCGACATCTGCCCCACTGCTACGCATATCTGCTTTTAATTTGTCTACCCAGTTATTGCTCCAGGCTTTGGTGCGTTTGCTTTCATAAATAATTTTGCCGCATTCTTTTCCTGCATTGTTGCGGATCAACTGTATGCAATCTGCGCCTTCTACGCCTTTGCCAACTTCTTCCAGTACATCAAATGGAAAAAGCTCTTTCAATATTTCTTCCAGCAATAGTTCCTGTCCTTCGCCCTGCCGCTGCATGGATCCTTGCTCTGCACGCCTTTTCATTTCTTCGGCAAGTTTTTTTTGTTCATCCAGTTGCATCTGCATTTCTTTCAGCTTTAACTGGTAGGAAGTTTCCTTTTGGGCATTTTTTTCTGTTTCAAGATTGCGTACCTGCTCGGTAATGAGGGTTCTTTCTTCCTGTAATTTTTTTTGAAGTGTTAATTCAAGTTCGGCTTCTTTATTTTTCAGGAGTTGTTCTTTCTGAAGAAAATCAAGTTCTTTCTTTCTTGCTTCTTTTAATTTTTCTTCTTTGTCAGCGTCGCTTTGTTGCAATAATTTAAGCCTGTTCTCAAAATCGGATGAAATACTTTTTCTTAATTGCTCCTGTATCTCGGTCTCTAATTTTTGTCTTTCCTGTTGCAGCTTTTGAGCAAATATTTCATTTTCTTTTTTTTTCTTTTCTTCAAACTGTACCTGGTCTGCTTCTAATTTTTTCTTTTCATCTTCAACTTTGCTTAAAGACTTTTGCAGTTTATCCTGGAACTCCTGTTTGTATCGTTGCTCAATATCTGCTGCCAGCACATTTTCAACATCAAATACATGCCCGCAGTTAGGGCACTTTATATCGTTTGCCATTTATCGTTCTTAATTTTTCACAAATTAATTAATAAATGCCAGATAGCAGATACGGGTTACCGAATACGAGATACGGAATACCAGATGCCGGATACGAGATACGGGATGCAGGAAAGAAAGTTCTTATCCCGCATCCCGTATCCAATATCTCGTATCTGTATTTTTATGGCAGATCGATCATCCTTACACTAAATTTATTTTCAATCTTACCATCTCCGTATTTATCCCAAAACGTTACAGCAACATCATAATTTTCATCCCAGTTCATCGGTTTGCCTGTAGAGATGGTACACTTCAGGCATTTTGCTTTTTCTTTCGTGAATACATCTTCACCTTTAAAAAGATCTGGTTCAGTAAGTATGTTCTTCCCGTTCTTATCCGTGATCACCAGTTTGCATCCTGCTGATACCTTTCCATCTTTTTCAGCCAATCCCTTCACATCGTCATTGATCAGGATAAAATTTTCGCCTAATGGAATATCTGTATGATTCAATACTTCATTATTCATAACAAGCAGCGTGGTTGCCGGTTCAATGTTTTCATAAGATGTTACCATTCCTGTATTGAGATCTTTATGAATACCTGTATGTACCGATGCATTACAACCCGCCAGGTAAAATAGTATAATGGTGAAGATGGCAACACCGGTATATTTTAAAGCAGGGTAGAGGCTTAGCTTTCTATGTGCAATGATGTGATCTATGAATTCTATCAGCACAAGCAATGCAGAAATTGCAATGGCAGAAAGCGAACCGATCATCAATGTTTTTAAAAGCGCTACGATGTCATCACTTAAAGAAATGGGTGTATTATAAAAAAGTACCCTTAAAAATAAATACAATGCGAACGCGGTTACATTTATAAAAATAAAAAGCGTCTTAAAGATCCTCAGGTGATCTTTTGTGGTTAGTTTCCTTGCGAATAAAATCTTGTACATAAAAAATGGCTATTATTTATTTGATAGACCAAAGAAACAACGGGAATATTTACAGGATTTACTTTAACTAATGTATGGCGGGTTTCGAAAAACCAACGGCGTTGGCGGCTATCGGCAATCGGGAATCGGCCAACCCTGTCGGCGGTTGCAAACCCCGGCAGCGGTTGATACGTTTAACGTTAAACGTTCAACGTGAGTGTTGAAATCTTTTAGTAATAATACAATCTCGCAAGTTTAAAAACACAACTGATATCTGATTTCTGAAATCTGATTTCTGATATCAAACTAAACGCTTAAATTTGTCTTCCCAAAAAGTTGCGGCGATGGCGAAATTGGTAGACGCACTACTTTGAGGTGGTAGCGCCCGAAAGGGTGTGGGAGTTCGAATCTCCTTTGCCGCACTAAGCGATGATCAGGTTTGTATGATCGTCGCTTTTTTATTGACCGCGTTTAACTCGATAGCCTGGTAACTTCGATATTCGATATTCCGTGTTCCTTGTTCGATATTCAATAAAGTAAAAAAGATTGCATAATAGAATATCGAACAAGGAACACGGAATGCTGAACAAGGAACGTGTAAGCAACTATTTCTTCAACAAAATCCTGAACGTAGTTCCCTTCCCCGGCTCACTATGCTTTACAAATAATTCTCCTTTATGATATTGTTCAATGATGCGTTTGCTTAAAGAAAGCCCCAGTCCCCATCCACGTTTTTTTGTAGTAAAGCCAGGCTTAAAAACATTCGGGATATTTTTTTTGCTGATGCCTTTGCCGGTATCCGTTACATCAATGATAACCTGTGTGGGTTCATTTTTTAAAACTACAGCGATGCTGCCCTGGCCCTGCATTGCATCCAAAGCGTTCTTTAATAAATTTTCCATTACCCAATCAAAGAGCGGCGCATTGATCATCGCAGGGATCTCGGGATCGTCAGCAGCTTTTACAGTAAAATTTACTTTTTCCGGTGCCCTTCGTTTTATGTAGGCCACCATATTATTTACCTGCTGTAAAATATCATGTTCTTCCAGTTGCGGGATGCTGCCGATCTTTCCAAAACGGTCGCTTACTAATTTTAAACGTTCTACATCCTTACTCATTTCGGTCGCAATTTTTTCATTGCCATCCGTTGCCTTCAGCATTTCTACCCAACCTTGCAATGAAGAAAGTGGCGTGCCGAGCTGGTGTGCAGTTTCTTTTGCCATACCGGCCCATACCTGGTTCTGTGTACTTTTATTTCTTGTACTGATGGCGATAAGTGTTACAATAATGAAAAGAGATGCAACCAGTAATTGTATCAGCGGGAAATACCTTATTTGTTTCAGCAATGAAGATTCTCCATAATAAACATAATTATTCTGTGCCGGGTTTGATGGATTTTTCCAAACGATGGGATCGTATCCTTTTTTAAATTCAGCAAGTTTATCACGCAGGTAATTCTTGTCTGAATTGATCTTAAAAGTATCGAGGTTATAATGATCAAGGATGCTGTCATGTTCTGTAGCAGTGATCATGGGAATGTCCTGGCTGTTCTCTGTAAGTATTTTGCTGGCCAGTGTTATTGAAGTAACGGTAGAATCATTGATATCATTTACAGCCTGTAGCCATTGCTCAATTTTCTGTTTTTCATCTGCAGCAATTTTTTTTGATAGAAAATTAGAATAGAAGATCGTTACCGTTACGATTGTTATAGCAACAATTGCCAGTGTGGTGCGCCAGTTGAATAGTTGAGCAAACATTCGTAAAAATAAGAAATAGGAAAGAGAAAATAGAAATGAGTTAAGTTTGTGTGGTTCAGACCTGTGAGGTTTTTAAAACCTCACAGGTCTAAAAACGATAGCAGATAAAATTATATGACAGATCCCAAAACACTTCCTTCTGTTGCAATTGTAATTCTGAATTGGAATGGCAGGGCGTTCCTGGAAAAATTTCTTCCTTCAGTAATTAATACTACTTACCAGAACAAACGTGTGATCGTTGCTGATAATGCATCTGCAGATGATTCGCTTGATTTCGTAACTAAAAATTTCCCCACGGTTGAGATCATAAAGAACGAAGAAAATTTTGGATTTGCAAAAGGATACAATGTTGCGCTTAAAAAAGTGGAAGCTGATTATTATGTACTACTGAATAGTGATGTTGAGGTGAATGCAAACTGGATAGAACCTATTATTGCATTGATGGGATCAGATGAGTTGATCGCAGCTTGCCAGCCTAAAGTACTTTCTTATCATGATAAAACAATGTTTGAATATGCGGGCGCAAGCGGGGGATGGATCGACAACTTCGGCTATCCCTTTATGAGAGGAAGGGTTTTTGAAATATGTGAAAAGGATAACGGGCAATATGATACCGTGCAACCTTGTTTTTGGGCAAGTGGTGCGGCCCTATTTGTAAGGGCAAATGTTTATCATTTAATGGGAGGACTGGACGAATATTTTTTTGCACACCAGGAGGAAATAGATCTTTGCTGGCGGATGCAGTTATCAGGTTATAAGGTGTATGTTCAACCGGCATCTGTTGTTTACCATGTTGGTGGCGGTACATTACCAAAAGGCAATAGCAGGAAAACATTTTTAAATTTCAGGAATAACCTCATCTTGCTTTATAAGAACAGCCGCTGGCAAACGGCTTTATGGAAAATCCCTTTCCGCATGTTGCTGGATGCTGTTGCTGCATGGAAGGCATTGTTGAGTGGTGATGGCGGTTATTTCATTGCGGTATTAAAAGCTCATTTTCATTTTAAGAAATGGCTTTACTTTGGTAAACGCCCACTGGCTATAAAAAGAAGTAACCATAAAAATATTACCGGTCTGTATAAAGGTTGTATCGTATGGGATTATTTCATTAAAAAGAAAAAGACCTTTTCTGAAATTATTGGCGGCAAATAATTTTTTTTAACCGGAACGCCTTATTTTTGCTCCGAAAATTTATATACATATGCAGCAGGAAACACTAGAGAATCAGGGAAAAGATTTTGCTCATAACTGGGTGTCATCTTCCCGTTTTATATGGTTTTGCCAGGTTTTTTTAATTGTAGCTTTTGTACTGGGCGGCTGTTATAGTTTATATGCTCATCGTTACAAGGGCCATCCTGAAGTGAAAGTGCCTGACAACACTTTATACGATCCAAAGTATAAATAAGTTTGTTTTTTTACGTCAACATCCCTTATTTTTGCAGTCCTAAAAAAGGAAATAGTTCTTTTAATATTGAAAATTGTGATTTGAATGTTGAATATGCAACGTTCGATGATCAATGTTCAAATTTTATGCGGAAGTAGCTCATTTGGTAGAGCACGACCTTGCCAAGGTCGGGGTGGCCGGTTCGAGCCCGGTCTTCCGCTCCAAAAAACTCATCCCGACTTGTCGGGATTTTTTTTCGAAAAAATTCACCCGGGTGGTGAAACTGGTAGACACGCAGGACTTAAAATCCTGTTCGCAGCAATGCGAGTGACGGTTCAATTCCGTTCCCGGGTACAAAGCGCCTATATGGCGCTTTTTTTATGTTTTATATCTACATATTAAATTAAAAAAAATCTGGCTAGTATTATGTAGCAACGTTGAGGTCAGGATGTAGAGCCGCAATAACTAAATGATTACTGTATAAGCTTTTCAATCAATTTACCTGCAGTAGTATTTCTTTATGAGTATCGTCTCTGAAAAAAATAAATTTATAGACTTTTGAATTGGTAGATGCTTTAAATTCCAATGTCTCCTCAATAGAACTGTTTGCCGGTACATATTCTGAATAGCTTATTGTGGAATTCGAAGGAGATAGATTTATATCATCAACAGAAAGGCGGAGATAATCGTTTTTTACATAATCTCCGTTACTTCCATTAATGGTACACCTTAGTTTTACTTTTACAATTTTTACATCGTTGTCTTTATTTTCACTGCTCACATTTAATATTTTATAAACCAGTTCACTCATATTCTTTTGAGGATCTGCTTCAAACTTTATCTCTGCACCTATTGATGTATTGTTCGCAGCTGTTTTACCTGGCTCGTTTTGTTTTTGTGGGTTTGAAGTTTCACTCTTTGCATTTTTTTTATCTGTTACCGCAGACGTGTTATTGTCAGGAGATACGAGCGACTGTTCTTGTGGTGCTGATGAATGAAAACAACCAGTCTGGTTAAGCGCAATGATCAAACCGGTAAGAGCTGTAATAATGCCTGCAATGCCTGTTACAATACCAGGCATTGTTTGCCAGAAACTTTTCTTTTCCTGTGTGCTGTTATCCATATTTTTATCCGGGTTAAATATTATATAATGGTATAATGCTACAAATAATATTTGCATTTTACAACGTGAAAATCACCCATTTTATAGCCGTATTTAAACGCTAAATAGCTTGAATGTTTGTTTTGTGATATTACATCCATCTTTTTAAACAAAAACCCCGGAAAATCCAGGGCTTTATATAAGTAAATGAATAAATTATTACTGCATCTTTCCCATCACATACATAGGGCCTAATGGCTGTGGATTGCCACCCTTTGTTTCCAATGTTACAGCAAAAGCTTCAGCCCTGCCGAATGATTTCATTTTTTGTATGCGGTATTTGTCTTCTTTTTTTGTTGTAATGATCAAGCCCCCATCTACGGGTTTACCATCCACGATTCCCCAGAACTGGTATTGCTTTCCTTCAGGAGCATCGGGCAGATTACTTGCATCTATATACACTTCATTTGTATTCTTCATCCAGAAAATTTTTGCTACTGCATCAGGCGCAGCTGGTAATCCAGGTAAAACATGCGGTTCACTATATTTACTTTGAACAACAGTTAAGTCATTCTTCATCTCATCATTCACACGTTCCTGCGTTAATAACTGTTGTTCTAAGTTCGTTTTATCATTTTTAGCTTCGGCCAATTCACTATTAGCCGTTTCATATTTATTATAATAATTATAATTCATGATCACGCTTCCGATCAACAAAATAATAGAAGCAGCAGAAACATATTTCCAGAATGGTGAAATGCTAACCACTTTAGCCGGCGCTTGAACAGCAGTTACAACAGGGCTAACTTTTGTTTCTTTTTTCTCTCCACTAATTGCTGCGTAAACTTTTTCTTTAAGCCTTACTGAAGGATTAACACAATGAATATTTGCATAGTGCTCCAAACTCATCTCGATCGATAAGATCTCTGCAGCAACTTCGGGGTATTGTTTTGCCATAGCCAAAACCTGTGCAGTTTCCTGTTCAGTAGCCATGCCAAGAACATGAAGTTCAAGCAAACCTGATGATATGATGTCGTTTGGTTCCACTTATTTATTTTCTAACATTTTTCTTAATTCTAATATAGCCGAACGCATACGGGTCTTTACAGTCCCTAATGGTATCCCTATTTCTTTGGAAATTTCTTCTTGCGTGTATCCACTGAAATATGCGAGGTCTATAATACTTTTTTGTTCTGGCTTTAAATTGTCAACCTGCTTGCGTAATCCTATGGTATCAAACTTCTCTGGAGCCGAGTTCTTATCCTGGTAATTACTTACGGAATTTTCATCCCTCGAGATTTTGCGTGATTTCTTATATCCCTTGCTACGCAGTGTGTCAATCGTTAAATTTCTTGTGAGGTTTATCATCCATGTAAAGAGGCGTCCTTTCGAACTATCATAGTGGATGAAATTGTTCCAGATCTTTACAAATGCTTCCTGTAATATATCTTCAGCCAGGTTGGTCTCATCAACCATCCTGCAAATGATACCATTTAAAGCTGCTGAATAATTATCGTATAGATAAGAAAACGCCTGTTGATCCTGGCCCCGCAAGAGTGCTATTAGTTCTTCTTCCGTGTATTTTTTATGTTCGGTCAAACAGGTTTGTAGTTTATGATTCGAAAATAAGTGATTTTTGTATATAAAATTAATAGCGCACCTATTATATATTATGTTTCAAAAAATTTCTCCAATATTACCAGCAATAAACATTCAAACAACCAGTTTGTTCTATAAAGACAAATTAAATTTTGAGATATCTTATTTTGGAAATTACCTGGTAGTAAGCAAAGAAAATATCCAGCTCTTCTTTTATGAGCATAAGGATAAAAATAGTTTTCGCTCTTTAGCATGTTTCATTTTTGTAAGCAATATTGAGGATCTCTATGCAAAATTTTCTTCCATGGGAATGATAGAACCGAATGGTAAACTACAGGTGAAGCCCGGGAATTTGAAGGAGTTTGGGATCATGGATAATAATGGGCACCAGCTACGCTTTGGGGAGAAACCGTGAAAAGCTATTAGCTGTTAGCCATTAGCTTTTAGTTGATAAATATGGTTTGAAACTTATAACTAATAGCTAATGGCTAACAGCTAATAGCTGCACCTCATATACCCCACTGAATAAATACAACTTCTTTGTAGCTACCTCCACACACTTATACCGCTTCCTTACTTTTTCTCCCTTTCTAAAAATACGTCCGCCTTTTATGCGAAACAGGTCTCCTTCTTTTAATTGTTCAACAAGAAACTGGCCTTCTTTTTTTGCATCATAATTCCTGAGTATGCGTAACAGGTTCTCATCACCACAACTGCTTGCCGCAGGATTTCTTAAGGTTTTTAACAAGGCATTTTCAATATCATGCGGGAATATTTTATTGGATAAAAATTTCACGAGTATCTTACTGAATTCATCTTTCCACTCCTGGCCATGTGCCTGTACCCGGTGGCCAAAACGTTCGTAGGTAAATAAATGAGCCAGTTCATGCAGGAGCGTAATTAAAAAACTATACTTATTTAAATTACCATTTACGCTGATGCGGTGCCCGTTGCCGTTATGAGCATGGCGATAATCCCCCAATACAGTTTGCCGCTGCCTGGTAATGGTAAGTTGTACTTTGTAATGTTGAATGTAATAGAGTACATCCTCGAAACTTTGTTCGGGTATGAATTGTTTCAATCCTAATAATGGAACTTCCTGCTTAGGCATGCTGCTTTTTATTCATCTTCATTACTACCATCACTTCTGCAGAAAGGTATACAAGGTATAAGAAAAGAGAAATGAATACTGCTCTTTTATTGTATGCAGGGCCAATGTAGTAAACATATCCAATAACTGCTATTATGCAAAAGATCATCTTGATCATCATGCCGCCGGTAACACTTCTTATAAAAACATGAGGGTTCTTGTTTTCCAATCCACGTTTTTGCATAAAAAAAGATATAAGGCTGATAATGAAAAAAAGCCCGTTGGCACATAGTAAAACATTTTTATCAATATGATAGCGCAGCAAAATATCAGATAATACGATCGGCACTACCAGGAACACGAGAAAAACAATAAACAGTGGAATTAAAAAACGAATGGGAGATTGCATGAAATTATTTTTTTTGCGCTGTATCCTTAATGATCTTAATGATCACAGCTACAATTACCAGCAAAGGTAAAACCCAAACGGCTACCGGCACATTTATTTTCAGCCATTGGTCAATTTTCATTCCTGCATAAACAGAAAGGCCTATACCAACCAGGAACTGGGTGGCAAGGCCTGCATATTTCCATAATAAATTATTGTCCGGTTTGTTATTCATTCACCGCAGTGGCCATATCGGGATTAAGTTCAACAATATTGGCGCCCATATGACATTGCCCGTTGAAACTTACCGTGGTTTCTATTTGTAATTTGGCTGCGTGGATATCACCTTCAACATTTGCTTTTCCATGAAGGTGCAGTAAGCCGCTCATTTTTATCCTCCCTATTACGGTTCCAAGAATATCTGCCTGCTGGCCGGTAATATCACCCTCAACCTTACCCTCAGGGCCGATCAGGATCTTGGCTTTGCAGGAAACATTGCCCTTAAGTGTGCCATCAATTCTGATGTCCCCCTTACTTTCAATATTGCCCGTAATTACTGTGCCGGCGCCGATAATACTGGCGGAGCCAATTGTGGTTTCATCAGAGGAAGACCTGGATTTTGAACTAAACATATATCATTTTTTTATGATTAAAGAATATGCTTAAGGTAGATTCAGGTTTACAACGTTATTATTGTTGTTTTATTTTAATCGTCGCTGTTTTCTACTTTGGGAAGTTTGAGATTATTGGTATCAAGTTTTACAATATTGCCCTGTAATACTTTTCGAAGGTCCTCGTTGTATTTATGCTGATGTTGCAGTGCCTGCTCCATGGAGTCAGTACGCATTTTGAGATCGCGGTATTCCTTTACCTGCTTTGCATTGCCATATCCAACACCGGGTAAATAATATTTTAAGGGAGTAAAAATGATCAGGGAGGTTGTTAACACCACCATCAGCACAAATATGGTACTCATAATGATGTATACACTTAAACGGGTAAGCTTAAACTTCACTACTTCTTCATAAGTATCTTCATTCATTACCACAAGACGGTAATGATTGCGCAGGCGTTTTAATGTGTTGTTGGCATCGGTTTTTGCCATAGGTTTGTTTTATACATAAAAATAACAAACTGGCTCCAATATTAGTAATGTGAGTGCGTTTAATTCAGAGATAGCTGATACGGGATACGAGATATCTGATACGTGATATCGGATACTCATCAAATTTAAAACACATATCCTATATCTGGTATCTCGTATCCTGTATCGACGCTCTCGTGATTTAGCATTATTTTTGATTGCTTAATTGCAAAAAAAGCCGATATTTAGCCGCATTATATAACCTTTTTTAATCCATGGCAAGAAGAACGAATTATTTTATACCGGTTTTCATAATACTCTGCCTTTTTTCAAATAAAATTTTTGCCCAGCCAACCTGGACGCTGGATCCTTTTGGGAATGAAAAAAAGCCTGAGAAATATGAAGAAAAAATGCTTGGGTCAGAAAAGACCGCAACAAAAAAATTCGGGCCCGTTCGTCACTTCATTCAAAACAATGTATCGCATTACAATTTTTATTTTAATGCAAAAACAAAATTAAATACGGTCATTGAAAGGGCAACCATTGCTCAAAAAGACGATTATTCCCAACTGTTAGCTTTTTATCCTTATTCACTCGAGAATACGGCTTCACAAAAAACAGAACTTGATACCGTTATTTATAAATGTACTGCCGGTATATTGCTGCATGACCTGCGGAGTGATTGGGTTGACAACCTCTACCTGTTGGTTGGGAAATCATATTTCCTGCAGAAAAAATTTGATTCTGCTGTTATCGCATTCCAGTTCATTAACTATAACCTTTTTCCACGCAAGAAACATGAGGATGATGGAAGGCTGATCGGAACAAATACTTCAGCGAGTTATAATGTGCTATCGATCGCAAATAAAGAGAAAACTACCATTGTTCAAAAAACACTTGGCAAGCTTCCTCCAAGCCGCAACGATGCATTGATATGGCTAACGCATACACTTACCGACCAGGAACAATATGGCGATGCAGCCGGTCTTATCAATATTCTTCAGAATGATCCCAACCTGCCTAAAAGATTGCGCAACGACCTGGAAGAAGTAACTGCATATTGGTTCTATAAACAAAAAACATACGACAGCGCTGCCGTACATCTTGAAAAGGGCATTACTACTGCAGAAAATAAACAGGATAAATCAAGATGGGAATTTTTACTGGGCCAGCTGTTTGAAATGAGCGGTAATTATGATAAAGCTTCTATCTATTATAAGAAATCAATAAAGCATACTGTTGACCCTTTAATGGATATCTATGCACGCCTCAATGACGCAAAAATGCTTAAGAGTAACGGCAACGACAAGGAGCTGCAAAAGAGTATTGCCAAGTTGAGGAAAATGGCGAAGAAAGATAAATTTGAAGCTTATCGCGATATCATTTATTATTCTACCGGGCAATTGAGCATGCAAAAGCCTGATACAACAAACAGCATTGTGTATTATAAAAAGAGTGTTCATTATAATGAAACACATCCGCTGTTTAAAAATAAAGCCTACCTGCAATTAGGTAATCTTGCATACAACGACCGAAAATACGCAATGGCGTTGGCTTATTACGACAGTCTTTCAATACCCGATACGGCAATGGGAAAAGATTTTGATGGTATTGAAGAAAGGAGAAATTCACTGAGATCAGTTGTAAAACAGGTAAACATTATTCAAAGAGAAGACAGCCTGCAGTTGATCGCTAAAATGTCGCCTGCTGACAGGGACGCATTTGTAAAAAAGCAGGTAAAGAAATATAAAAAAATAGCCGGCCAGAAAGAGGACGATAATTTTACAGGAAATACACTGATCACTTTTAATAATAGTAAGGACGGCAGCAAAACTGATCTTTTTCCAGACCAGCAAACAAAGGGCGACTGGTATTTTTATAATGGAAATTTAAAATCAAAAGGATTTACTGAATTTAAAGCCAAGTGGGGTAAACGTGAGAACATAGACAACTGGCGTCGTAAATCTGTAACAGATGCAGCGCTTACCAAGAACATGAACAATGCTATGGATGATCCTTTTTTAGTAGACAGTTTAAGGAAAGCTGATAGCATCGGCAATTCCAGGCCATCGGAAAATAGTTATGATGGAATGATGGCCAATATTCCGACGACGCAGGAAAAAATGGATAGCAGCAATAACAGGATCGTAAGGGCTTATATAGAACTTGCAAAATTATTCCAGTATGATCTTGAAGATTACCAACAGGCGATCAATACCTATGATACGTTCTTAAAAAGATATCCTGATAGTTTACGTAATGGAGAGATTTATCTTGGTTATTATTATTGTTATACAAAGCTTGGCAATTTATCCAAGGCAGCCTATTATAAAAACCTGCTGACAAAAGATTTTGGCAATAGCAAATCTGCAATTATTTTAAATAATCCTGCAGCAGCACAGCCTGATAAAAATAATCCTGAAGCATCTCAACGTTATGAGCACATTTATAACATGTTCATAGAGGGAGATTTTGCAAATGCGGTCGCGGAAAAAAGAAGTGCGGATAGTTTATATGGAAGAAATTACTGGACACCTCAGCTGCTATATATAGAAGCCATTAATTACATCAAAGAAAGAAATGACAGTCTTGCGATCCAATCGCTTAATAATATTATCAGCATGTATCCTTCATCTCCTTTGAAACCAAAGGCAGTTACCATGATCGATGTACTTGGCAGAAGGGCTGAAATTGAATCATACTTAACCAACCTGCAGGTTACAAGGGTTGAAGAAGATGGTAAGGTGATCATGTCGGATGATAAACCAATAGAACAGGTAAAAAATGACAACAAGATCATCGAACCTAAAAAGATCGAAGGAATAAAAGCAAATGTTCCTAAACTTGATTCAATTGTAACACCTCAATCCATGATCAGCGGCGTATATACATGGCAGGGAGACCAGCCGCAGTACATTGTTATGATATTAAATAAGGTGGACCCTGTCTATATCAACGAAGCAAAAAATGCATTCACGAGGTTTAACAATCAAAACTATGCATCAAAGAAAGTAACCATTAATAAAGATCAGTTAGACGCAGACAGGGCGTTGCTTGTATTTACTCCTTTTGAAAATGCGGATGACGCTATAAAATATTACGACAATATAAAGAAAGCAGCACCTACTGAAGTATCATGGTTGCAGGCAAATAAATATTCTTTTTTAGTTATCTCTGATAAGAACCTGCAATTGTTAAAGACCAATAAAGATGTAGATACTTATAAAGTACTCCTCAAAAATCAATACCCGGGTAAATTTTAAAAAGTAAATGATCAACACTTGGCTGTTGTATTTTAAATTGTAAATATTCTATGACACGTTCTGTAAAAATATTGTGGCGTATTTTTTTTGGAGGCTTTGTATTTGTGTTACTGCTGATATTGGCCATTAATTTCGGCATATTTGGAAAAATGCCTTCGGTACAGGAATTGGAAAACCCCGAAGCAGACCTTGCCAGCGAGATCATAAGTTCCGATGGAAAGTTGATGGGCAAATATTATTCTGAGAACAGGAGCGAAGTAAAATACAGTGAGATATCTCCCAATATCATCAATGCATTAATAGCAACTGAAGACCAATATTTTTATGACCATTCGGGGATTGATGCAAAAGCTGTGGCAAGGGCCGTTATCAAATTAGGAACAGATGGAGGAGGAAGCCCCATAACGCAACAGCTCGCTAAAATGATGCTTGGCCAGGGAAAAGGGAATTTTTTTGTGCGTGGAATGCAAAAGCTGAAAGAGTGGGTAGTTGCTGTAAAACTGGAACGTAATTTCACAAAAGAAGAGATCATAACACTTTATTTGAACAGGGCCCCCTGGGGAAATGTATATGGTATCAGAAATGCTTCACGTACTTATTTTCAAAAAGAACCTGCACAACTTAATATAGAAGAAGCTGCTGTACTGGTTGGCATGCTTAAAGGATTTATTTATGATCCGATCCGCCATCCAAAAGCGTCTATCAATCGCCGTAATACTGTTATAGACAGGATGGTTGATACAAAGCAACATTATCTTACCCAGGCACAGGCTGATAAATTAAAATCAAAACCATTAATTACCAATTACCGGAAAATAGATGAGAATGTAGGTATTGCACCTTATTATCGTTCTGTATTGATAGATGTATTGAAGGATTGGTGCAAGACACACAAAAACCCAAAGACCGGGGAAGGATACGACCTGTTCAGGGATGGATTGAAAATATATACAACCATCGATTCCCGCATGCAACAGTATGCAGAGCTTGCGGTTGAACAACACATGCCTGTTATCCAGGCTAAACTTGACGGGCTTTATAAACAGAAGGGGGAAAAATTATGGAAGGGCCATGATGATATCATTGAGGCTGCTATGAAATTTACAGAGCGATGGAAATCGATGGCTGAAGAAGGAGTAAAGCCTGCAGATATAAAGAAGACTTTTTATACCCCTGTAAAAATGAAAATATTCAGCTGGTCAGGAAACGAGAAACATGAGAAAGATACCGTGATGACGCCTTACGATTCAATAAAATATCACAAGCAATTATTGCAGACATCTTTTGTTGCCATGGATCCGCTTACAGGTGAAATAAAATGTTGGGTTGGGGGTATTAATTTTAAATGGTTTAAGTACGATCACGTGACAGCAAACAGGCAGGTGGGATCAACATTTAAACCTTTGTTATATACATTAGCGGTTACTGATGCCGGTTATACACCAGAAACTTATGTATCAGGTGGACCAACGACATTATCCGGTAAAACTATTACCACTGCAGGTGGTACAATGGCACGTTGCCTTGCACAGTCATTAAATGGAGCAGCATGGCACCTGATGTCTGTCATTGGTGTAAAACGTACCATTGAATTTGCGCAGCAATGTGGCATTAAAGTTAAGATACCCCCATATCCTTCTATTGCATTGGGTTCAGCAGAAATACCTATGCTGCAGATGTTACAGGCATATACGATGTTTCCAAACAAAGGTTTTAATACAACGCCGATGTTCTTAACAAGGATTGAAGATAAAAATGGAAATATTTTACAGGATTTCCCGGTATCACAAAGCAAACAGGTACTTGGCGAAGCTGATAATTATACGATGGTTAAAATGATGCAGGGTGTGATACAATTTGGTACAGGAAGAAGAATAAACAATTATAATATACCTGTTGAAAAAGCCGGTAAAACAGGAACTACCAATGATTATACTGATGGATGGTTCATTGGATATACACCGGAATTACTGGCAGGTACATGGGTTGGTTGTGAAGATCCGTTCCTTCCTATTTACCAGAACAATAGCGGTGGTGCTGAAATGTCTGCTCCAAGATGGGGCATTTTCATGAGTAAGGTTTATGCAGACAGTAAGCTTGATTATGGAAAAGTAAAAGCTTTTGATAAACCGGCTGAGCTTGCCAGTGATCCAATTTATGTGGATGCAAATTTTGGAAAGATAGCAACCAGTGGTGACAGCCTTGATGTAAATACAAATGGCAACGGTGATGCGAATGAATTTATTACTGAAGATCCAGGTAAAGCTGATGAGAATGAAAAGGATCCGAAAAAAAATCCGGCCGATACGGGCAAAGGAAAACAAAATATGGTCAAGCCCAAACCAAAAAGCGGGAACGATTACTAATATTTAAAAAAGAAGAAGCGGCTTTCAGCCGCTTTTTTATTGCCACTGACTCACTGATTTTTTAATCATTTAATCACTGGCAATTTGTTTTTTGCTAAAAAAAATGTTGCAGTAAAAAATCCATGATCAACGTAAGCCCGTAGATAATTGCAAACATTTAAATTTTAATCAATAAAAAACAAATTATGAAGAAGATCAAAAATCTATTCCTTTTGGCAACGATGGCGTTGCTTGGAAATGCCTCATTTGCACAAATGGAGAAAACAGTAATGGTAGGCGGAGCCGCTATGTATCCAACAAAGGACATTGTATCGAATGCAGTAAACAGTAAAGACCATACAACGCTTGTAGCGGCTGTAAAAGCTGCAGGCCTGGTAGAAACCTTGCAGAGCCCCGGTCCTTTCACTGTGTTTGCTCCAACAAATGAAGCATTCAATTTATTACCTGCAGGAACAGTTGATAATTTAGTAAAACCTGAAAACAAAAAAACATTGACTGGTATATTGACCTATCATGTTGTTTCAGGAAAAATATCATCTGCTGATCTCGCTAAAATGATCAAAGAAGGAAACGGTAAGGCAACATTAAAAACAGTTGCAGGCGGTTCACTAACGGCAATGATGAAAGGAAATAAAATTGTATTGAAAGATGAAAAAGGTGGGATGTCTGTGGTCACCATCAAAGATGTAAATCAAAGCAATGGCGTGATCCATGTGATCGATCACGTATTGATGCCATAAAGCCAGTATTAGTTTAAGGTTTAAGTTTGAAGAGCCTGTCGGTAACGCCAGGCTCTTTTGTATTTCCGTTGAACATTGAATATTTCTTCATGCTCTTCAATAAATGAAGTCTCCAATTAATTTTCAATATCCAACGTACAATATTCAATATTCAACGATGGATCCCCTTAACCAGTGAGTATATGATCGAATCCTTAAATACCCCATTAAAATAATAATTCTCTTTAAAATAAGCTTCCTGCACAAACCCAACAGCTTTCAATAATGCTTCTGAAGGCAGATTGCCAGGATTGATGTTTGCTTCAATACTATGTATCTCAGTTTTTGTGAATGCCCAGTCAATTGAAATATTTACTGCTTCTTTCATGATGCCTCTTTGCCAATAGTCTGAATGTAACATGTAACCGATCTCTGCACGGTAATGTTCTTTATCCAGGCGCCAGAAACCTGTTGTACCGATAAGTTTCCCGGGTTGTTCCTTTAATTCGATCACCCAGAGTATACCATCATTCCTTTCAAGACTGTTCAATACTTTTTCCTGTATGAATACAGTTGCTTCATCAACAGTTTTAAAAGGCTCCCTGTCGAGCCACTGCATAATTTTCTGATCGCCGCGAAGTGAAAATAATTGTTGCGCATCTTCCAATGTAATACATCTTAGTAACAAACGATCTGTTTCTAAAACAGGAAAAGGTGAGAAATTAATATTTAGCATGAGGAACTATGAATTAAAAATTGAGGATTAAAAATTAAAAATGAATTGTCAACTGTCCATTGTCAACTGTCAATTCTCCTTCCAAGGATCTTAAGATTGCAAGCTTTGTCATCAAGCAATGCAACATCTTTAAGATTGGCCCATTCTTCAAAACCAAGTTTTGCAAAAAGCTGCAGGCTGGTAATGTTTTGAGCGAAAATAAAACCGAGTAGTGTATGTATGCCTAACGACGGACTTCTTTCGATAGCATATTCAAGTATTTTTTTTCCATAACTTTTTCCTCTTTCTGTTTCATCAAGATAAATGCTGATCTCTGCCGTACCATTGTATGCGGGCCTTCCATAAAAATCCTGGAAACTTACCCAGCCGATTATTTTTTTATCATCGTTCTCTACTACCCATAACGGCCGTTTGTGTTTATTATGTTGGTTGAACCATTGAACTTTATCTGCAACAGCCACGGGTGTTGTATCAGCTGTAACCATGCGACCAGCAATGGTGGAGTTGTATATAGCGACAATGATTGGAAGATCTTCAATAAATGCATCGCGGAAGAACATACTTGAATTGTTATAATGCAATTTATATAGTTTCACGCAAAGACGGCAAAGATTCGCTAAGGAGCAAAGGGGTATAACTCTTTGCGCCTTTTGTATTTTTCTTAGCCGTCTTTGTGTGAAATAAAAGCTGAGTAAAGATTTAGCGTACAAGTGTGCGACGCCACTGAAGTTGAATAGTGATTTGAAGCAGGGTACAAAAAATCCCATTCAAAAGAATGGGATTTGGGAAAACCTGTTAGGTCTTTAAGACCTAACAGGTTTAAGCTACTGCTTTATTTACAAGAGCCGCAGCCTCACTCAATAAGATCGCACTCTGTACTTTCAGCCCGCTATCATCAATTAATTTTTTTGCAACATCAGCATTCGTTCCCTGCAGGCGAACAATGATCGGTATGTTGATCGTTCCAATGCTTTGGTAAGCATCAATAACGCCCTGGGCTACACGATCGCAACGAACGATACCACCGAAAATATTAATGAGTATTGCTTTTACTTTTGGATCTTTTAAAATGATCCTGAAACCTGCTTCCACGGTTTGCGCATTTGCAGAGCCGCCTACATCCAGGAAGTTAGCTGGTTCACCACCACTGAGTTTAATCATATCCATGGTTGCCATTGCAAGCCCGGCGCCATTTACCATACAACCGACATTACCATCCAGTTTTACAAAATTCAAATTGAATTTACCAGCTTCAACCTCTGTAGGATCTTCTTCGCTGATATCTCTCAATGCCTGCACATCAGCATGACGCATAAGTGCATTGTCATCCACATTCATCTTGCAATCAACTGCAATTATTTTTTCATCACTCGTTTTAAAAAGTGGATTTATTTCAAGCATACCGCAATCAAGATCAACATATGCATTGTACAAATTGGTTACGAATTTTACACAGTTCTTAAATGCTTCACCACTAAGGCCAAGATTGAAAGCAATTTTTCTTGCCTGGAAACCCTGAAGCAATCCGCCCGGGTTTACCCATTCTTTATATATTTTTTCAGGAGTATCATGTGCAACGTCTTCTATATTCATGCCACCTTCGGTACTGTACATGATCACGTTTTGTCCCTTTGCACGATCAAGCAATATTGATAAATAAAATTCTTTTACCGGGTTTGGTCCTTCATAATATACATCCTGAGCTACCAAAACTTTGTTCACCAGTTTTCCTTCTGGACCTGTTTGAATGGTTACCAATGTTCCGCCAAGAATGTTGCGGGCAATATTTACAACATCTTCAGCAGATTTTCCAACAGCAACACCACGCTGGTCCTTACCAATGATGGTTCCTTTACCACGGCCACCTGCATGTATCTGTGCTTTTATCACCGCAAACTTACTCCCGTACTGCGTGTGGATCTGGCGATATGCTTCTTCCGCTTCTGTTGCGGTACTGCATGCAATTCCTTCCTGTACCGGTACATTGAATTTTTTTAGTAATTGTTTAGCCTGGTATTCGTGTAAGTTCATGTTGTAAAAATTTTGGCGAAGATAGGAAAGGGAAATAGATTTTGATACCAGATGCGGGATAAAAAAGATACGGGATGCAGGATACGAGATACAGGATACAAGATTCGGGATTCCGGATCCATGATGCAGCCTGTAGCCCTTGATAACTGCTATCCCGTATCTGGGATCTTGTATCCTGTATCCCGTATCCTTTATATCCATTCTAACACTTCTTCCCTTAACTTTGACCCCTTAACTTAAAAATTGCTTATGATTTCAAAAATTAATGAGGCTGTTTCTTTTATTAAATCAAAGTATAGTGAACAGCCAGTGGTAGGTATCGTATTGGGTAGCGGACTTGGTAGCTTTACAGGCGAAATAAAAATTGAAGCAGAGATAACTTACAGTGATATTCCTCATTTTCCTGTAAGCACAGTGGAAGGGCACAGCGGAAAACTGATCCTTGGTGAATTGAGTGGTAAAAAAGTAATAGCCATGGCCGGCCGTTTTCATTATTATGAAGGATATGCCGCACAGGATATCGTATTCCCTATTCGTGTAATGAAATATTTGGGTATAAAGACCCTGTTATTGAGCAATGCAGCAGGTGGTGTGAACAGGTCATATAAAGTGGGCGATATCATGATCATCACAGATCACATAAGCCAGTTCACTCCAAATCCTTTAATAGGAAAAAACGAAAAGGAATTCGGACCACGTTTTCCTGATATGAGTGAGGCATACAGCAAAGCACTTATCCTTAAAGCAAAGGCAATAGCACATGCAAAAAAAATAGATGTTCAGCAAGGGGTATACCTGAGTGTAACGGGCCCAACTTTTGAAACACATGCTGAATACAGGATGGTTGAAATTTTAGGAGCCGATGCAGTAGGCATGAGCACCGTGCAGGAAGTGATCGTTGCGAACCACATGAAATTACCATGCTTTGCGATCAGTGTTATTACAGATGTGGGCATCAGGGATGATGACAATATCATTACACATGAAGAAGTATTAGAGGCTGCAAAACATGCCGAGCCAAAGCTTACGCATATTTTTAAGGAACTGATCGCAGCGTTATAATTGTTGCAAGACCAAATGAAAAGACCAGCTTTTACAATATTGTTCTTATTGGTTGTTACTGCTGCTATCGCACAACGAAGACCCATTACCACGACTTCTAATGCAAACACAACAACGGGCACAGGCAATAACCTGGATGCTCTTGGACAAAAGCCAGGCGGACCACGAAAGGATACATTGGGTTTCGAGCACCGGGACCCATTAGCAGATTCTATAACGGTCAGTTACCGGTATCTTGATTCCACGAGACGCAACGTGATGGATTCTGGCGTAAATGATTTTGATAAATATTTCCCTGTACCAACATCGTGGCAATACCTTGGTAATAATGGCGCCGCTGCTTTTCCGCTTATATTTCAACCTTACACAAAACCCGGCTGGGATGCGGGCTTTCATGCATTCGATGTGTATAGGTTCACACTTGAAGAAACAAAGTTTTTCAGGGTAACACGGCCCTTCTCTGCATTGAGTTACCAGTTGGCTTCGGGTAAAGAGCAAATGCTTAAAGCATCGCATACACAAAATCCAAAACAAAACCTGAATGTTGGTTTTGATTACAGGCTGATCAGTGCACCCGGTTTTTTTATTACGCAAAATACCAATCACAACGCTTACAGGTTGTTTGGAAATTACCAGGGCAAGCGTAAAAAATACAATGCTTATTTTGTACTGGTAGGAAATGTGATACGTGCTTCGCAAAACGGCGGTATAAAAAGCGATACCTCCCTGCTTGATCCAAACCTTAAAGAGCGTTTCAGCGTCCCCGTTAACTTGGGAGGCAAAGCAGATTTCAAGCAAAGCCCTTTTGTGACAACGGTTTCTACCGGCAATACCTATAAAGATTTCACGGTGTTCTTCCGGCAGAGCTACGATATTGGCAAAAGAGATTCAGTTAAGGTGAATGACACAACAACTGAATTTTTATTTTATCCCAAGCTCAGGGTACAATACAGTTTTACGAGCAGCTCATACAAATACCGTTATGGTGATGTAAGGGCAGATTCTACCATTTACAAGAATTGGTATGGACTCAACCTTCCTGATGCTACAGATACATTTTCAAGAGCAGAAACATGGAAGATCATCAGCAATGATCTTTCGCTCATCCAGTTCCCCGATACAAAGAACCAGGCGCAATTTCTTTTGGCAGGTGTTACCGTTCAAAGTATTAAAGGCAAATTGTATACAGGTAAAATAACTGATTACAACATGTTGCTGCATGGTGAATACCGGAACAGGACAAGGAATAAAAAATGGGATGTGCTGCTGAAAGGAGAATTTTACCTCCACGGTTTTAACAGCGGTGATTACAGTGCTACAGCCATGTTGAGCAGATACCTGAATAAAAAACTCGGAGACATCAATTTGTTTTTCAACAACGTCAATCGTACGCCATCTTTTATTTTTGACAACAGGTCGTCTTTCAATCTTGGTAACAGCAATAGTTTTAATAAAGAGAACATTACTTCTTTCGGCGCTACTGCAACCAATCCTTTTTTTACACTTGGGTTTAAAAATTACCTCATTACAAACTATACCTATTTTTCAGACTATTACCATACCGCCCAGTATAGCAAGCCGATTAATTTAATACAGGTCTCGGCAGCTAAAAAAATAAGATTAGCCAAACACTGGAACTACTATATTGATGCCACGCTTCAGCAAACAGATGCTGCTGCACCTGTAAAAGTGCCGTTGCTTTTTACCAGGAGCCGGCTTGCATATGAAGGACATTTTTATAGAAATTTAAGTTTAAGTACAGGTTTTGAAGTAAGATATTACACACCTTATAAAGCAAATAATTACTCACCGGTGATGGGGCAATTCGTTCCGCAGGATACAATGACAATAAGCAATTTGCCGGATGTGGCTGCATTTGTACATTTCCGCATCAGGGGCTTTACCGGTTACATACGTGCAGAAAATTTAAATACTGCGAGTTTTAAAAATGGGTTTGCATGGACCAATAATAATTTTGCCGTGCCTCATTATCCTACGCAGGGATTTATGTTGAGGTTTGGGATACAGTGGTGGTTTGTAAATTAAGAACGGCAATCGGCAATCGTGAATCGGCAATCGATGGAAATCAATCCGATGTATATTGAATATTGTACGTTGTATATTGAAAATTAATTTAAAACTTCATTTATTAACAACTTCCCAAATCAGGAGCAGTCTTCAAAGTGCAATAACTCCCCCGGAAAATCTTGCAAATTTTAAGTACCTTTGAGCAGTGAAAAAGTTCCTCCTTTCCATCCTCACCATAATCTACATGACAGTGTCTTCGGGCTTTGCCATGGAGGTTCATTATTGTATGGGCAAACGGGCAGGCGTTGATTTTTACAATACTGAAAATGACAAATGCAGCCGCTGTGGCATGAAAGAAAAGAAAGGCGGCTGTTGCAATGACGAGCACAGGTTTTACAAACTTGCTGATGCTCATAAAAATGTTTCCAATAATTACAATGCTTCTATATCAAAAATTGAAGTAGTTCATGATGTTCTTTCCTTCCCTGTCAATATTATTCTTCTTACAGGGAAACCAGCACTTTTTAAAAAGCTTCCACCCATCGATTCCGGCCCGCCGATCTTCATAAAGAACTGTGTTTTTCGTGTCTGATATTTTTTAATAAATTTTTGCGTTATGCTAATTATAGTATAACGATCGTGTATGTACAATAATTTATTATTAAAAAAAGATAACAATGAAAAAGTTTCTCCTGGTTTTTGCGGTTTTTTGTTCGGTAAATGTTTTTGCTCAAATATCAACGGTAAACCTGCAGGCAAGTGGCCTTACCTGTAGCATGTGCAGCAATGCCATTAACAAGGCGCTGAAGTCTGTCGATTATGTTGCAGATGTAAAAGCAAATATTAAGAACTCTACTTTTGAGATATCATTCATACCGAATGCAAAAGTTGATTTTGATCAGTTAAAGAAAAAAGTAGAAGATGCGGGTTTTCATGTAGCAAAGATGATGGTAAATATGCATTTTAACAACCTGCAGGTAGATGATGATGCACATGTAAAAGTAGACGGGATGGTATTTCATTTCTTAAACGTAAAAAGCCAGGTGCTCAATGGTGAGAAGACCATACAGGTACTTGATAAAGGATTTGTTTCTGCAAAAGAATTTAAGCAGCATGAATCATTTACAAAAATGGATTGTTACAAAACAGGTGTTGCAGGAAGTTGTTGTGCTAAGAGTGGTGCAACGACCGGCTCACGTATTTTTCATGTAACTATATAATTCCATGAAACTTACTATTTCAATTTTATTTTGTTTCGTTACTTCTCATATACATGCCCAGGAACTTTTTACCTGGTCGGAACCTGCAAGTAATATGGCTGCAAAAGCATTTGGTTTTCGTGCAACCAATACTTTTATGAAAGAAAATGTTTCGGGCAAATATGATTACCACTTATTACCGGAGATCATGTGGGGTGTATCCGCGAAGACGATGATACATGTGGAAGGTTTTTTCAGCGATCTGAATAATAATGGCTTTACTGCTGATGGCGCTGCATTGTATCTAAAATACAGGTTCTTAAGTAATGATGATGTACACAGTCATTTCAGAATGGCTGCTTACGGCAGGATTGCCAGCAATAACAATCATATTCATGAAATTGCGATCAATTTGAATGGCCACAACAGTGGTTATGAAGCTGGCTTGATAGCAACCAAACTGGTCAATAAAATAGCAGTATCTGCAAGTGCCGGATTGATGCATGCTTCTGACAATGCCGACAATCATAAATTTTATTATGATGAAAAATACAGGAATGCACTTGCATACAATCTTTCTATCGGCAAATTGATGCTGCCCAAAGATTATACAAGTTATAAGCAAACAAACCTGAACCTGATGCTTGAATTATTGGGGCAAACAAATCTTGGAGAAGGAAAAAGTTACCTTGATATTGCACCCGTTATACAATTCATCATATTAAGCCAGATGCGCATTGACGCCAGTTACCGGTTTGCATTGGTAAAAGATCTTTATCGAAACACTGAGGATGGATTTTTGCTGCGGTTAGAATACAATATTTTCAACGTTTATAAATAACAGATGAAAGCGGTGATCGTGATACGAGACTATTTGATACGGTTCTTAAAAGCAATCTTCGTCAGAAAGAAAGATTGTTGTAAATAAGGTAAAGAAAATGTTCAATATCCAACGTACAATATTCAATATACAACGGAAGCCACGTTGAACATTGAGTATTGTACGTTGATTATTGAATATTTAAATTAGAGACTTCAAAAAAAGGCAGGCAGTTCGAATTCAATTTTACTTTTTCGACGAGCTGATCCCATAGATCAACCTATCTAAATTCTTCTCTTCAAAATAAGTTTTACAAAGCGCATTCGCACTCGCCAATATTTTTTGAAGCGCTTCCTGGTCACCACCGAAAATTTCACAGGCTTTATGAAGTGCATCATAATGACTTAATCCTTCAGTTTGCTGTAGCGCTTCAACAACAATAAGTAACCTCAATCCATTATCTTTTAATTTTCCTAACTCGGAGATGATCCAGCTCAAAGAAAGAAAATAATTTTTTTCCAGTAGAAGAGTATAACTGTTGTCACCCTGGTCGGGCATTTTATTGTATGGAGAATTTACAATTTCTGGTGTAAGGTATTTTAATACGGCATCTCTTGTTACCACACTGCTGTTAAGTTGTACAACACCTTGTAGCGCCTGGGGATAAATGCTTAGCCATCTCAATTTCCTGCGCAAGGCGTGAACCTGTGATTCAATTTCTGTAAAGCCATCCGTTGCTGCAAACATGAATTCTTTTATAGCTGAAATAGAAGTTTTATAAAAATCAAAAATTGCTTTAAGTTCATCTTTTGGTTCTTTCCAGTCAGCATCGGATAATTTATTGCGGATCTTCTCAATACGATTTGCACGGTCACCTATCCATTTGTTTTCTATTAAAAGATCATTCAGCCTTTGGATCTTCTCTCTTGATTGAGCCTGTATGTATTCTGTTACAGCAGTTGGAACTGCAGCATTGCTAACAAATTCTTTTGCAAAACAATCATAGTAATCAATGGCACCCAGTGTGTCTTCTAATAATTTAAAATGAAGTTTTAATTTCTCAAATCTTTTCCTGTTGTGAATGCCGGCATATAATTTAGCAAGTCCCTCCAGCATGAACAGCGGCGTGCGTACGCCATTTGTATAAAGCCATAAAGCAGGATTTTTTTCTTTGGAAGATTGTAGCAGTAATGCTTCCAGCTTGACCAGGTAAAATTCAAATCTTTCTTGTCCTTTCTTATTACGCATATTATTAGGTTTGTTTGGAGTTTGGTGTTTGGCGTTGAACAAACACCAAACACCAAACTCCAAACGAGTATTTAATCTTTTTCAAAATAAGCGATCGATCCACCCACCCATGTTTTATCTTTATTGTAACGTGTGCCGATCATCTTTCCTTTGCTAAGCCTTGCCAGGTTATGAACAGCTATTGGACGTTTCCATTCATTCTTCCAAAAATAAAATAATCTTATCTCTGCTTTTGCAGGTTCATCCATTGTTTCAATAATAGGAGAATAATTTACTTTACGTTGCAATATCCAATTCTCAGGATCTTTTATTTTGTCAATGTCTTCCTGTGTTACGTCAATCACAACACCCATTCCCGCAAATGAGAACAATGGTTTCAGTACATAATCTTTCAGGTCTACCGGTTGTGTTATTTCATTTAAGAAAAATGTTTCCGGAACATAAGGATTACTGATAAAAGGCAGCGTGAATTTACTGATGCGATAGAACCAGTTTGGATGCGGCACCCATTCCACATCATATTCTTTGGTAAGATCTATGATATCACCCAATCCTTCCTGTTGTTGCAGGTCATCAAATATTAAACGGTTGTATATTCTTTTGATAAGAGTTTTTTTGCCATCATTCATATAATACAATGATTTTCCTTCAGCGATCAGCTTTGTAAGGCAAACGGGTTTTATGCCCAGCAATTTTTGTGTTGCATAAAAATCAATACGTGTTTTTTGATGTTCAGGAAATATCTCAAGCAATATCACATTTGCAGGATCGAGGTCACCTACAATGATGTCTTTTAATAACTGCACGTACGACTCCCTGTTATAACCATTCAGGTAGGAAATATAATTATCGGGAACATTTGCATACGCTCTTGTAATATCAGAATGAAAAGCCTGGAAACCATATAGGGTAGGGAAGCCCTGCATTTCTATCAGTTGTGGTTCAATTTCACCTTTCTCATTTTCACAAACGCCAAAATCAAAGACGACGAACTGTGTGTGCTCATTTTCATTGGGAACAAGCAGGTCCTGTGGTATGCTACGTTCGGTTAGTTGTTTGAAATTTGGTGCAACAATCACATCAATAATATCTTCACAGGCAGCAAGCATTTTATCTTTAAAATCTTTAGGAATGAATAACGGTGTTTCTGCATTCCTGAAATCCAACGCACCGGGATGTATCGCTTCGATCTGTTCCATGTAAGCCTTGTATTTCTCTTCTGTAAAATTTTTATTGAATTGTTGCCTTAACGCTTTTTCCATTTTATTCCTGTTTATGATAATGCAAATGATGGAGGATAAAAATAATGATAAATAATTAAAACAGATACGGGATTCCAGATACGAGATCCTGGATACTGGATACGGGATGATGGATACAAGATACGGCATTAAGTATCCGATATTCCGTATCCTGGATCTGCAGTTTAGGAAAAGGTTTTTTCTTTAAATCAATCTGTCACATTAGGCCCTTAACCTCGCAAGTGCTGTATTCAAAAAATTAGGAAGTATGTGAGAGTAGGTGCTCATGATCTTATCGGGGTCATTGAGGTGATTGATCATGGATTGCCATTTATCATGCCCGTGATTTTCGATCACCGTTTTTTTCTTTTCTTCTGTTTGCAGGTAAAGTGCCATACCTATTGCATCTGCTTCCGGATGGAATTGGGTACCGATCATATTTTCGTTGAACCTGATGGCCATTACTGCTCTTTCAAGTGCAACATGCGGTCTTGCCTTTTCAATGGCCAGGATACTTGCTCCCATTTTTTTCAGCGTACGCTGGTGTGGTTGTATTACCTGGTAATCCCTGCTGTCAACAACATAAAAAGGATCTTTTAATCCTTCAAATATGGGTTCATTTTCTGCATTCGATAAAGAGTGGATGGGGAAAACACCGAAGGCTGTGCTTTTCCTCGCAGTCACATCGGCAACTTTATAATGACGGCAAACCAATTGAAAAGAATGGCAAATAAAAAAGACCTGTTTTTTTTGAACGTTAGCTTCATTGTCATTGAATTTTTCAATTTTTGACAACCAGCCAAAATATGCCTTTTCCCATTCGCTGCCTTCAGTTTCAAGTGGACTACCCGGTCCACCGCTGGAAATATAAATGTCATGATCAAGACCAGGAACCTGCTTTTCAAGCCTTACTTCAAATTCATCGACCTGCATATCAAGTTCCTGCATTTCAGAATATTGGTTCAGGATCTCCCGGATGCAACGCATACCCTGGTTGGGAACTCCTGCATATAGGTCCAAAATAGCAACCTTAACCGTTTTTTTGTCCTTCATGATCATTTGGCAAAAATAATAATTTTTTAAAACATCCTTTGTCGTTAAATGTACAATCTTCCCTAAAACGAATATCATTTTAACTTATTTTATCTCTCATGGACTATTAATATGGTACTCAACAGGGTTTCTTTTGTTAACTTTGCGCCCTGATTATGAAGACAAAAAGCATTAAAAAAGACAAGGTAAATATCATCACACTCGGCTGTAGCAAAAATATGGTTGACAGTGAGGTACTTAGTGGCCAGCTGCTCGCCAATGATATCGAAACCGTGCATGAAAATGCGAAAAGAGATCATAATATAGTTATTATTAATACCTGCGGTTTTATTGAAAAAGCCAAGGAAGAAAGCATCAATACCATACTCGATAATGTTGAACTGAAGAAAAGAGGAAAACTCGATAAAGTATATGTTACCGGCTGCCTGAGTGAGCGGTATAAAGCAAACCTTGAACAGGAGATCCCCGAAGTGGATGCTTATTTTGGAACCATGGAACTGCCGCTGATCTTAAAAAGATTTGAAGCGGATTATAAAGGGGAATTGATCGGTGAGCGTTTATTAAGCACACCCCAGCATTATGCATATATGAAGATCAGTGAAGGTTGCAACCGCACCTGTTCTTTTTGCGCCATACCATTGATGAGGGGACAACATATCAGCCGGCCAATAGAAAGTTTGGTAGATGAAGCAAAGCGATTGGTTCAGCGTGGTGTAAAAGAAGTAATGCTGATCGCACAGGAACTTACTTACTACGGACTTGACATTTATAAAAAAAGAGAACTTCCAAAATTGCTGCATGCACTGGCAGATGTACAGGGGCTTGAATGGATAAGACTGCACTATGCTTATCCTTCAAAATTTCCATTGGATATTATTGATGCGATCAAAGACAGGGAAAATATTTGCAATTACCTCGACATGCCTTTGCAACATGCAAGTAACAATATGTTGCAGGCAATGAAAAGACAGATAACGAGAGAAGAAATGGAAGACCTTATTGGTGCGATAAGGTATAAGATCCCGGATATTTGTTTGCGCACAACATTGATCGCCGGTTTCCCGGGAGAAACAAGAGATGATGTGGAAGAATTAAAAACTTTTTTACAGAAAATGCGTTTCGATCGAGTGGGCACATTTACTTACAGTCACGAAGAGGGTACAAGTGCCCATGTTCTTATTGACAGTTTATCTGAAGAAGAAAAAGAAGAAAGGGCACAGGAGATCATGGAAGTGCAGCAGGAAATTTCTTTGGAAAAAAATATGGAGAAAGTTGGTAAGACCTTTAAAGTAATGATCGATAAAAAAGAAGCGGGCCGTTATCTTGGCCGTACAGAATTTGATAGCGTGGAAGTAGACAATGAAGTGATCATTAACAGCAATAAGAAATTAACTGTCGGAGAATTTGTGCAGGTGAAAATAACGAAGGCGTATGATTTTGATCTTGAAGGAGAAGTAGTGTAGTGAATGGGTGAATAGGTCAATGAGTGAATAATTTATGTTTTGGCAATAGCTAAATTTGAACAAATAAAAATGCACTTCGGATTTTTAAAAATTGACTTATTGATCCATTCACTTATTCACATATGAAATTTAAATCTCATTATACTTCTTATCATAAGACCGGCGCATTCTCTAAAATAGTAGAAGATTATTTAAGCGACGAAGATTCACTAAAAGAATTTTATGAACACAAACCTGATGTTGCAGGTATCAAAAAAGCAATCAAAGAAAGAAAAAAATATAAGTACAACCGCAGCTTACTAGCAAACGAACTTAATAAACAATACACCAACCTTGAAACCAGTGATAAAGTAAAAGCAAATATTGATTCGCTTTTAAATGAAAATACTTTTACGATCTGTACTGCTCACCAGCCTAATATTTTTACCGGCCATTTATATTTTATCTATAAGATACTTCATGCAATAAAACTTGCTGATAAATTGAACAGCAAGATCAAAGATTGCCATTTTGTGCCCGTTTATTATATGGGTAGTGAAGATGCTGATCTTGCAGAATTGGGAGAAGTTAGTATCAATGGAAAAAAATATGAGTGGAAGACAAAACAGAAAGGCGCAGTAGGCCGCATGAAGATCGATAAAATTTTTATTGATCTTATCAATGAAATAGAAGGGCAGTTGTCTGTTGAAAAATACGGCAATGAAATACTCGATCTTGTTAAACGATCATATACATTAGGAAAAACAATTGAGCAGGCTACATTTGAATTCGTAAATAAATTATTTGAAGATAAAGGCCTGATCGTATTTCTTCCGGACAATGCTGCATTGAAAAATGAATCTTACGAGATCAATAAAAGAGAGCTTATTGAACAGTTCTCAGAAAAAGTTGTTGCTGAAACGATCGCATCCTTTCCCAAGAAATATAAAGTACAGGCAGCGGGCAGGGAGATAAACCTGTTTTATCTGAAAGATGATACCAGGGAAAGAATTGAAAAATATAAAGAAGGCTTTGTTGTTGCAAACACAGAAACAAGATTTACAAAAGAAGAAATACTTTCAGAATTAAAACAATATCCCGAACGCTTTAGCCCCAACGTTATACTGCGTCCTGTTTTCCAGGAAATGATATTGCCCAATATTGCATTTATCGGCGGTGGCGGAGAACTTGCTTACTGGCTTGAATTAAAAAAAGTATTTCATGCCGTTAAAGTTCCTTTTCCTGTATTGATACTCAGGAATTCTTTTATGATTGTGAATAAAAAACTTTCAGCAAGTATTTCAAAACTGCAGTTTAAGACGACAGATCTTTTTAGACCTTCAGCGGCATTAATAGAAGAACTTGTAAAAAGAGAAAGTAAATTAACATTGAGCCTGGCGGAAGAAAAAAAAGCTGTTCAATCATTGTATAAAAAAATGCAATCGGCAGCAACAGCAGTCGACATCACTTTAAACAAACATGTTGATGCATTGGCAATTCAGGCATTAAAACGAATTGATTCACTGGAGAAAAAAATGCTGAAAGCCGAAAAGAAAAAATTCGAAGCCGCCCAACGGCAGATCGTAAAAATAAAAGAAGCTTTATTTCCCGGTGGAACATTGCACGAACGTGTAGACAATCTTCTTCCTTTTTATGCAGTTTATGGGAAAGGATTTATTGAAATGCTATATGAGAATTCAACAGGAGTTGAACAGGAGTTTTGTATTCTTGAGGAGAAATAAGTTTATTGATATTTAAGAGAAAGTCCCTCCGCGGTTAAAAATAAAAATTCACAAAACGATCCCAAAAAAAACCCCCATCACTGGGGGTTTTCTTTTATTAATTTTTTTTCCTGGTCTTATTTAAAATCCGCATCTGTAACTCCTTCATTTATTTTCATATCAGTTACTTTAAATGCCAGTTCCTGCCCGCCTACACCTTGTGTAAAAGCAAAAGGGAACATGATTGTGCCCACTTTCCTGTAATCGGAATAATCCATAGTAACAGACATTTCCTGTCCACCTTCTGTTTCTGTGCTTTCTTCTCTTAATAACAAACCTGTTTTTGTCGAATAGTATTCAGATGTAACTTTTCCACTTGGTTTGGTTATTTTAATTTTATAAGCACTTTCATCATTTACTTTTTCTACGCCGAGGTAAGAAGTTTTATAATCATTGCTGATATAATATAACTGTGGAATGATGGATTTATCATCCATAGCTTCTTTAACTTCGGAAGTATCCATGTCTGATTTTTTACCCATCTGGCTCTGGTAACCTTTCGTACCGTCGAAAAGTTTTTCAAATGCGACATTAGGGCCCATTTTCATGATCGTATGTTCTTTGTTTGGAGTCATTCTTACCTGGGAACCTTCAAGGGTCATTCCCTGTACTGACAAGGTTATTGAAGCTTTCTGCGTCGTAAGTTTTTTTACTTCATCTTTTCCGCCGATGGCTTTCAGGTAATCGTTAATGATAGAGAACGCAGTTACTGCATCTGAATTTTTTTCTGATTCACCAACAGCGGTTTCTTTTGGTTTGTCTGCAATAGGTTCAGCATATTTATCATACAGTTTAATTGGGTAACCCAACCTTGTAAGGTTAGGGCGAATTTTAGCACCATTACCTACAATTACAATACGGGCATGATCCCTGTCATAGTATTTTTTTGATACTCTTTGAACATCAGCTATCGTAATCGCATTTATCTTTTGGAGGAATGTGCGATAGAAATCTTTTTCCAGGCCATTGATCAAAATATTTGTTGCATAAGTTGCAGTATTGGCAGGGTCTTCCATCTTCAATGCAAATGAACCATTGTATTTTGCCTTAGCACTGGCAAGTTCTTCTTCAGTAATCTTACCATTACGCATGTTGTCTATTTCAGCAAGCATTTCTACAACGGCACTATCAGCTTTTTCGCTGCGAACCTGTGCACTTGTTTTAAACGTGGTTTGGAAACGGCCGAACCCTGTATTGGAATAACTTCCATAAGTAAAGCCATGTTTTTCCCTTAGATTCATGAACAACTTTGCTTCAGCACCACCACCCAGGATCTGGTTTGCAATAAGTAATGCGTGATAATCTTTACCACTCATTGGGTTGTTGATAAGGTTTGTTACACTCAATTCACCCTGTACTGCGGTAGGAACATCAACAAAATCAATTTCAGTTGCAGGAACATTATCAACATTTGCAAATTCAGGAACAGGTAATTTTTTTCCTGTCCATGTACCGAATGCTTTTGTTGCAAGTTCTTTTGCTTTACCTGCAGTGATATCACCAATAAAAGTGAGGTAACTGCGTGATGGAGTTATATGATCTTTATAGGCCTGTTGTACATCAGCAAGTGTTAATCCCTTTACAGATTCCTCAGTAACAAATTCGCCCATCGCTGTATGCTTTCCAAAATTCAAAGCACTTACAACCCTATTTGAAATAGTAGTAGCACTTCTTTCACCCGATTTTAAATTAGTGAGCGTTTGCTTTTGAAGTTTTTCAAATGATTCCTGCGGAAATGCAGGTTCTTTCAATGCATCCGCCATCAACATGAATGCCTGGCTGAAATAGCGTGTCAACGCCACCGTTGATCCACCGGTTGAAAATAAATTTACATCAGCACCTATAAGGTCGGTTGCTTCATCAAACTTTGCTTTGGGCATTGATTTGGTTCCTTCACCCAACATTTGTCCCATTAATTGCATAACACCTGCTTTTTCTCCCTCCTTCACCGGGCCCATATCAATATTAAGTGTTGCAGATACCCTTGGTAGTTTATGATTTTCAACTACGAGTACGGTCATACCATTTGGCAATGTAAATGTTTCCGGGTTTTTGAATTGAATGACAGGTGCGGGCCCTGCTTTAGGTGGTTTTGTTCTGTCAACCTGCGCAGAAGCTGCAAATGTAGATGCTGCAAAAAACAGCGTATATATTATCTTATTCATTTTTTATTATTTTGGCTTGGATGAGTTAAAAATAGGATTATTTATTTTTTTTCGGTAAATAATACAAGGTAACACGCTGGTTTGGATTCAGGTATTTTTTTGCGACATTCTGAATGTCTTCTCTTGTTATTTTCCTTATTTCATCCAGGTCCTCATTTATGTGATTTGTATTCTTATTGTAGAACGTATAACCATCGGCCAGGTTCTCTGCAACACCAAGCATTTTTGCGTTGGCGCCAACATAATTGTTTTCATATTGATTCCTGATCTTGGTAAATTCAGTTTCACTGATCAATGATGTTTGCAGTTTTACAATTTCTTCATCCATGTCTTTCAACAATACCTGCAAGGCAGTAGAATCTCCTCCATTTGGCAATCCATATATAATATAAGCGCCATAATCTTCAAGGGCATAATTAAAAGATCCAACCTGTACAGCATTCTTTTTATCATCAACCATTTTTTTATACATACGGCTGCTTGATCCTGTACTAAGTACATCTGATGCCAGCTGCAATGCAAGTGATTCTTTAGTTGTCATTCCTGGCGCACGATAGGCAGCCATGATGGCTGGTATGCTTATATTATTATCGTATGCAGTATCAACAACTTCTTTAGTAATAGGATCTTCCCTTGCAGGATTGCGTGTGATGGGTGCGCCGGTAGGGATCGGTGCAAAATAACCATCAACCAGTGATTTCGTTTTTTCAATATCAATATCACCGGCAATTACCAATACGGCATTATTGGGAACGTAATATTTTTTATTGAACGCTATGAACTCTTCCAGTTTTGCTGAATCAAGATCTGCCATGCTTCCAATGGTTACCCAATTGTATGGATGTTTTGTGAACAGGCGCTTCATGATCTCAGCAATGAAATTTCCATAAGGCTGGTTATCTACCCTTAAACGTTTTTCTTCTTTTACAACTTCATTCTGGGTCTTTACGCCGATCTCGTTGATAACAGGATGCATCATGCGTTCGCTTTCCAGCCACATACCTGTTTCCAATTGATTTGATGGAAATACCTCGTAATAAAAAGTACGGTCCTGTGTAGTATTGGCATTGTTCTGCCCGCCATTACTGCTTACTATTTTCATGAACTCGCCTCTTTTAATATTATCAGATCCTTCAAAAAGGAGATGTTCAAAAAAGTGAGCAAAACCGGTACGGTTCGTTTGTTCATCTTTACTTCCAACATGATACATTACGGAAACGGCCACCACAGGTGCAGTTTTATCCTGGTGGAGCACGACATGAAGCCCGTTTTTAAGGTCATATTCAGTAAATGCTACTTTTTGCGCATTGGCAATGGTAGCACCGAACATTAAAAACAGAACGAGTTTTTGTTTAAGCATATAAATTTGAGTTTGGGTGCAAAAATAATTACTAAAATGGCTTTCGGGTAGAAATAGAGCTATTATTAGATAAGCGGCGAAATTATCGTATTAATCGAATATGACAGATGTTTTTTCGACGGATTTTTACTTTGGAATGACAATGTACCGGAAGGAGCGATCCTTCTTTATTTGGGTTTAACCTTATCAACCATTTCCATCACCTGTTGTTCCAGTGTTTTTTTATAAGCAGTCAGCTTTTCGGAAAGCTCCATATCAGAAACGGCAATGATCTGTGCTGCAAGTATAGCGGCATTTTTTGCCCCATTTAGGGCAACAGTCGCAACAGGTACACCAGATGGCATTTGCAAAATAGAAAGCACAGAATCCCATCCATCAATTGAATTGGAAGATTTCACCGGAACGCCTATCACCGGTAAAGTAGTATATGCAGCAACCATTCCCGGTAAATGAGCGGCGCCACCTGCCCCGGCAATGATCACTTTAATTCCGCGTGACCTTGCCTCAAGTGCATAAGTCCTCATCCTGTCGGGTGTACGGTGAGCGGACACAATTGTTAGTTCAAAAGGGATATTGAAGTGTTTTAGTATCTCTGCAGCTGCCCCCATTACTGCCATATCGCTTTCACTCCCCATGATGATTCCTGCAATCGGGTTCATATTACTTTTATTTTAAGCAAAGGAAAGACAAAATGCGGAAAGAAACCATTTGTACAATTTATTTGATTTAACAAATTCGTTCATAACTGTATGGCACAGATTCTGACAATTAGATAATCGCTATTTTTATAGAACCTTAATTCACCAGCAAATTTTAATAAAAGATCCCTGATGGCTTTTATATATAGAAACAGTTCTGTTTTATTTTTTGGATGTTTGATCATTGCCGGCTTTTGTAGTTGTAAGGATAAATCAAAATCCTCCAAAACGGCAAAAACAAATCCCCCAACGATCGTAGATGTAATGATTGCTACTCCCGAGCCAATGAGCAATACTATTGAGGCTAACGGTACCGTGGTTGCTAACGAGTATGTGGAGCTGCACCCTGAAGTGAGTGGCAGGCTTACCTACCTGAAAGTGGCCGAAGGAAGTCATGTTACACAGGGGACTGTTATTGCAAAGATCAACGATGCCGACCTGAGGGCGCAACTCAATAAAAGCAAAGTGCAACTCGACCTTGCAGAGACTACGGTTAGCCGTTATAAACAATTACTGGATGTTAATGGTATCAATCAAAGTGATTATGACCTTGCGGTAAACCAGGTGAATGGTTATAAAGCAGATATTCAATACACCGAATCCCTGATCGATAAAACAGTGATCAGGGCACCGTTTACAGGGGTAGCAGGTTTGCGACAGGTTAGTCCCGGTGCTTATGTTACACCTGCTACTGTGATAGCAACGCTTCAACAGGTGAGCCAGGTGAAAATTGATTTTACACTTCCGGAGGCTTACGGTAACGTAATTAAGACGGGAATGCAGATAGAAGTTTCACTGGATATTAATACCGGGAAAAAAGAAAAAGCCACGATCGTTGCAATGGAGCCAGGGGCAAATACAGAGACACGTAATATTAAAGTACGTGCCTTGCTGCAAAATACAATCGTAAATCCAGGGGCATTTGTAAAAGTTTATATTGATGAAGGCAAGGGCAGGTCGTCGATACTGGTTCCCACCAATGCAATTATTCCTGATGATAAGAACAACCAGGTAATTGTTGTAAAAAATGGTATTGCAAATTTTGTGAATGTGCAAACCGGCAATCGCCTGACCAATAACGTAGAAATTTTATCTGGTTTGAAACAGGGAGATTCGATCGTGGTAACAGGTGTTTTGTTTGTAAGACCAAAAGCGAAAGTAAAGGTGAGGGGAGTTAAAAAACTGGATATGTCGGTAAATGATTCAACGCAAAAAGTCACAGATCAATAATAGCATTTATCAATTATAATCACAACAGAAGAACGCTTGAATGAATATTTCTGAATTTTCTTTGAAACGGCCTGTATTCGCCACCGTGATGAACCTCATGATCATCCTGTTTGGCGTGGTAGGGTTTACTTTCCTGGCTATTCGTGATTATCCTGCTATTGATCCTGCTGTGATCAGTATCAGCACTTCCTATACTGGTGCCAATCCCGATATCATAGAAGCCCAGATAACAGAACCGCTGGAAAAACAGATCAATGGTATTCCCGGTATAAAAACGATCACTTCATCAAGCTCATTGGGCAGCAGTAATATCTCTGTTGAATTTGAATTGGGTGTTGACCTGGAAGCAGCAGCCAGTGATGTGCGTGATAAAGTGGGCCAGGCAACCAGGAGCCTGCCACAGGATATCGATGCACCGCCGGTGGTAACCAAGGCCGATGCAAACAGTGATTTTATTATGATACTCGCTGTTCAAAGCCGTACAAAAGGATTGCTCGAGTTAAGCGATTATGCAGAAAATGTTTTACAACAACAGTTTCAAACCATCAACCAGGTAAGCGCTGTAAATATTTTTGGTGTAAAAAGATATGCCATGCGTTTGTGGCTGAATCCTGATAAAATGGATGCATTCAATGTATCCTTTACTGATATCAGGAATGCAGTGAACAGTGAAAATATTGATCTTCCACCCGGCAAAATTTATGGTAATAATACAGAGCTCACCATAAAAACATTGGGCAGGCTCACTTCTGAAAAAGAATTCCAGGACCTGATCATAAAAGAAGATAGTTCAGGTATTGTACGTTTAAATGATGTGGCAAGGGTTGAGATCGGCCCTGAATCTTTGGAGCAAAGCTGGAAATACAATGGCGTTAATGCCGTTGGGCTTGCGATCATTCCGCAACCGGGAGCAAATAATATCCAGATCGCAAATGATTTCAATAAAAAACTGGAAGCCATCAAGAAAAATAATAAATCGGATATTGAAATGAATGTATTGATCGACAATACACAAAATATCCGCAAATCGATCAGCGAGGTAGAAGAAACAATTTTTATTGCCTTTGGTTTTGTTGTGCTGGTCATTTTCTTTTTCTTCCGCAACTGGCTCATTGCAATTCGTCCACTGATAGATATTCCTATTTCATTGATAGCAACTTTCTTTATCATGTATCTGTCGGGATTTTCTGTTAACATCCTCACATTGCTTGGTATCGTACTCGCCACTGGCCTCGTGGTAGATGACGGCATCGTTGTTACAGAAAATATTTTCCGAAAGATGGAAGAAGGAATGCCGATAAAAAAAGCGGCATTGGAAGGAAGTAAGGAAATATTCTTCGCAGTTATCTCAACATCCATCACATTGGCCATCGTATTTCTTCCGGTCATTTTCCTCGAAGGTTTTATTGGAAGATTGTTCCGTGAATTCGGTGTTACACTTGCAGCTGCAGTTTTAATTTCAGCATTTGTTTCGCTTACAATAACGCCTGTATTGAATGTATTGTTAACGAGAAAGAACCAGGGGCATGGTAAATTTTACATGAAGACAGAGCCATTTTTTACAGGTATGGAAAATGGGTATAAAAATTTGTTGAAAGCATTTTTGAAAGTTCGTTTCATTGCACTGATCATTATTGCTGTTTGTGGTGCAATGATCTGGCTGATCATGGGATTGTTGAAAAGTGAGATCGCTCCCATGGAAGACAGGAACAGTATACGATTTACCGTTAGTGCCCAGGAAGGAACCAGTTACGGGAAGATGCAAAAGATATCAGATGATATTACCAATTACCTGTATGATTCCATTCCCGAACGTGATTTTGTATTTGCACGTACACCGGCCGGCGCCATCAATAGTTCACAGCCGAGGCTTGCATTGGTGCCAGCAAAGGAAAGAGATAAATCACAGGATGAAATTGCCAATGAGCTGAACAGAAAAATGAACCGCTTCAATGATGCCAAAGTGTTTGCGATACAGGAACAAACCATTGCAGTAGGTGCAGGATCAAGAGGAAGCTTACCAGTGCAATTTGTTTTGCAAAACCAGGACCTTGATAAATTAAAAGAGATCATTCCAAAATTTTTGGATGAAGCAAAAAAGGATAAAACTTTTTCTAACGTAGATGTGAACCTGAAATTCAACAAGCCCGAAGTAGAACTCACACTTGACAGGATGAAAGTGAAAGACCTTGGGCTTTCATCACAGGATGTTGTTTCAGCAATTCAATCTGCATTCAGTGGCGGCAGGCTTGCGTATTTTTTAAAAGGTGGTCATCAGTATTCAGTGATCGCACAGGTTGAGCGAAATGAAAGAGACAGGCCCGATGATATTTCCAAATTATATATAAAGAATGATAAGGGACAAAGCATTCCATTGAGTGCGGTAGTGAAACTTGAAGAAAGCAGCAGCCCGCCAACTTTGTATCACTTTAACCGGTATAAGGCTGCAACTATTTCTGCATCTCTCGCTGAAGGATACACGATCGGTGACGGAATAAAAGCCATGCAGGCAATTCAAAAAAAATTACTGGATGAAACTTACCAGACAGCTTTAACGGGGCCGGCAAGAGACTACCAGGAGAGCTCATCAAACATTGCATTTGCATTCGGGCTTGCACTGATGCTGATATACCTTGTATTGGCTGCACAGTTTGAAAGTTTTGTTGATCCGCTTATTATTATGTTTACGGTGCCACTTGCTTTGGCAGGTGCATTATTAAGCTTATGGATGTTTGGACAAACACTCAATATCTTTTCTGAAATTGGGATGATCATGCTGATCGGGCTTGTTACAAAGAATGGAATACTCATTGTAGAATTTGCCAACCAGAAACGGGAACAGGGCTTATCGAAGAAGGACGCAATACTGACAGCAGCCCGGCAACGCCTGCGCCCGATCTTAATGACAAGCCTTGCAACATGCGGTGGCGCTTTACCAATTGCTTTAAGCCTGGGCGCTGCATCCACAAGTCGCGTGCCTTTGGGAATAGTGGTTGTTGGGGGCCTTATTTTTTCATTGATACTGACATTGTTCGTGATACCGGCAATGTATTCTTTTCTTGCTCCAAAGAAAGAACACGCTGCAGTAAAAGAAAATGATATTGTAAAAGATCCGTCACAAAAAAACGATGAATCGGGTAAATAAATTATTGATGAAACGACTGTTTTTTTTAATAGGCTTATTATGGTTTTATTCATTGGAATCAATGGGGCAAAATAATTTGCAGCTACCCGATGCAGTGAATATTGCTTTAAAGAACAGCCTCGATATCCAATTGGTCAATAACCGGATCGAAGCTGCGACCATTTACAATAATTATGGATACGCAGGTGGTTTACCATTGGTAACAGGAAGTCTTGCAGACAACGAACAGGTAACAACCGTAAATCAAAAACTAAACACGGGCAATGATATAAACCGCAGTAACGCTGCAGCCAATAATCTCAGTGCAAATATTACAGGAAGTATTTTGTTGTACAATGGCGGCAGGGTAGTGGCTACAAAGAAAAGATTGGCTGAGCTTCAATCTCAAAGTAAAGAACAGTTGAATGCCCAGGTACAGAATGTACTGGCGTCTGTAATGGTTGCTTATTATGATATTGTGCGGCAGCAGGATTATATTAAAACCATTGACCGTTCTATTGAAGCGTCCAATCAACAACTTGATATTGTTAAACTGCGGCAAAGTGTTGGGCTTGCAAACAATGCGGATCTTTTCCAGGCGCAGATTGATGTGAATGTTTTGCAGCAATCAAAGCTTGCGCAGCAATTGATCGTTGACCAGGCAAAATCAGAACTTTTAAGGTTGCTTACTTTAAATGCAGATTCGAGCATAACAATAAAAGATACGATCCTCGTTGATAAAAATGTAATGCTGGATACTGTTTTGAATAGTCTTAATAAAAATGCTGATATCAGATCAGCAGAAAGCCAGGTGAGGATCAATGAACTTATTGTAAAAGAAACAAAGGCGCAACGTTATCCTTCCATTCGTGCTACTGCTGGCTATGCATTCAGCAGGAACCAGGCTGCTGCTGGTAATTTATTATTGAACCAGAATTATGGGCCAACGGTTGGTGTTTCAGTAACCGTTCCGATATTCAATGGATCAATATATAGAAGACAACAACAGGTTGCAGTCATCGATGTAAAAAATGCGAATCTTGAAAAACAAATATTGATCAGGGATTATAGCGCCCAGGTTGTGAAGCAATACCAGGCTTATACAAATACGATCAATCAATTGGATACTGCGCAATCGAATTATATACTGTCTTCTAAATTATTAGAACTGACACTGCTGCGTTTCAAATTAAAACAAGCAACTGCTGTTGAAGTAAAAAATGCACAACAAAGTTTTGAAGAATCCGGCTTTCGCCTTGTGAATTTAAATTTTGCTGCTAAGTCTGCTGAGATAGAGTTGAAGCGGTTGGCGAATAGTTTGTCCTTGTAAACGTTCCAACGTTTAACGTTAAACGTTTAACGTTGGAGTTCCCTGGTTTTCTGAAACTACTTTCAACGTATGTTTTATCTGGTTCGCCTTATGCAATAATTCCTGCTTCTCACTACTCAGTATCGTTACATGCCCCATTTTGCGGCCGGGTTTTGTTTCCGCTTTACCATAGATATGAACAAATACATTGTCCATTTTCAATATTTCTTCCAGGCCCTGGTAATAAGCGGGACCGGTATGATCGTTTTCGCCAACAAGATTTACGATGGCTGCTGGTAAAATATTATCAGTATTTCCCAATGGATATTGAAGCATGATCCTCCACAACATATCGAACTGGCTGCTGTAACATGCTTCAATGCTATGATGGCCGCTGTTGTGTACACGGGGTGCAGTTTCATTTACCAAAACGTTATCATCTATATCAACAAAAAATTCTACTGCAAAAATACCGGGACTCTTAAGTTCCTTTACAAGTCTCATGGCGATGGCTTCCACTTTCCAGAATACTTTTTCCGGAAGTTCGGCAGGGCTTAACTGGTGGCTCAATAAATTAAGTCGTTGATTAAAGACCATATCAACTGGTGAATACAATCTTATTTCACCACTCACACTAACGGCAATGATCAACGCTATTTCTTTTTTGATGTGTACTTTCTTTTCAAGTACTGCAAGTGCATCAAATCCTTTGCTGAGTTCCTCTTTATTTTTAATGACCTGCACACCTTTTCCATCGTAACCACCCTGTGCCAGTTTGTGTACCGCAGGTAAAAAATTTGTATGCTCAGCCAATTCAGTTAAATTTTGTGTGATCACAAATTCACTGGTTGGGATCTGGTGTTTCCTATAAAATTCTTTTTGTAATATTTTATCCTTGATGATCTTTAGCGCTGCAGGTTTTGGATAAACAGCAACACCCTCTTCCTCCAGTTTTTCCAGGGCTTCAAGGTTTACACTTTCAATCTCAATGGTAACCGCATCAAGGCCTTTTCCGAAATTATAAACATCATCAAAACGGGTAATATCACCCTTAATAAAATGATGGCATAAATGTGCAGCCGGGCACCTTGGGTCATTTTCCAAAACATATGTTTCTACAGGATAATTAGCAGCAGCCTGCAACAACATACGGCCCAATTGGCCACCACCGAGAATGCCCATTTTTTTCATGAGGCAAATATAAGTGAATGGGTGAATAGGTGTATAGTGGAATGGGTGAATAGGTCAATGAGTGAATAAGTGAATATGACACAAGCTTTCATTGCCCCATTCACACATTGACTTATTCACCCATTCACCTATTGCTTTCCCCATAAGTTTTTATTACCTTTGAAAGCAAATGATGCCGGATTATCCACATAAGATCTTTGGCGACAAACGCATGAACTACACTTTGCTGATGGTTACATTGGCCATGGATTCGAATAAATAGTTGAATAGCACTCCCCAGGACAACTTTACAGGAACAGATCAATTGGAACGAACCGGTTCAAAAAATTATTTATACCTAAATTTTTTTTATGTCAACAGCAGCAATAGCACCCGAAAATATAGCGAAAGCAACCACAGATTTCCTCCCTTTGCATGGCACAGATTACGTTGAGTTTTATGTAGGCAATGCAAAACAGGCGGCCCATTTTTATAAAACGGCATTTGGTTTTCAATCGCTTGCCTATGCGGGCCCCGAAACAGGCGTGATGGATAAAGTAAGCTATGTCATTCGCCAGAATAAACTCACGTTTGTACTTACCACAGCACTAAGGGCAAACAATCCCATCGCAGATCATGTTGAGAAACATGGTGACGGAGTAAAATTCCTTGCACTGAAAGTGGATGATGCAGCTGATGCCTGGAAACAAACGACCATGCGTGGAGGTAAAAGTTTTATGGAGCCTGTAACGCTCAAAGATGACAACGGCGAAGTGGTCATGAGCGGGATACATACTTATGGTGAAACAGTTCACTTGTTCATAGAAAGAAAAAATTACAACGGTGTGTTTATGCCTGGATTCAGGGAATTGAAATCTGTTTACAATCCAACTTCTACCGGCCTTTTATATGTTGATCATTGTGTAGGAAATGTAGGCTGGAACCAGATGAACCCATGGGTTAAATTTTATGAAGATGTAATGGGTTTTAAAAATATACTGACATTCGATGATAAGGATATTTCGACTGAATATTCCGCATTAATGAGCAAAGTAATGAGTAACGGAAATGGATACGTGAAATTCCCGATCAATGAACCAGCAGAAGGGAAAAAGAAAAGCCAGGTAGAAGAATACCTCGATTTTTATAATGGCGAAGGTGTACAGCATGTTGCCATTGCAACAAATAATATTGTTGAAACCGTGACTGACCTCCAGAGCCGCGGTGTGGAATTTTTGAAGATACCGGAAAGCTATTATGCAGATGTACTTGACAGGGTTGGCAAAATTGACGAGGATCTTGAACCATTGAGCAAACTGGGCATCTTAATAGATCGTGATGAAGAAGGATACCTGTTGCAGATATTCAGCAAACCCTTGCAGGACAGGCCAACTTTGTTCTTTGAGATCATCCAGCGTAAAGGGGCAAAGAGTTTTGGTAAAGGAAATTTTAAAGCTCTGTTTGAAGCATTGGAAAGAGAGCAGGATGCAAGAGGAAATTTATAATATATATCAGCCGTGGTTGCTGTCCTCAACAACCACAATCAATATTGTAAATCTTCGCAATTTCTCCGTATTATCCACATTTGACTACGGGAGATTGTGTAAACACCATTTTTTTAACAGCAATGAAAAGAATATTTTATTATTTTACACTCCCCCTGAACCATATACGCATTTGATGAGGAATATTATTAAAATATTGATTTTGTTTATTGGAATGACTTGCCTTTCTGTAGCGTCATTTTCTCAAAATGCGATCAGCAGTATTCAAAGATCGTCTTATAAAGTGCCTGCCATATTAAGCAGGATGGAGGATTCATTAAAAAAACAATTTGAGAAGGAAAAACTGGCATGGCCGCCGGAAGCATTATATGTCCGCTCATTTAAATATGACCGCCAACTGGAAGTATGGGTAAAAGGAAATGTAAAAGAACAATTTAAATTATTCAAGACCTACAAGATCTGCATGCAAAGCGGTACCATGGGTCCCAAAAGAATGGAAGGCGATTACCAGATCCCGGAAGGTTTTTACCAGATCAATGAATTTAATCCGAATAGCAACTACCATCTTTCATTGGGACTGAATTATCCCAACGCATCTGATAAGATATTAAGCGACCCGCAACGTCCCGGAAATTCTATTTATATACATGGCAATTGTGTTTCCACAGGTTGTATCGCTATCAGCGACGAACCCATTGAAGAATTGTACATTATTGCCAGTTATGTAAAAGCCAATGGACAGGAGTTTATTCCCGTTCATGTTTTCCCGGTGAGGTACAATGTAAAAAAATCGATGGAGTATCTTAATAATACCATTAAGAATAATGCTTACCTGCAACAGTTCAATAAAAATATAAGAGAAGTATTTGATTATTTTGAGGCAAAGAAACAATTGCCGATAATCATGGTGAATAAGAAGGGTGAATATGTTTTAAATTAAACGTGCTTATGAGAAAATATAAATACTTTTTGGCGACATGCATCATTGTTATATCAGTTTACTCGTGCAAAAAAGATTCAACACAATCTTCTGTTACTAATCCACCAATTGTCGGCAAATGGACACATACAAAGAATATAGACTGGTATACCAATATTCTGACAGGTAATACAATAAAGGATACCACAGTACAAACGCATGACGTATATCTCGATTTTCAGTCGAATGGAACTTTATATGAGAAGGTATGGAATGAAACAACTTCTGCTTATATCTATGATACTTCTATGTATTCAATAAATGGAAGCATCCTGACTATTTCCGGTTCTGATCTTACACTAACCGATCCATATAACGCTGATATCTTAACATTAACCTCTAATAATTTAAACATACATACAGTTGATACTGTAGGAAATTATAGAGATGAAAACTGGGATTACCTCATTAAATAAATGAATCCAGGCAATTTTGAAGTATATACATAGAGGGCAATATATAAAAGGTAAGAACTAAAAAATCTTACCTTTTTCTTTATAGTCGATTGCCGATTCCCGATTCCCGTTTGCCGTCATCTCATTAACACCTGTATCGTCTGCGGCGTTTTTTGTTCCAATACAATTTGTTTACCGGCAGTAAGTGTTTTAATTGTTTCTTCATCATAATGCCTGATCGTAAGCAACGCTAAATTCCTTTCTACTTCTACATCAAAGATCAATGATGCATCTGCAGCAAGCTTGTCAATTTTTTCTGCCTTGTCATCAAAACAGCATAATAATGAAATGGCAGTATTCTGTGAAAGATTGGGTTTTATTTTCACCTGGTTAAACAATTCATGTAATTGGTGAACAGGTTCGTCTTCCACGAAAGAAAAGTCCTTTGATTTAAATTGTATCAATACCTGTTTTGCTTTATCAACAATAATGGGAGGTAAATGTTTAACGAGTTGTTTACTGATCGTTGTTCCCGGTAATGATGGATCAAGAAAACTTTTCACATACAGTGGTATATTTTTATTTTGTAAAGGCTTGATCGTTTTAGGATGTATCACCTGTGCACCATAATATGCCATTTCAATAACTTCAGTAAAACTCAACTCCGGGATGATCGTGGCATTTTTATGTATTCTAGGATCACCGCTCATTACTGCATCTACATCTTTCCAGATCGTAAGCGAAGCAGCATGTAATAAATTGGCAAATATGGCTGCTGAATAATCACTTCCTTCACGGCCAAGCGTTGTGCTTTCATTTTCATCTGTTGATCCAATAAAGCCTTGTGTTAAGATGATGTCATATTCTCCAAAAAGCGGAATGATATCTGATTGAACCTTTTTTTCTGTAAATGCCCAGTCAATAGCAGCGTCTCGAAAATTACTGTCAGTTCTGATAATGTCCCTTACATCAATCCATTTGTGTTTTATTTTTTCTTCAGATAAATAATGGCTCATCATCGCCGTACTTAAAAGTTCGCCGCAACATACTACCTGGTCATAATAATAATCATAATCCCTCACAGGTTTGTCATGAAGCATCCACTCAACTTCTGTAAAAAAATCCTTCAGTTGGTTTTCCGCCTGTTGCCAGTTTGTAACGGTGAGGTATTTTAAGGTATTCAAATGATTGTCCTTAACCTGTTCAAATAGTTTAAGCGCATCATCATTCCTTCCATCAAAAAATGCCTCTACCACTTTTTCAAGGGCATTGGTTGTTTTTCCCATGGCTGATATTACCACAAGCAATTTCCCATGGGCACCCTCTTTAATAATATTGGCCGTATTCTTTATCCTTTCAACGCTGTTGATACTGGCCCCGCCGAATTTGTATACTTTCATTTTCTTCTCCTTTACTATGAATTTTTATTGCTAAAAGAAGGTTGCATTATTACCACATATTGCGTTTGGTGGAGACAGCAACCGCGGCAGCCTTCCGTGGTTGCTGTCTCACCGACCACTTTTAGATTCCAGCAGACGCGATTCAAAATAATATAAACCTTACATTTGAGCCGCAAATCTAACTTCGTAAATTGTAAACCGGAAATTGTTTTATGGCGATCAATAGAAAAATACAGACACTGGACGAATTTACCATCCAGCAAATGAGAGACTTTCCAAGGGCCACAGGTGAACTGTCGGGCCTTTTACGAGATATGGGCCTGGCAGCCAAGAGGGTTCATGTAGAGGTAAACAAAGCTGGCCTTGTTGATATTTTGGGAGATGCCGGCACCATGAATGTACAGGGTGAAGAGGTGAAAAAACTCGACGTTTTTGCCAATAACCAGTTCATGGGCGTTTTGCAGCATGGTATCAGTTGCGCCGGTATCGGTAGTGAAGAGCTGGATGAGATCGTTGTTTTTGATGACGAGATCAGCAACCAATCAAAGTATGTATGCCTTTTCGATCCGCTTGACGGGAGCAGTAATATAGATGTGAACGTTTCCATCGGAACCATTTTTAGTGTTTACCGCAGGGTGAGCGAACTGGGCAAGCCTGCTACCAAAGAAGATTTCCTTCAGCATGGCAGCAAACAGGTGGCAGCAGGTTATATGATCTATGGTTCTTCAACGATGATGGTATATGCAACAAGAAGAGGTGTGAATGGTTTTACCCTGGACCAGTCGATCGGTGAATTTACTTTGAGCCATCCTGATATTAAATGCCCTGAAAAAGGAAAGATCTATTCGGTGAACCACGGTAATTTCTTCCAGTATGAAGAACCGGTTAGAAAATACATCAATGCCTGCCAGAACAAAGACAAAACTACCGGCGGCCCTTACACGCAGCGTTATATTGGCAGCATGGTGGCAGATGTGCACCGCAACCTGATCAAGGGAGGTATATTCATGTATCCCGGAACAACCGATAAACCAAAAGGTAAATTGCGGTTATTGTATGAATGCAATCCTTTTGCATTTATTATTGAAAAAGCAGGAGGCAAAGCTACCAATGGTAAACAACGCATTCTTGATATTGAACCAACAGAAGTGCACCAGCGTACGCCGTTGTTCATTGGAAGCAAATTGATGATGGAAGAATTAGAAAGTTATTTGGGGAACTCATAAAATCAAAATTAAAAATTCAAAATTAAAAATGAAGAAGCATTCATTTTCTTTTGAATTTTGATTTTTCACTTTTGAATTTTTCAAGCTTTGATAATAATAATCTAACTAATGACCAACAAGATCATATCAGTAAGAAATCTTACTAAAAACTATGGTGATTTCCAGGCGGTAAAATCCATTTCTTTTGATGTGTATGAAGGAGAGATATTCGGCCTCCTCGGGCCTAACGGTGCAGGTAAATCGACCACGCTGGAGATCATCGAAACACTGAGGGATAAAACAAGCGGCGAAGTGATCGTTGATGGTCTTGACCTTGATAAAAGCCCCGGTGAAATTAAAAAGATCATTGGGGTACAATTGCAGACATCCGGTTTTTACCCAGGCCTCAACCTGGTTGAACTGATACATCTTTTTGGAGGTTTATACAACAAGCCCGTTAATCCAATGGAACTGTTGAAAAAAGTAAACCTGTCTGATAAGGCTAAAAATAAGAGCAAAGAACTTAGTGGCGGGCAAAAGCAACGTTTTTCCATTGCAACAACATTGATCAATACCCCACGTATTGTTTTTTTGGATGAACCGACAACAGGTCTTGATCCGCAGGCAAGAAGAAACTTGTGGGACCTGATCAGGGAAATACGTGATAACGGGACAACAGTTATTATAACTACACATTATATGGACGAAGCCGAGCAACTTTGTGACAGAATCGCCATCATGGATGAAGGAAAGATCATCAAGCTTGATTCTCCGGACAAAATGATCGACGACCTGGTTGCGAGCGGTTTTGAAAGGCCAAAACAGGTAAAATCCGCCAACCTGGAGGATGTTTTTATACATTTAACAGGCAGGGAGATGCGGGATGAATAAAGTTCTTTTTATTTGCATAAATTTTAAAACCAAAATAAATATTGATGAAGAAGTTACTAGTTTGTTTGTTGACATTGGGATCTGTGATCAGCTGTGCAAATGCACAGGTAAAGCCGGCACCGGCAAAACCGGCACCTTCCAAAGCTCCAGCGAAGCTTATGACAAAAGTGGCGATGAAAAATTTGCTTGATAGTTTCAGTTATGCAGCCGGTGTCAATATTGCCAATAATATGAAGCAGCAAGGTATTGATAAGATAAATACCGAGCTGATGATGAAAGCGATTGATGATGTGTTTAAAAACAATACACAGGCATTGGATGCCCAACAATGTAATTCATCGCTGCAGGGGCAAATGGCCATCTTCAATAAAAAGAAAGATGAAGAAAGCAAAAAGAAAAATGCAGCAATAAAAGCACAGGGTGAAGCTTTTTTAGCAGAAAACAAAAAGCGCAAAGAAATTACAACATTGCCAGATGGTTTGCAATATGAAATATTCAAAAGCGGTGATCTGAATGGCATCAAACCAACGGCGCAGGATACAGTAGTAGTTAATTATGTTGGTACTTCAATCGATGGTAAAGAATTTGACGCTTCAAGAGGGAAACCTGTAGAATTTCCTGTTGGCGGTGTTATCAAGGGCTGGACCGAAATATTGCAGCTGATGCATAAAGGAGATCATTGGAAAGTTTATATTCCAAGTGATCTTGCTTATGGCGAAAGAGGTGCTGGTGAAGCGATCCCGGGCGGATCAGCGCTTGTTTTTGAAATTACTTTGGAAGATATAAAACCTGCCGTAACAAAATAATGGAAGAACTTAAATACCCGATTGGTAAATATATTGAGCAGCCATTTTCCGAGGCACAAATGCAGGAATGGCTGCTCGATATACAATCGCTGCCACAACAAATTGAATATGCGATCACCAACCTTGATCATCACCAACTTGATACGCCTTACCGGGAAGGTGGGTGGACAGTAAAACAGGTTGTACATCATGTTGCAGACAGTCACATGAATGCATACATACGTTTTAAACTTGGCCTTACAGAAGATACACCAACAATAAAACCATACGATGAAGCAGCATGGGCCGAGATGAGTGATACAAAAAATCTTCCCATTAATATTTCTATAACGATACTATACGCAGTGCATAGCCGCTGGCAGGAAGTATTAAAAAATATAAAACAGGAAGAATGGAACAGGAAGGTTTTTCATCCTGAACATAAAAAGGAATTGACACTGTGGTTCCTCCTCGGCTTATACGCATGGCACAGCAAACACCACACTGCACATATAACAAGACTTAGAGAAAGAATGAACTGGTAAATCATACATCTCACATCATACATCATACATGTTCAAGACCCTTTCTTCCGAATATATCAACAAACACCGTTATTTTACTGCAAGAAAAGACCGTTATCAAACCAATACCGGTAAGATCGTTGATCCATATTTTGTAGTGGAACTGCCAACCGCCGCAGGTGCCGTAGCTATTACCGAAAACAATGAAATAATACTGATCAAACAATACCGTTACCCGGTAAATGAAATAATGACCGAAATTCCCGGAGGATTTATTGATCCCGGGGAAAAACCCGAGGAAGCCATCAGGAGAGAATTGCTTGAAGAAACAGGATATTCATTTTCTGAAATATATTTACTTGGTACAACCGCTTTAAATCCCGGGGTACTTAATAATTTTACTTACATGTTCATTGCACTTGGCGGCGTTAAAACGGCGCAACAGAGCCTTGATCAAAACGAAGAGATCGAGATCGTTTTAAAACCTTTGGAAGAAGTAAGATCAATGCTGATGCGCCACGAAATAAAACAAAGCATGCATGCGCTTTGTATGTTTTATGCATTTGAATTTTTAAAAGCCAATAAACTGGCCTGACCAACTTCAACTTCTGCGATCACAAAAAAGCTACCGCAAATCATGATCACATCATTGGGAGCCGCATTCATTTTTGCATGATGGATCGCATCGTTTACATTTTCAAAACTATCACCTTCTAAAAGATTTTTTGCAGCAACTCTTTTTAATTCATCCTTTGCCAATGCTCTTGGGATATGTGCATTGGTAAAATAATATTTTGCATTTGTAGGAAACAGCGATAATACTTTAGTCACATCCTTATCACTCACAAACCCAAGTACAAAATGGTAAACAGATGATGGGTAGCTGTAATGCAATTGTTCCAGTATTTGTTTAATGCCATCTTCATTATGGGCAACATCTAAAATAACGGCAGGTTTTGTTGCTATCAATTGCCATCTTCCTGCAATGCCCGTTAGTTGTGTAACATTTTCCAATGCATGATGTATGCTTGCTTCTGAAAGATCCATGCCAAGTTTATTCAATACCTGGATACAACTCAATACGGTACGGATATTTTTTGCCTGGTAAAGTCCTGTAAGATCAAGCCTCAGTTTTTCTACAATGTTTGTTGCCGTATTGCGAACATTGCACAATAAAAGATCCCCGGAGGATTCTATGTATTCAACGATGAATTCTTTTGGTGCCATGTGAATGGCTGCCTGCATCTCATTTGCTTTTTTGATGAATACAGGAAGTGTTTCAGCCAATGCTTCACCAATAACTACAGGAGTATTTTTTTTAATGATACCTGCTTTTTCAAATGCGATCTCAGGAAGTGTGTTTCCCAGTAACTGCACATGATCATAACCAATATTTGTGATCACAGAAAGTATCGGTGAAATAATGTTGGTGCTATCGAGCCTGCCGCCAAGGCCTGTTTCAATTACAGCAATATCAACATCTTCTTTTACAAAATATTCAAATGCCATGGCAACCGTAAGTTCAAAGAAAGAAGGTTGAATGGATGCAGTTAGTTCTTTTGTGCGTTCAACAAAATCAACAATGAAATCCTTCTCGATCATCTCACCATTGATCCTTATCCTTTCCCTGAAATCTTTTATATGTGGTGATGTATAAAGGCCCGTTTTATAACCCGCTTCCTGCAAAATAGCTGCAAGCATGTTTGCCGTGCTTCCCTTACCGTTAGTTCCTGCAATATGAATGCTTTTAAATTTATTTTGAGGATTGTCTAAAGCATTACACAGTTCAATGGTATTGTGCAGGTCTTTTTTATAAGCTGCAGCACCAATGCGGCTGAACATGGGGAGCTGATCGTAAAGATAGTCGATGGTTTGCTCGTAGGTCATGGGACAAATGTAAGAGAATAAGTGAATAGGTCAATGGGTGAATAGTGAATGGTGAATTGTGAAAATATGGAGCCTGCTATATATTGCCGTCGGCTTCAGCCGACGGACAACAAGTAAATAAAAATGGGGCTTTAGCCCCATTTCTTCATTTTTATTAAAATTAAATATCTTAATTCACATTGAAATTGAATCGAACTGTTACAATGGATTCTTCACTGGCTTTATCAAAATCCATCTTGCGAAGATAGTCCCTGATTGCATCAGCATATCCCTGACTCCTGCTGGTACTTCCTTTATCAAAACTGACAAATGTTCCTTTACCCGCAGCTGAAACTTTGACTATTGCATAAATAGTTGCCTTTTGCAAATCTGCGGTAAAATTGTAAGATCGATAAATTAAATTTCTGTTTCCCTTTGTAACTTGTGGTCCACCAACTTTCCCCCCAGGTGTATTACCATAAGAATCTTTATTCCCATTTGGATCTCCAGCATCACCTTTCCCCCCGGGTTTGTTTCCCTGGTTCGTATAACCATTGTCTTGTGTTGGATTATTCCCCGAAGGGCCACTGCCCGGGCCATTATAAGTGATCTTTGGTTTTTGTGGTTTAGGTGCAGGCGCTACAACGGGAACAACTGCTTTTTCTGTTTTAACTTTTGGCGTATTTTTTACTGGCTTATTTACCGGTGCTGCTTTTTCTTCAGCATTTTCATCCGGGTTTACTTTTTCCTCCTCGGCTGGCCTTGCGGCAGCTTGTTTGGGGACTGGTATGTTTTCGTGTGATGGCGTCCTGTTTCCTCTTTTTAATGGTTGTTCCTTTCCAAAACCTTCTTCGTTATTACCGAGATTTATTTCCATCAGGTCCTGTACAACGGGAACGGTAGGGGGCATTACTTTCCAACTTATTAAAATAAATAAAAGGAGCAGGCAGATACAAATGATCGCTGTGTAGATAAATGCTTTCCTGTTTTTTTCAGATTCAAATGTTGCAGACATAGTAAGATTGTAATGCTTAAAGTTATTTATTTATTGTGGGAATAGATAATCGAAAGCGACTTATTCCATTATGAGCAACAAAAATTTAACAATTTAGCTGTGAGCTATGAGCTGCAAGCTGATTAAAAAAATTGAAGTGCTTCTTTTTATTTGAAGAGTTAGAATTTAAGGTTTTGGCTCATAGCTAATAGCTAACAGCTCATGGCTTTCTTTCTCCGAAGAGCAAACTCCCAATACGCACCATCGTACTTCCTGCATCTATCGCAAAACTATAGTCCGCACTCATGCCCATGGAGAGCGTTGTGAGTTGTGAGTTGTGAGTTGTATTGCATTTATCAAACAAGGATTTTAAAAACATGAATTCAGTTTTTATTAGATCATTGTCTTCTGTAAACGTTGCCATTCCCATTAATCCCTGAATAGAAACATTTTTAAAAAGCGCTTTGTTGTTTTCAATTTTAGTTAGCAGTGTTTCTAATTCTGGCTCATCAAATCCAAACTTGGTTTCATCTTTTGAAATATATACCTGTAACAGGCATGGAATGACACGATTGGCTTTGGCAGCCTGTTTATTGATCTCCGCTAATAATTTTTCGCTGTCAACGCCATGGACCAGGTGCACAAATGACGCAATGTATTTTACTTTATTTGTTTGAAGGTGGCCGATGAAATGCCAATGTATATCTTTTGGCAATGCTTCATATTTATCAACAAGTTCCTGTACATAGTTTTCTCCGAAATCTTTTTGTCCAAGATCATACAATGATTTTATATCATCCTGTGTTTTGGTTTTAGATACAGCAACAAGTGTGACTTTCTTTTCGTCAAGTTCTTTTTTAATTTTTTTATATCCTGTAATATTCACAGCCATTTTAAACAGATATTTTTAACCATGGTAAATTTTGAATTCTTCTCAGCAACAGATATGCTCCCACTGCAGATACAGGAATAAGTGCGGCAGGCAGCCAAAATATTTTTAACGCCTGGTAGTGAAGCGCTATCAATGCAATAACAAGAATAGCCTGGATGATCAGCCTTAAAAATTTTCCGGTCTGCATTTTTATATTCGCCTGTTGAGAAAAAGGAAGATAATGATCAATAAGATTTGCCATGATCATAAAGATGAGCATATTATTAAAAAAGCCGAAAACAAAATCATCGATGATGGCAGTTCCCCAAATATATAAAGCAAATGAAAAAAAGATTAGATAAATGGGAACGAAGAATTTTAAGATGATTGCTTTTACCGATCCGCTGATGATCTCACCGGGTTTGACCAGCGGTACAGCCTGGTAGATCCATGCTGCTGCAAAATTCTCATTGAATGGTATAATGTTCATGCCTGATGAAACACCCATCAACGGTAGATAAACAAAAGCAAGAAATATTTTTGATGAATGAAGATGAGCCCACACCTGTGAGAAATCTTTCCCGCTTTTGAAGACAAATACAAATGCAAACACAAGTATGTAAGCAAAACCAGGATAGAACTGGACTTTAAAGTTTTTATCCCTTGCCGTTATTTTCCATACTTTTTCAAAGCCTGCACTTTCCGTTTTTGTTTTGCATAGAAGCAGGGATAATTTTTCAGAAATACTTTTTCTCTTCCTTGTAACAACATTGGTTTTCTTTGTTACTTCGCCGGTATTATTCAGCGCAGCTAATTTTCTTGAGAATGAGGGTGCAAGGAATTTGATCATGAACCATACAGTCAATATCGGCACAAGAACAGCCAGCCCGATCATCAACAAATGAATATTGTCAAAATTAAATTGATTCACTGCTTCTAATGTTTCAGCCATCCAGACCGGCGGAATAAAATAAGAATACCAATGAAGATGTACTGAAAAATTGAGGCTGCTTAAGTTGATAAATCGTGGAACGACCTGGTAAGCTGCTACAAAAAATACCGTCATAAAAACCTGGAAATACCCAATAATGTCTTTTACTTTTTGTTCATCGGCAAAACGCAGGATCAGTGCATACAACAAATAGGTTATGAATACTGCAAATGCAACAGTCAGTATTACAGTTAAAATACCAGCAAGTCCTGTGAGTGCACCATATTTTATAAAAATAAGTATGAGCGGGCATCCAATGATGGCGATCATGAATTGCAAGAGGTAAATAAGGATATGTATAACCCTTGATAAAAACAAGGTGCGGCTGCTGATGGGTCTTGGTAAAATGATCTGGTTGTCGGTTGTGTCTAATAATACGCTGCTAAAATCTGTCACCAATGTCATGGCCATCATGAATAATAAATAGGCATGAATGATGATCATTGCTGTTATTAAGGGCAACCCAATTACAAATGCGCCAATAAGCAATCCCAAAAAAAAGTACATGATCTGTGTAAACAACAAAGGGTTTTTCATTTCTTTTTGTTGCCTTTTTTTCCAGGTTGCAGGGCTGCGACGCCTGTCCATCATTAACTTTGTTTCAGTAATGATCTTCAGCTTTTCAAAATCCACATCCTTGTTTTTGAACATCTTAATGAACCACAGTAATACTTTTAAAAGAACCTTATCCATCTTTAGCTTCTTAAAACATTTATAAATTCTTTTGCCGTGCTTGCATTTTGCTCATCACCGCCGGTAAGTGAAGTGAAAATATTTTCAAGTGAGCCTTTATGTGCCTGCTGTCTTAGTGTTTCAATACTACCGTCAGCAATTACATCGCCCCTGTCGATGATGATGATCCTGTCGCTGATCTTTTCTACTACATCCATGATATGAGATGAATAAAAAATTGTTTTGCCGCTATTTTTTAATTGGGTCAGTATTTCTTTTACAAGGATAACTGCATTTGCATCAAGGCCACTTAATGGTTCATCTAAAAAGATCACTTCGGGATTGTGCATGAGGCCGCTGATGAGCAATACTTTTTGTTTCATTCCCTTACTGTAAGAATTCATTCTAGCTTCAGCCTTATCCGCCAGTTCAAATATTCTAAGCAGTTCCCAGGATTTGTTTTCGATCACATCATCATTCAATGAATATAGTTTTCCAACAAAACGTAAATACTCGATCGGTGTCAACACATCATACAATGCGGCTTGCTCCGGTATATAACCAATGCGTTGCTTTATTTCGAGTGCATGTTTTCTTACGTCAAGTCCAAACACAGATACATCTCCATCAAAGTCGTCGATGATGCCGCTTATTATTTTAATGGTGGTACTTTTGCCGGCGCCGTTTGGCCCGATATAGCCAACTACCTGGCCTGCATCAATATTTAAGTTGATGCCTTTCAAAACATATTTATCTCCATATTTTTTCTTCAGCATATTTACCTGGATCACACCCATAATAATTTTTTAAATTATTTTTTGAATCACAAAAGTAGGTCATTCTGTGCATCACATTGCGGTTGGTGAGGACACCAACCGCGGCTGACTGATAGTTAAAAAAAATGTGCAAATGAAATATTCATTTGCACATTGATCATTATAGCATTTATCCGTTTCTCCCCTTTAGGGGGCCGGGGGGTATTATTTTAATATCGTCCTGCTTATCACGATCCGCTGTACCTCACTCGTCCCCTCATATATCTGCGTGATCTTTGCATCTCTCATTAAACGTTCTACATGGTATTCTTTTACAAAACCATAACCGCCGTGGATCTGTACTGCTTCAGTTGCTGTCCACATAGCTGTTTCACTGCTGAATACTTTTGCCATGGAACCGCTCAATGCATAGTCCATGTGCATGTCTTTTTCCCAGGCAGCTTTCAGGCATAAAAGCCTGGCTGATTCAATGCGTGTAGCCATATCCGCTAGTTTGAACTGGATGATCTGGTGATTCATGATCTCGGTACCGAATGCTTTACGCTGTTTGCTGTATTTCAATGCAAGTTCATAAGCGCCACTTGCAATACCCAACGCCTGTGAAGCAATACCAATACGGCCACCGGCCAATGTTTTCATGGCGAATTTGAAACCAAAACCATCTTCACCAATACGGTTTTCTTTAGGAACCTTTACATCATTGAACAGGATCGTATGTGTATCACTTCCTCTTATACCAAGTTTGTTTTCTTTTGCACCAACTACAACACCAGGCCATTTCTTTTCAACAATAAAAGCATTGATACCACGGCTGCCTTTAGCAACATCAGTTTGCGCAATTACAAGGTAAACGCTGGCGCTGTTACCGTTCGTGATCCAGTTCTTGGTGCCATTCAATAGATAATAGTCACCTTTATCTTCTGCAGTAGTTCTTTGTGAAGTAGCATCACTGCCGGCTTCAGGTTCGCTTAATAAAAATGCGCCAATATACAATTCACCATCTTTTTTACCTTGTGCAAGCGGGGTGAGGTATTTCTTTTTTTGTTCTTCATTACAATATTCCTGCAAGCCATAACATACAAGGCTGTTGTTTACACTTACGCAAACACTCACACTCGCATCAATTTTGCTGATCTCTTCCATCGCAAGTACATAGCTGATCGTATCCATGCCACTGCCACCATATTCAGGTTTAACCATCATCCCCATAAAACCAAGGTCAGCTAATTTCTCGATCTGCTCTTTAGGAAATTTTTGAAGTTCGTCCCTTTCAATTACGCCTGGGAGGCATTCATTAACAGCAAAATCACGTGCTGCTTTTTGGATCATCAAATGTTCTTCGGAAAGTTGAAACTGCATATGGCTTTTTTTAAGTGCTGCAAAAATAAGCTTTGCAGGCTAAGAAAAAGCTTCTGACTGCTTTTTTTTAGATCAATGATCAGGCGGGGCGGGCATGGGCAAAAAGAAGTCCTCTTATTTTCCCGCAAGGGTTAATAAAAGGACTTTTTATATTGAACAATTGGGTAAAAGAAGACTATTTTAATTTAAAGACGATCCCGCCTTGCAGGGAAGTGATATCAAATCCTGCTTCAGCATTAACGCCAAACACAGGTGTAAAGAAATAAGATACCCCTACAAAGCCACCAACAACCGGGATCACATCATTATAATCATAGCGGTCATGTGGATTATTATAATAATCGTAGTGATGGAAACCGGCGCCTGCAGAAAGGCCGGCATAAGTGTCAAGACCGGGAACTTTCCATCCATAATGCCATGCGGATCTGCCGGCCACTACAATGGTATGCGACCTGAAATCTTCTTTGTAATACCGATCGCTCCGGTTTGATGTTGTTGCACCTGCTTCTACACCAAGTGAAACAACGCCGGGGCCTGCCTGCCATACACCAAATTCAAAAGCTGCTTTAGTTCCAATAGCAGAACTACTGGCGTATTCGTTTTTGTAATCGGTACCAAAACCAACACCTGCATTAAAAGTTACCGTTCCTTTTCTGAATGGAGTAACCAGGCTTTTACGGGATTGTGCATTTGAAACAATGCTTGTAGCTAAGAAGCAAATTAATAATGTTGCTGCGGGAATGTTTTTTCTTTTCATGCAGATGCCCTTGCAAATAATGTACCATTACAAATTTTTAATTGCTTTTATGCTTTGATTTCTCATAAATCAACTTTACCTTAAGATAAAAAATAATATTATGAAAGCAATCTCATTTTGGGCAATGCGTAATCCGTCTAAAGCACGCTTTCTCGCTACAATTATAAAATTGTTACTTGCATTTTTAGCTGCTTATACAGGATTGCTTTTCGCAAAATTAAATATTGTGTTTACGTCTTTGCTACTATATATTTCGGCTTTGACTGTTTTTGTTTTCTTATTGATTTATCCAAAGCAAAATAAAAGATCACGTCCTTTTTTTCATGCTTATGTATGGCAAAAGACATGCGATGCGGGAATAATAATCTGTTCTTTTATTTCTATCATGGTAATGATGAATAACATAGAAACGCAGCAACCATTGCCTGCGTTAGCAATAGGAGCAAGCACTGCTCATGTAAAACCAACAGCCAAAGAAATATTGGAATCTCTTAAACACAGGGATAAAAGTTCGTTGACAAGACAGGAAAAAAAGATATTAAGAAAGGAACTCTTTCGGCAACTTAAAATATATACAATTAGTGCAGCAAAGGATGATAAGGAAGCCAAAAAGCATGCAGGCCTAATTGTGCTTACCATCATTGGTGCCTTAACCGTAACCCTGACCCTGGCAGCGTTGGTATGCGCCATAGCATGTAATGGATCTGAAGTTGCTGCAATAGTAGTAGGTATTGTTGGCCTGGCAGCTATAATATGGGGAATGATCGCCATCATAAATTCTATTACGGGGAAAACTAAAAAGAAAAAACCAGCAGCTACCTCTCCATAGATCGTAAACATTTTTAGCTCTTAATGATAACTTTCACTTTAATATCTTTGTTCATTAAATATACCAGTGAATTCGGCAAAGCGAAACCTTAAAATACAAACAACCATTGCAATTATTTCTATTGCATTGTTCCTGGTAAAGATCACTGCATGGTATATTACCAATTCAGTTGCCATTCTTACAGATGCTTTGGAGAGTATTGTAAATGTTATTGCCGGCCTTATTGGTGTATACAGCCTGTATGTTTCTGCCAAGCCAAAAGACATTGACCATCCTTACGGCCACGGTAAGGTGGAATTTATTTCTGCTGCTATTGAAGGAACATTGATAAGCGTAGCGGGCCTGATCATTATTGTAGAAGCGGTAAATAACCTGCGCCATCCGCATACAATTCAAAAACTTGATTTTGGAATTTACCTCGTTGCTGCAACAGCGATCATTAATTATGTTGCAGGGACAGTTTGTGTAAATGCAGGAAAGAAAAGCAATTCTCTTGCTTTGATAGCAAGTGGGAAACATTTGCGGGCAGATACTTATACAACTGTTGGTATCATTGCGGGACTCGTATTGCTTTTATTCACCAATATCGTATGGATCGATAGTGCTGTTGCGATTCTTTTTGCTTCGATCATTTTGATCACTGGTTATAAGATCCTTCGTAGCTCCGTTGCAGGTATCATGGATGAAGCTGATATTGATCTTTTAAAGAATATGGTTGAAACATTAAATGCCAACAGGAATGTGAACTGGATCGACCTCCATAATTTACGTTTGATCAAATACGGACCAACACTTCATCTTGATTGCCATCTTACCGTACCATGGTATTTTAATGTGAATGAGGCACATCATGAAATTGATACACTTTCAGGACTTGTTCGAAAAAAATATGGAGAATCTGTTGAGTTGTTTGTGCATTCAGACGGGTGCAAAGATTTTTCATGTGCCATTTGTGATAAATTTGATTGCAGGGTTCGTCAACATCCGTTTGAAAAGAAGATCACCTGGACTATGGAAAATATTTCTACCAATCATAAACATACATTACTAAGCTAGATATGGAACAACATTTTCTTGATGAAAAATATTGGGATGATCGATATAATGAACATACCGCAGTTTGGGATGCAGGAAAAATTACTTCACCATTAAAAGAATACATTGACCAGTTAACCAATAAAAGCATTGCCATTTTAATTCCCGGTTGTGGTAACGCCTATGAAGCGGAATGGCTTCTGGAAAACGGGTTTACAAATATTACATTGATCGATATTGCACCCGGGCTTGTAAAATCAATTCAGGAGAAATTAAAAGCATACGATGGTAAGCAGCTTACAATTATTTGTGGTGATTTCTTTGACCTGGATAAACAATTTGACCTTATCATTGAACAAACTTTTTTTTGTGCCCTTGATCCAAAGCTGCGAAAAAAATATTCAGAAAAAATGTTTGATATTTTAAAACCGAGAGGCAAACTGGTGGGAGTATTATTCAATCGTTCATTTGAAGGTGGCCCGCCATTCGGTGGAAATAAAGATGAGTATGAAAAATTATTCTCAAAACGTTTTCAAATAAAGACAATGGAAGAATGCTATAATTCTATTGAGCCGAGGAAAGGAAGTGAGCTTTTTATTGTTTTGAAGAAACCTGCTATTTAATTTTCAATATTCAACGTACAAGGTTCAATGCTCAACGGAATGCACCTGGATATTGAACATTGTACGTTGAATATTGAAAATTATTCACAAGCTAACAAGTTATAAAACACTTTTTATTGTTGAAATATCTTCGCTACTCCAAACGCCGCCGCCGCTGCAATGGCGCCAATGAGTGTAACACGTATTGCTCCCCAGATAGCATTCACACCGGTAACCCTGCTCTTTAAATATCCAAAAATAAAAAGGCATATAAGTGTTGCAATAACAGAATACTTCAATGCTTCTGAAGAAACAGGAATAAAGAAATAGGGGCTCAGTGGAATAATGCCACCGACAATATAAGAGAGCCCGATGTTCAAAGCGCTTTTAGTTGCTCTTTTTGGATCTGGTTTTTCAAGACCGAGTTCATACTTCATCATAAAATCTACCCAACGGTCTTTATCTCTTGCAATTTCTTCTGTAGCCTGATCCTGTATCTCTTTGCTTAAACCAATGTTTGCAAAAAATTCTTTTGTTTCTTCGATCTCTCGTTCACGTAAATTTTCTACTTCATGATGCTCACGTTTTACTTCACTGCTATAGTGATCCTGCTCTGTTTTTCCTGCAAGATAACCGCCCAATCCCATTGCAATACTTCCGGCTGCGATCTCAGCAATGCCAGCGATAACAATGATGCTACTATTGGAAACAGCGCCACTTAATCCCGCAGCCAAAGCAAAAGGAACAGTCAGGCCATCGCTCATACCGATCACGATGTCTTTTAAGAAGTCCGAGCTTTTTAAATGCGTTTCTTCGTGGGGATGGTGATGGGATGCTTCCATTTTTTATCTAAGTAATTTGATGGAATAAAATTGTGAACTGTAAGATAAGTTAGAAAGGTGAATAAGTGAATGGGTGAATAGGTCAATAAATTCCGAAATTAATATTCGTTCATTGACTTATTCACCCATTCACCTATAGTTAGTCCAATGATCTCAAACTCTTCTCAATGATCCTCACACAATCCATGATCTGCTCTTTGTTTATCAGCAGAGGAGGAGCGAATCTTATCTTATCGCCATGTGTGGGTTTTGCAAGCAAACCGTTCTCTTTAAGTTCGAGACAAAGGTCCCAGGCAGCATCCGGGTTTGCATGTTTTATTACAATAGCGTTCAATAAACCACGACCACGTATCAATTGTATATGCGGTGAATTTATTTTTCTTAATTCATTCCTGAAAGTTTCGCCCATAGCTTCAGCATTGGCCGCCATGTTCTCTTCCTTTAAAACTTTCAATGCAGCAATAGCAACTTTGCAGGCAAGCGGGTTTCCGCCATAAGTGCTGCCATGTTCGCCGGGCTTTATGGTAAGCATGATCTCATCGTCAGCAAGCACGGCACTTACCGGTATAACGCCACCGCTTAATGCCTTTCCGAGAATGATCATATCAGGTCTTACATTCTCATGATCGCAGGCAAGCATGGTTCCTGTTCTGCATAGGCCTGATTGTATCTCATCCGCAACCATCAATACTTTGTATTCGGTACACAGGGCCCTGATACCTGCATAATACCCTTCGTCGGGAACTACCACACCTGCTTCTCCCTGTATGGGTTCGAATAAAAAGGCTGCAACATTTTTATCCTGTAATGCTTTTTCCAAAGCTGGAAGGTCATTGTAAGGAATTACTTCAAAGCCGCTGACAAAGGGCCCAAAGTTTTTTGTAGAAGTGGGGTCAGTACTAAAAGAGACCACAGCAACTGTTCTTCCATGAAAATTAGCCGAACATACAATGATCTTTGCTTGTCCTTCGGGAATCCCTTTTACTTCATAGCCCCACTTACGACTAAGCTTGATCGCAGTTTCAACTGCTTCAACACCTGTGTTTACAGGCAGTACTTTATCGTAACCAAAATATTGTGTGATGAATTTTTCATAAGCGCCCAACTGGTCGTTGTAAAATGCCCGTGAAGTTAAGGTCAGGGTTTGCGACTGTTCTACCAATGCTGCAATGATCTTTGGATGGCAATGCCCCTGGTTTACGGCAGAGTAGCCGCTTAAAAAATCATAATATTGTTTGCCATCTACATCCCACATGTGTACGCCGGAAGCTTTACTTAAAACAACAGGCAATGGATGGTAATTATGTGCACCGTATTTGTCTTCAAGATCTAAATACTGTTGTGTGTTGGCGGAAAATTGAGTAGTTGTATGCATAAAAGTGAATTAGTCAATAAGTGAATAAGTGAATGGTCAATGGTGAATGGTGAAAATGCGAAAAGTAAAATGAATTTGCAAGGCCACGTGCACCAGTTCCCCCTTCAGGGGGTTAAGGGGTGAGAATTATCCTCGATGATTCAGCAAATCAAGGTTGCTGCTGAGGAAATGTTGTATGGTATTACTCGTGTTGATGCTGCAAAGATAAAACATTATACCCATTTGTAAAAGTAATGGGGAGGGAAATTTAGTGCCGGCGCTGCGTCTTTATTAAAGATCCCATATAAACTGCTGCCACTGCCGCTCATGGCAGCATATATAGCACCGGCTTCATACAGGTTTTCTTTGATCAGCCCGATCTCTTTGTGTGCCTTGAATACAGGAATTTCAAAATCATTTGTGATGTGTTCACGCCATTTAGCAACAGGCAGGCTGACATGTTCTTTTAAATTACTGCTAATGCCCATTTTTTCTAAAGCAGAAAAAGCCCAACCTGTATTTATATGAATGCCAGGGTTAATGAGTAATAATTTATATGCAGAAAGATCGAGATCAACTTCTTCTAATATTTCTCCCCGGCCACTTGCAAAACAAGGTTTGTTGATGAGAAAGAATGGACAATCACTTCCAAGATCAACTGCATATTTATTGAGTGTCTCCAGGTCAAGTGAGAGTGAATATTTTTTATTTAATAACTGTAAAGTAAAAGCAGCATCTGCAGAACCGCCACCCAATCCTGCACCAAGCGGTATCGTTTTGTGCAAATGCATTTTGATGCCGGGCAATTGAGGAAAATCTTTTTTTAATAATTGGTAAGCTTTGAGACAAAGATTGTTTTCTGCATCTCCATCAATGGTAATTCCTGTAGTTGAAAATGCAGCATCATTTTTTTCTGTATTGTCAATTATTTCCAAAGCATCTTTTAAAGCAACAGGATAAAAAATAGTCTGCAGGTCATGGTAACCGTCAGTACGTTTGCCAATGATCTGTAAACCGATATTTATTTTGCAATTTGGAAATGCGATCATAAAATTTTGAAACAGGAATTATTATCAAATGTAAACTGAAATGAGGTGAACTATTTCCTGTAAGGATAATTTCTGTCTGCAGGAATATTATTTACGATAAGTGCAATGATCAAAAGTATCACCACGCCTGACAATACCGGTGAAAGCACATAATAAAACCCTGTCATCTTTATTTTTTCTGAACCAATATTTGCAATCAGGGCTGTGGCACCACCGGGTGGATGCATTGTTTTTGTGATCTGCATGATAACGATTGCAAGGGAAACCGCCAGGGCAGCAGATAACCATAGTTCATTGGGAAATAATTTATGACACAACACGCCCATGATCGCACTGAACAAATGCCCGCCAATTAAATTTCGTGGCTGGGCAAGCGGGCTGTTGGTTGCACCAAATATCAGGACGGCACTTGCACCAAATGAGCCGATCAGGTAAATATTGTCGTTAATGCCAAACTGGTATTTTTGAATATAACCGATGGTCGCTATTCCAAGAAATGCCCCAACAAAAGTCCATAAATGATCAATAGGTTCTATGATGGTTTGCCTGTAGATAACATATTTTGCTACCCGGTAAGTTCTTTTAATTCTCTTTTTCATGAAGGAGATCAGCTATCAGAGATCAGATATCAGCTGCAGTAAATCAATTGTTAGAAAAGTCTATAATGCGGCTTATTGTACAAGAAATTGTCAATTGTCAATTATCCATTGTCAATTTACTTCCCTTTCCTGCTTTTTATTTCATCACGTATGGCAATGGCTTTTATATAATCTTCATGTTCCAATACATCAGTAAGCAATGTATTTAATTCATCAAGGCTCATAGAGCGAAGATCATCTTTACCGCCGGTTTCAGTAGTGACGGAAGTGGTTGTTTTTTTATTGTCATCTTCCATTAGAACACCGGCCTGGTCAAGTATGGTATCGTAAGTATAAATGGGGCAGCCAAAACGTACAGCCAATGCAAGCGCATCGGAAGTTCTTGAATCTATTTCTACCGTATCATTGGCAGAACTGCAAACGAGTTTGGAATAAAAAATTCCTTCCTGGAGGTCATTGATCACAATTTCATGCAACTCTACATTAAAGGCCATCATGAAATTTTTCATGAGATCATGTGTAAGTGGGCGGCTTGGATTCATTCTTTCCAAAGCAACTGCGATTGCCTGCGCTTCAAAACCTCCTATAACAATGGGTAAGCGGCGAAGTCCGTTGATCTCGCCCAATACGACTGCATAAGAATGAGTTTGAGTAATACTATGAGATAAAGCAACTATTTCCAGTTCAATTTTTTTCATGCCAGGCAATTCAATAATTAAGTGGGTTAATTTACAAAGATAAAAACTAAAGCCTTTCAAATTTAATTGAAAGGCTTTTAAAATCAAGCTTTTTTATAAATTCTCTTTCCACAATCCAACTTCTCTGTAATTGATATTATCCTTTTAATTTCTTTACTGCATCAATGATCTTAGGCATTACTTCAAAAGCGTCGCCTACGATCCCATAATCAGCAGCTTTAAAGAAAGGCGCTTCAGGATCTTTATTGATAACAACGATCGTTTTACTGCGGTTAACACCTGCCAAATGCTGAATGGCTCCTGAAATACCAATTGCTATATAAAGGTTTGGTGCAATTGCCAATCCTGTTTGCCCAACATGTTCATGATGCGGCCTCCAGTGTATATCCGCAACCGGGCGGCTACAAGCTGTTGCGGCACCGAGCAAAGAAGCAAGTTCAGTAACCATTCCCCAGTTTTCGGGGCCTTTTAAACCACGGCCACCACTTACAACTATTTCTGCTTCGCTCAATGGTACTTCACCTACAACTTTATTTACGCTGGCAACTTCTACTTTCGCAGCATCAACCGTTGCACTTAAAGCGACAACTTCTGCAGCGCCATCACCCGCTACAATGCTGAATGAATTTGGGTTCAATGCAATTATTTTTTTTGCAGTGCTTACAGTAATATTTGCAAAAGCTTTACCACTGAATACTGTTTTCTTAACAGTAAAGCCATTGCTTGTATCGGGCAATGCAATTGCTCCGGATACCAGGCCTGCTTTTAATTTTACACTCAGTCTTGGCGCTACTGCTTTTCCCGCAGTGTTGTTTGAAAAAACGATCACGTCTGCAGCAGCAGCTTCAACAGCCTGTGCAATTACTTTTGTATATACCTGTGCATCCAGGTTATTCAATGATGCATCTGAAACTGTATGCACTTTTTTTACTCCATATTTTCCTAATGATGAAAGATCATCACTTACAGCTCCCAATACAATTGCTTCTGCAGTTGTACCCAATTGTTCCGCAACTTTAGCAGCATAATTCGCCGCTTCAAAAGATGATTTTTTTATGTGGCCGTCTGCCTGGTCGAGAAATACTAGTACGCTCATATTCTATTTTTTTGCCCCCTGACCCCCTAAAGGGGAAACCTGGGTTGTTAGTTTATTATTGTTTTGATACGTTGTTACGGTTGTCTTAGATTACACGTGCTTCTTCATGCAACAACCTAACTAACTCTTCCGGGTGTTCTGGCGAAACCAATTTCACCCCCGCCTTTGCTGGCGGCAGATCAAATGAAGCAACACTTGTATATGAATCTGCGGCTACGGGTTCTGTTACTTTCAATGGTTTTGTACGTGCGCCCATGATGCCTTTCATGTTTGGAATGCGTTGTTCAGCCATTCCTTTCTGGCAGCTAACCACAGCCGGTAGTGCTACTTTATCTGTTTCTTCTCCACCTTCGATCTCGCGGATAACAACTGCCTTGCCGCCTTCAAGATCAAACTTAATGGCATGGGAAATATATGGAAGGTCAAGTAATTCAGCTACCATACCACCGATTGAAGAACCATTATAGTCAATGGTTTCTTTTCCGGTAAAGATGAGGTCATAGCCGCCATCTTTTGCTATAGCAGCAATTTGAGATGCGATATAAAAACTATCAGCGTTGTCGGTATTTACCCGAAAAGCCTCATCGCCGCCAAGGGCCAGTGCTTTGCGAATGATGGGTTCGCTATCGGCACCACCCACATTTACCAGGTGTATTGCTGTAGATGGATCGGCTTCTTTTAATTCAATGGCCCTTACCAATGCATACCATTCGTCGTAAGGATTGATGATCCACTGAACACCATCGGCAGCAAATTTCGTATTGTTATCAGCGAAAGCTATTTTTGCTGTGGTATCAGGCGTTTTACTGATGCAAACTAATATCTTCATTAAAATGTTCTTTTACCTTTCGCCAATTGGCAAAAAGGAGTGAGGAAATAAAGGTTGTTTATGCAACCAAGTGCAAATATACGCTGCGAAGATAAATTTTAACAGTCAGTTTAAAAAACATTATTGAATGAGCAGGATAGAAAAATTACTGGATTTTATTAAAACATCGGGGCCCGACAGTTTCCTGCAACATGCACTGGCGCTGGAATACATTAAGATCGACCATGATGATGCGGCCCGCAAACTTTTTAATGAAATTTTATTGAGAGAACCAACATATATCGGTTCATATTATCATTTAGGCAAATTATTGGAAAGGGCAGCGGATTATGATAAGGCCATCCTGATATATAAAAGAGGTATGGAAGAGGCGAAAAAAGCAAAAGATCAACATAGTTATAATGAATTACATGGTGCATTGGAAGACCTGGAAGATGAAGAGGGGATTGAGCATGATGAAGATTAGGGAATCGTCAATGGGTAAATAAGTGAATGGTCAATGGTGAATAGTGAAAACTCGTGGTTCTTTTTTATCACCGTGGTTGGTGTCCCCACCAACCACAATATGGTCAAATGGGATTCAACAATTCAAAGAAACAAGGCGATCAATTAAAGATCAAAAAATATTTAAAGCCAAAGGCTAATTGAAAATGGATCTCCTTAAAAGCTTTCAACAATATATAAAGAAAGAAAATTTATTTCACCCGGCAGATAAGCTATTGCTCGCCGTTAGTGGTGGTGTGGATTCTGTTGTGCTTTGTGATCTGTGTAAAAAGGCAGGCTATGATCTTGTAATTGCACATTGTAATTTTCAATTAAGAGGAGAAGAGAGTAATGCAGATGAAAGCCTTGTAAAGGAACTCGCAAAAAAATACGATGCTGTATTTTTTGTGAAAAGATTTGATACTGAAAAATATGCTGAAGCAAATAAATTTAGCATCCAGGTTGCTGCAAGAGAACTTCGTTACGCATGGTTCACACAACTTATTGACCCATCAACCAGTAAACATTTCAACCTGCTGCTGACTGCCCACCATGCCAACGACAACATCGAAACAATGCTGATGAATTTTTTCAAAGGCACCGGCATCGCAGGCCTGCAGGGGATCTTGCCAAAGAGCGGATCAACGCAAAAAATTGTGCGGCCATTGTTGTTTGCAAAAAAAGAAGAGCTGTATGATTATGCCAAAGAAAATGAACTGGCATTTCGTGAAGATGTTTCCAATGAAAGTAATAAATACACCAGGAACTATTTTCGCAACGTGTTGATCCCGGCTGTTAAAGAAGTATATCCACAGGCAGAAGATAACCTGTTGGACAATATCACCAGGTTTCACGAAATAAATATACTTTATCATCAATCCATTGCTGCGCTGAAAAAGAAACTCGTTTTTGAAAAGAAAGGGGAATATCATTTGCCCGTTTTAAAATTATTAAAAACAAGTGCGCTTCAAACAGTAATATTTGAATTGACAAAGGAATATGATTTTTCACCGGGACAAACAGGTGACATCATTAAGTTACTTTCAAGTGAATCGGGTAAATACATCGACTCACCCACGCACCGCATCCTAAGGAACAGGGCCTGGCTCATTATATCGAAGCGTGGAGAGACAGCACAATCACATTTTATTATCGAGGAAAATGATAAGAAGATACATTTTTCAAAACATATTCTAACTATAGAAAAACAGCGCAGCCCTTTGAAGATCGATGAAGATCCTGCAACAGCATTGCTTGATGCAGCTGATATTAAGTTTCCCCTGCTTTTGCGTAAATGGAAACAGGGCGATTATTTTTACCCGTTAGGCATGCGAAAGAAAAAGAAACTGAGCCGTTTTCTTATTGATAAAAAATTATCATTGACTGAAAAGGAAAATGTGTGGGTAGTTGAAATGGATAAAAAAATTACCTGGATAGCAGGGCTGCGTATTGATGATCGTTTTAAGATCACAGCAAATACAAAAGATGTTCTTAAGCTGGTTTTATCCACGCCCGAATAAGCTCGGTTTTTTTAATTGTTCTATGATACCCTCGAATAGTGCAGGTTGCATGGTGGCGATCAGTACGAGCGTAAATGCAAGGCCAAACAAAGCGCCCCATAAGTGAACATTGTGGCCAACATTATCGGTTCCTTTTTTATCCATATACACACAATAAACAATAAACAACACTGCATATAAAGCAGCAGAAAGTTTTAATGCACCATACAAATAAATACTCGACCAGGGATTGAATACAATTGAAGCAAAAATAACTGCAGAAACAGCGCCCGAAGCACCTAAGGCCCTATACCCATAATTATCTTTGTGTTTGAAATATGATGGAATATCTGCAACGATCATACCCACGAAATACAATGCCAGGTACGATATATTTCCACCAAGCCCTGCAGCAGAAAATATAATCTCTATATTCCTTCCAAAAAAATAAAGTGTGAACATGTTAAAGATCAAATGCATCCAGTCTGCATGTAAAAACCCTGAGGTTACAAAACGATAATACTGGTTTTCCCTGTTGATGCGATAGGGCCACATAATTGTTTTATCAACAAGTTCGGCATTTGAAAATCCAATAAATGAGTAGATAACATTGATGGCAATTAGTATTATGGTGATGGGGGATTCAGAGAAGTTCATGCCTTATATTTTGTCAAAGCTAGTGAAATAGGTGAATAGGTCAATGAGTGAATAGGTGAATGCTGTTTAATTGTGCAGGCAACCAATAGAAATGTTGTATTCACTCATTGACCTATTCACCCATTCACTCTTACGAATGATGATACTTCTCGTTCCTCAAAATACTACATGCCCTGTAAACCTGCTCTGCCAATATCAACCTTACCAGTTGATGAGGAAAAACCAGTTGCGATAAACTCCATTTATAATTGGCTCTTTGCAATACCACATCACTTACGCCGTAGGCACCACCGATCAAAAAAACAATATTCTTTTCACTTTCATTTGCTCTTTGTTGTAAAAAAGCGGCAACGCCTTCGCTGTTCATTTGTTTTCCTTTTTCATCCAGTACAACGAGATAATCTTCTTTTTTTAAAATTGCCATGATCGCTTCTCCTTCCTTTATCTTAAGGTCGTATTCATTCATAATACCGGCATTTTTTGGCATTGGTATAATGTTCCACTGAATGGGATAGTAATTAGAGATACGTTTGCTAAACATTTCAATACCTTCCTTCACATAATTTTCATGCGCTTTACCAATGGTCCAGAATTGAAGTTTCATACTTGTTTATCCTTAGATTTATTTTCTTATTTCCTTTTATTATTGCAGCATTCATGACTGTTTGTTGCTCTATATATTCTTGACAACCGGTTAGGAAACAGGCACAAGAATATTTAAATTTACTTAGAATTAAAAATTATGGCAGATATAAAAGCTAAAAGAATAATCGGGCTGGTATTTTTTTTAGCCGGTTTTATAACAAATAGTTTAGCGCAGGAGGGCCGCCCTGCAAACCACGAAAAGATATATATCCACTTTGACAGGCCTTTTTATTCTGCCGGGGAGACGATTTGGTTTAAAGCATATTTATTCAATAAGGGCCTTCCATCTTTATTGAGTGATGAATTGTATTTGCAGTTAGAAGATGGCGCAGGTAAAGTGATCACTAAAAAAAAGTATCCCATTTCAGGTGCAACTGTATCAGGCAATATTACCCTTAATGATTCATTGCCCCGTGGTTATTATATTATAAAAGCAATAACAAAGGCGATCGCTTCAGATGATGCAGTTTTTATGTACAGTAAGAACCTGTTTATTTACAATACCATTGATCCCAATAAAAATAATCCGCTGAAAAAAGCATTGTCCCTGCAATTCTTCCCGGAAAGCGGCCATTTAATTGACAGGATAAAAACGCAGGTAGCTTTTAAAGCAACAGATGAGACCGGGAATCCCGTTTTTGTAAGTGGGGTTATTAAGTCTGATAGTACAAATATCATTGCTCCTTTTACATCTTTCCATGATGGTATTGGAAAAATATCATTCACGCCACACCTGGCTGATATACTTTTTGCCGAAGTTGAACTAAATGGCAATAAATATAAATTTCCGTTACCGGCTGTGGAAGCATCGGGTATCAATTTAAAAATAGCAGATGCTGATTCAGGAAAAAGTTTTGAAATAACAAGAAGTAAAAAAGACTGGGAACTTTTTGATACCGTGAGGCTCGTAGTAAAGATGAATAACGATACTGTTTTTGAAAATACAATAGCCTTTAATAATGAACAAGTACTTATTGGTTTTCTTAAAACAAAAAATATTGCTTCTGGTATTTTACATTTTATACTATTGAATAAAGATGCGGTTCCCATGGCTGAGCGTTTATCGTTTGTAAACAATAAGGAATACCTTTCACAACCTGACCTGGTACTTGTAAAAAGAGATAGCAGTAAACGAGGCGCCAATAGTTTTGAATTAAAATTTAAGGATACGATCACACGAAGTTTATCCATCTCAGTTACCGAAATAGCAACGCAGGAATTTCCTGATAAGGAAAATATCTGTTCAAGGTTATTGCTTACTGCTGACCTGAGAGGTTATGTATATGATCCGGGTTATTATTTTGAAATGGATGATGCAGCGCACAACCAGGCATTGGATAACCTGATGCTGACACATGGATGGACACGTTACAACTGGAATAAAAAAAATGTTGCCGTTGCAGCAAACAGCAGCCATTATTTGTTGTCGATCTCAGGAACTGTAAATGCGCAGGGCAATGACAAGCCTGTTTCGGGTGGTATACTTGGCATGCAGCTGACAATGGAAGACTCTTCTTACCAGGCCTATGATATAGCTGTTGATAAAAATGGAAGGTTTAAAATGGATTCTTTATTGTTCTTTGGCAATGCAAAAATATATTATACCTATAGTGTCAATGGTAAAAGCAACCTGCCGGTAAATTTGCATTTTGATAAGGATGCCGGGGATGATTTTTTTGCAAAGTTGTTTACAGGGATAAAAGAAAATATATCGACAAAGGATGAAGATAGTTTTAATATTCGGGCTGTATCAATGCCCGATGAATACTTCGAAGGGAAATACAAACGACTTAGCACGATTTTTCTAAAAACGAAATTAAAGCGTCCGGAAGATAAGATCAATGAAAAATATGCAAGCCCTCTTTTCAGGAGTACCGGGAAAATTGTGCTGGATAATATTAATAAACCATGCAGTGATCAATCTTTGAATGTTGTAAATTATTTATTGACATATATACATAACCTGGCTTATGACGATGATCTTAAAAGCCTGGTGAATAAAAAGAATTTTAGCATATTTACTCAGAAGAACTGGGTAGTTGAATTGTTCCTGGATGAGACAGTATCGAGTTTAGATGTAGCCAGGGGGATCACTATGGACAAAGTAGCTTTCATTAAATTTTATGAATCGGGTTTTGTTGGCGTAGGTACCCAGGCGCCTGGAGGTGCAGTATCTGTTTACCTCAAAAAATATGAGGATGAACCTATGCCTACTGATAATACTGTAAAATACCTTGCCTATAAAGGTTACTCGGTTACAAAAGAATTTTACAATCCTGATTATACCATTGTACCAGAAATCAAGGCGCCGGATAACCGGCTGACGCTTTACTGGAACCCGTTAGTGATGGATGTTGATGCTCAAAATATGAAATTCAATTTTTTTAATAATGATATTTCTAAAAGGCTAAATATCGTTGTGGAAGGTTTTGATGGGAGGGGAAGGTTGATACATTATGAAAGGTCTTTTTGAGAATAACATAATAATTTTAGTCAGTCAATTTACTGAGTACAGTATAACCAAGTTGCCATTCATCTTTTTTCAATCCACCGGCAGCTATTATTTGTAAGCTGTATTTCTCTTTAATATGTTTTGGAAGGATGTCCTGTATTTCATAAATGTCATCTACATCTATTCCGTATTTATCATCAATGTGTGATTCGGCACCTTTAAAGCCGGTATGTTTATAAAAGGCTGTTTCTTTTGCACGTTTCACCGCTTCGCTTTTTTCTTTGGAAATGACGAGCATTTTATAATGGTATTCTTCAAATTCACCTGGTTTGTAACCGCCAAGGTTTAAAAAGAACAATTGATCTGCTGTTTTGATCTCTTTTTTATTTGATAAAATGTTTATTTGAAATCCATCAACTTCTGTTACTTCACGCCATGCATCAATATGAATGATACCCGCACCTGGCCATGAATCAATGATGTCGGGAACAATGGCTTTTAAAGAAGTACCAATACTGAAAAAAATATCGTGTTGTTCGGTATACCTGCCAGCCGGTTTACAACCCAATAACAACATAAATAATTTTAAAGGCTGCATAAGATCAGTTTAAATAGTCTTTGTTTTCGGAAAAGTTCAAAATTAAAGTTTAATTGCCGTGGGTTTGAGAAGCATAAAAAATAAACACAATAGCTATTTTTTATATATCAGGTAGTGGGTTAGCTTGAAATATAATAGCTTTTTTTTCACCGCGGCGAACAAGAGAAGCTGAGCTTACGCGGAGACTCTCTGTGTAAACTCCTTTTACTCATGTTCTCCGCGGTAAAAAATTTCAAATTGGTTCACTACTACATATCAAAAACAGGTCATCGGCAATAATTTATTAGTAACTTTATAAGCTCGAGCAAGAAGAGGAATCAAGTACAGGAATGAAAACGCAATACAAAAAAAATAAAATATTTTTTCTTAGGCCTGCCCAACGGATTTTAGTGATCTTATCATATTTGCTCATAAATTGTCTTCATGGATTCTCTCAATGTCCTGCCAATATTGATTTTGAAAACGGAACTTTTGATGGATGGAATTGCTATATTGGCGAAGTGGCTGCCATAAATAGTCAAAATGTTATATCGCTCCAACTTGCACCCGGGCCCGTGGCTGACCGGCATACTATGTTATCTACCTTACCCGGGGACGGACTTGATGAATACGGAGGCTTTCCTAAGAATTGCCCTAACGGAAGCGGGCATTCGATCAGGTTAGGTAACAATGTAGCGGGGGGAAATGCAGAAGGACTTTCTTATCAATTTACCATTCCATCAAATGCCAACAGGTTTACGCTTACTTACAATTATGCAGTTGTGTTTGAAGATCCCGGGCATGATAGTTACAGGCAACCCAGGCTTGAAATTACAGTAGAGGACCTCGATGATGAGGTTACAATTGATTGTTTTTCTTTTGCATTCATTGCTGATAATTCATTGCCAGGTTTTCTAACCTCTGCCATACAGCCACATGAATCACCAGTGAGGTACAAGCCATGGACTGAAAATACTATTTATTTAAATGGATACCAGGGCAAGACAATCAGGTTGTTTATAAAAACGGCAGATTGTACTTATGCCGTCCATTTTGGATATGCATATATTGACGTGAGCTCGAAATGTAATAATAGCTTAGTAGGCGAAACGTATTGCATTGGAGATACTGCTGTAAATATTACGGCACCATCCGGTTACCAGCACTATAATTGGTACAATGCAAACTACAGCCAGTTGTTAGGCGATCAGCAACAGCTTCACCTGCAACCGCCACCGCCTGCTGGCACCCCCCTGCATGTTGAATTACTTCCTTACCCTGGCTATGGTTGTCAGGATACATTGGATGTTGATTTACAAGATACATTGGTTGCACATGCGAATGCAGGACCAGACCTGGTGTCATGCAATTTTACTCCTGTTCAATTAGGCGTGCTTCCTGTAACGGGCATGCTGTATAGTTGGACCCCTGACCTGGCGTTAAGTAATCCGAGCATTTCTAACCCGGTTGCCTTACCCGATACGGATACTACTTATATTCTGAATATTCATAGTGTTGGTGGCGGATGCTACAGCAGTGATACTGTAGCCGTTACTGTGAGGAATATTGATAATAATCTGGAATTGATCGGGGAACAGCGGCATTGCTTAGGCAACGGACCAAATGCAGTTTTAAAAGTTGGGCAAGTAGCAAGTATTCAATGGTATAGAAATGAGGTTTCAATTCCAGGGGCAAATCAGGTAACATATACCGTTACCGAGTCTGGTACCTACTATGCTTTACTTGTAAATAGTGATTGCAGCAGCCCCCTGCAAACAAGGAAGATAGACATGGTAGTAGACACGGCCCGACCAGGAACAACTTATCCTTTAATTGATATTGCATATAATTTCCCAATTAAACTACACGCAAGGGGAGTAGATTTTGCAAGCAGTGTTTTATGGTCACCAGCTACCAACCTGGATAATCCGAATATATATACGCCTTATTTTAAGGGGATGCATGAACAATTTTATACGATCGAAATAAAGACAGCAACCGGTTGTACAACGGTGGATACGCAAATGGTAAAGACCCACAAAGAAATTGCGATCTATGTACCTTCGGTATTCACACCTGGTGGGGATGGGGTAAATGATTATCTGCGTCCCTTATTACTTGGGTTTGAAAAAGTAAAATATTTCAGGATATACAATCGGTGGGGTAAAATGATCTATCAAACACAAAGCGATCTGCCCGGTTGGGATGGAAGAATAGGAAATGTAGTGCAGGAAACACAAACGGTTATCTGGATGATCGAGGCTGTTGATATAGATGGTAAAACACATTTTCGCAAAGGATCTACTTTACTGATACATTGATTTAGTTGTACAGTTGGTACTTTTTAACCCGGTACGTTATTTGCTTTTCCAATTTTATAATAATAATAAAATGAAAAAGACTATTAGAATACTTGCAGGGATCACAGCATTGGCAGTAGTAGGAATGATCATTTACAGAAAGCGTAGCCGCAATACCGGTAATATGCTTAAAAATGTTTCTGATGAAGGATATGAAACAGCGCATGATGTTCTTTATCCAACCAAAGCGAAAAGAGGCCGTGACCTTCGTTATGGTCCAATTCTTCCTCACTAAGCATATATTTTCTGAAATTTATTTTTAATAAAAGCATCCTTGAATAATTTGGGATGCCGTCAATCGGCAATCGGGAATCGGCAAATCTTCCAGCGTTATTTATTTTGGATCGCAAATAGAACTTTCTCTCATTGGCTTATTTACTTATCAATCTATTCGTTTATTAACCGCTGTCGGGTTATAACCGGCGACAGTGTTTCGATTCCCGATTGACGATTGCCGATTCCAGATTCCCGCTAAATAAAATATCCTCCTCTCTCATTCGTCTACATTATTGTAAACTATTTTTTTATTTAAAAACAAAAACATGTACTACAATCAGTCATGCGCCGCTAAAGGCGATTACGGGAGCAGGAACCGTCACTTGCTTAACCGAACGATGCAGAGAGCATCTGTAAACATTTTTAAAACAGATACCAGTTATGAGATGCTGGTATTTGCGCCCGGCCGCATCAGGGAACATTTTCACCTTGATGTAAAGGGAAACCAGTTAAGCATTTCTTATTTACCACCGGAAGGATTTCAACGACCGGATTGGGTTCTTAGGGAATACAGCCGTGGAGGATTTGAACGGCTGTTTACATTAGATGAAACTGTTGATAGCCCCAACATTTCTGCAAAGTATGTTGATGGTGTTTTACAGGTGACCCTTCCGCTTTTACCAGGTAAGGAAGTTTTGAAACGGGAAATAATCGTTAGCTAAACACTTCTTACGATCAAAGCCGGTAACAAACGTTACCGGCTTTTTATTTATATAATAAGCTGTTTAAAAAAGAATCTCATTCTTCAATGTATTGCGGTTGGTGGGACAGCAACAGCGGGGACCGGATTTTTTGCATTGATATGTTGTAAAATTTACGCTGCTTTCATCAGCACATCTTCAAATTTTCAAATTTCCAAATTATCAAGTGTGAAGAAAATTAACATTATTTCATTTCTATTTAAACTAGGATGCGGGCAAAAAGTCTAAATTTAGTCTTTGGTATAATGCTTAATAAACATGTAATATGAAACACCACTTTCTTCTCTTTTCAAAATTCATGATTGCTTTTATATGTTGCTTTTTTTTATACTCCTTCCTACAACAACCAGCTACAAATCTTTCAAATACATCTTTCAGGTTTCCATATAAAGAAGCCGGGCTTACCGAGCGCCAGGCTGCTGCACATTTATTAAGCCGTTTTTCATTTGGTGCAACACCGGGTGAAGTAGATGAAGTTGTAAAATTGGGTTTGGAAAAATGGTTTACACAGCAATTGAATGGTGGGTTACCAGATGATTCACTCCAGGCACGTTTGGCAGACTATGATGCAATAAAATTGACGAATGCACAGGCAAGTGCAATTTTTCCGAGACCGGTGCAGGTATTAAAAATGGCCAGGGATGAAGGTATTATTCCAAAAGATTCTGCAACTGACCAGGAAAGGAAAGATTATAAAAAACAAATAGCCGCTTATATTAAAGATAAGAACTATCGCAGGCAAGGGGAACTTTTTCGCCAGTTTATAGGCGCTAAGGTTTTACGTGCTGCTTATTCTAATAACCAGTTGCAGGAAGTGCTGACAGATTTTTGGTTCAATCATTTTAATGTATCACTTACAAAAAGAGATTGTTCATTATTTATTCCTGCGTATGAGCGTGATGTTATCAGGCCAAATGTAACAGGCAAGTTTGAAAACCTGCTTTTGGCGAGTGCAAAATCTTCTGCGATGCTTTTGTATCTTGATAATTTCACAAGCGTCGCAACAAATGATGATGCATCGAAAGATGATGAAAGAATGCGCAGAAGGCTTAAGCAAATGAATGCTTCAATGGACGATTCTGCTTCAAAAGAGATGGTTCAAAGAATTCAGAAAAGAAAAAAAAACCAGGGACTTAATGAAAACTATGCAAGGGAAGTGATGGAACTACATACCATGGGTGTAGATGGCGGATATACACAAAGCGATGTTACGCAGGCTGCAAGGATCCTTACTGGGTGGACAATTTATCCAATGGAAAACAGTTACGGTAGCGGTTTGAAAAAAATAATTGAAAAGATAGGGGAGGATAAATTAACTGAACGTGGTTTTGTGCATGATGGAGATTTTTTATTTGCGATGAACAGGCATGATAACAAAGAAAAAACAGTATTGGGAAAACGATTTCCTGCCGATGGCGGTTACCAGGAAGGAGTAGATCTCTTAAAAATGCTTGCTCATCACCGATCAAAGCTTCATTTATTTGCAGGAAGCTTGCAATACATTTTGTATCTGATGATCCACCAAAAAGCCTGGTTGATAAAATGGCAAAAACATTTTTAGAAAAAGATGGAGATATCAAAGAAGTCTTGATAACGATGGCTTCTGCTCCTGAATTTTGGAATCAGCATGTTATTCGTGATAAAACAAAATCGCCTTTTGAACTTGCAATAAGTGCAGTGCGTGCATTGAATGCTGATATTCAACAGCCGTACCAACTATTTATGTGGATGGACAAAATGGGGCAAAAAATTTATTATTACCAGGCACCTACCGGTTTTCCCGATAAGGCCCAGTATTGGATAAATACGGGGGCACTCCTTAACAGGATGAATTTCGGCTTGTCTATTGCATCGAGGCAAATGCGTGGGATTAAAACGGACCTGCTAAGTCTGAATAATTTTCACGAACCGGAAAGCCCGTCAGCTGCCCTCGTAACTTACGGGAAATTAATGATGCCTGAAAGGGACCTCACAGGAACCATTAGACGATTAACACCGTTGCTTACACAACCTTTGTTGGACAAAAAAATTGAAGATGCTGCTGATAAGTCGGTTGTTAAGTCTGAACCTGTAGCCAAAAATGAAGATGCTATGGCAGAGGATATCATGAAGGAAGATGACTCAAAAGAAAAAATGCAAGTGGGCTATAAAAAAAATGATACAGACACATATAATATGTTGGCGCAGGTAGTAGGCATTATCATCGGTTCGCCTGAATTTCAAAGAAAATAATTTTACAGTTTTAAAATAAGGATATGTCATCAAGAAGAGGATTTTTAAGATCCGGAGCTTTGGCGGTTTTCGGTATTAGTGTTGGGGGAGTGCCTCCATTCATCGCCAGGGCAGCCAGCACAAAAAAGATAATAAGCCCTTATAAAAAGAATAAGATACTTATTTGTATTTTTCAGAGAGGTGCCATGGATGGATTAATGGCCGTTACACCTTTTACAGATGAGTATCTTAAAGCTGCCAGACCCAGCTTATTTATGTCTGCAGCAAAGGATGGCAGAACTACCCCTGTAATAGATCTTGATGGACGTTTTGGCCTTCACCCTGGAATGAAATCATTTGAACCTTTGTTTCGTAACAAGCAGCTTGCTATCGTACATGGCATTGGATCACCCAATAATTCACGTTCACATTTTGATGCCCAGGATTTCATGGAATCGGGAACTCCTTTTAGTAAGGGTACAGATACAGGCTGGTTAAACAGGGCCTCCGGGCTGTTGGGACATGATGGAAGTCCTTTCAGGGCAGTAAGTCTTACCAGTTCAATGCCCCGCTCTTTTTATGGTTATAATCCCTCTATTGCAATTAGTAATCTACAGGATTTCGCCCTGCAAATGAAAGGAAATCCAATGGCAGCAAATATGACCGCAAAAAGTTTTGAAGATCTTTATGACCAGGCTTCTTCCGGATTATTAAAGCAAACAGGAAAGGAAACTTTTGACGCAGTAAAAATGCTTGATAAGCTTGATACTAAAAATTATCAGCCTGCTAATGGCGCCGTATATCCACAAACTCCGCTTGGAAATGCTTTAAAACAAATTGCGCAACTAATTAAAATGGATGTCGGTTTGGAAATTGGGTTTGCTGAATCTGGTGGCTGGGATACACATTATAACCAGGGAACAGAAATGGGTACATTTGGTCGTAATATTTTGGATTTTAGTAATAGCATAACTGCATTCTGGACCGATATTGAATCATACCAGGATGATGTAACGGTAATGACTATGACAGAATTTGGCCGTACTGTTAAACAAAATGGTAGTGGTGGGACTGATCATGGAAGGGCCTCCTGTAATTTTATTCTTGGCGCTGACGTAAATGGCGGTTCTATACACGGTGTTGTAAAACCGCTGGCAATTGAAAACCTTGAAGACGGGCGGGATCTTGCAGTAACAACTGACTTTAGAGCTGTATTTAGTGAAGTTGCTGACAAGCATCTGAAAATAAGCGATGACCTTAGCTTATTCCCTGGATGGGATGGGAAGAAAATAGGAGTGATGCGCTTCTGAATAAAATCGTAGCAACTACTTCTATCTATTTATTTAAAAACTTTTGTGTCCATTTGGTTTGTGTCCATCGCAATGGACACAAACCAAATGGACACAAAATATCATGTAAATTGAATTTTTAAATTAAATAACCGAAGAAAATCTTACTGATTATTTTCTGCTATTATTGTTTTGATGATTTTCTTAAACCTGCTTTTATAATACAAGCCTTTAATGAACTCTTTCCAGCACATTGGGATCCTAAGCTTAGAATTCCACGTGGACAAGTTGTCGC
>JADMIO011200082.1_pt1 | contig 100660 bp, 107 predicted proteins | sample 8958161 | NCBI WGS metagenome assembly JADMIO01 (sample SAMN16585339, study PRJNA669376) | soil metagenome | isolation source: Crop rotation soil | place: USA: Cullars Rotation, Alabama | collected 2011 | reverse complement strand
CATTCGAGAACCGCCTGCGCTTTCCGCTGTCGATTGCCCGCGCCGTGCGCCCCGTGGTGCCGAAGGACATTCCGCTCGGCGCCCGCATCACCGGCAGCGACTGGCGGCCGGATGGCCTGACACCGGACGATGCCGTAGCCATCGCGCGCGCGCTCAAGAACGAAGGCATCGATTTCATCTGCATCTCCTCGGGCGGCGTCACGTCCGATACCCGCAACCCGAGCGAGCCCGGTTACAACGTGCCGATCGCCGCGCGCGTGAAGAAAGAAGCGGACATCCCGACGCGCACCGTCGGCCTCATCCTGACGCCGCAGCAGGCCGAGTACATCGTCGCACAAGGCAAGGCCGATATGGTGTCGCTGGCGCGCGCCTTCCTCGACGATCCGCATTGGGGCTGGCATGCCGCCAAGGCGCTCGGCGCCGAGGTCAAGCGTCCGGTGCAGTACGAGCGCGCCGGGCCAAAGTTGTGGGCTCCTGCGGCAGCCAAGGCTTAGGCTTTGGAAAACGCCGTTTTCCTCGCCGTCCTCTTCGCTGCGCTGTGTCACGCCGGCTGGAACGCGCTGATCAAAGTCGGGCTCGACCCGCTCTCCACCACGACACTGATCTCCATCGGCTCAGGCGTCGTCGCGCTCGCGGGGTTGCCTTTCGCCGGCATGCCGGCGGCCGCTTCGTGGCCATGGATCATCGCCTCGACCATCATCCATCTGTTCTATTTCGCCGCGTTGATCGAGAGCTACCGCAGCGGCGATCTCGGTCAGGTCTATCCGATCGCGCGCGGCTCGGCGCCGCTGATGACGGCGGCCGCCAGCCTCATCGTCGTCGGCGAGCAATTGCGCGTGCTGAGCTGGGCCGGCATCGCGCTGCTGGCTTTCGGCGTGCTACTGCTGTCGGCGCGCGGCGGCCGCGAGCTGACGCATATCGACAGGCGCGCTGTCGGTTTTGCGTTGCTCACCGCGGTCACCATCTGCGCCTATTCGGTGATCGACGGCCTCGGCGCGCGCGCGTCGCGCAACCCGATATCCTATTCGTTGTGGCTGTTCGTCGGCATCGCCCTGGTGCTGCCGCCTTACGCGCTATGGCGCGATGGCCGCGACGTCATCCCGGCTATGCAGCGCTACTGGTTGCGCGGGTTTGCCGGCGGCGGCCTGCAGGTCTTGTCCTACGGCATCGCGTTATGGGCGATGACCTTGGCGCCGATCGCTATTGTCGCAAGCTTGCGCGAGACCAGCGTGTTGTTCGGCGCGGTGATCGCGGTTGCCGTGCTCAAAGAGCCTTTGCGCGCCGTGCGGATTGTCGCAGCGCTGCTGATTCTCGCCGGACTGGTGTTGTTGCGGCTATAGCGCAAAGGCGGGGAGCTCGTGCTCCATGCGGGCGAGATCGGCTTCGGTGTCGACGTCCCACAGCGGCGCAAGCTCGATGGCTTTGAGGCCAAGAACGGCAATGCGCTTGCCGGTTTCCGAAAGCACGGTCGGCGCGCCCCATGCGATCCCGGCAAATAATTCGGGATGCGGCTTGTGGGCACCAATCAGCACATAGCCGCCGTCCGCCGCTGGGATCAGCACGACATCGGCTTGGCGCAAGGCGCCGGCCGCATCGCGCAAGTGCTGCGGCGTCAGGGCAGGGCAGTCCGTGCCGATCACCAGCGTCGGCCCGTCATCGAACGCGGCCAACATGCGGCTGCCAAGGTCTCCGTCCGCCTGGCGTGCCAGGCGCACCCGATGGCGCGCGACCAAAGCGTGGAACGAGCGATGGCTGAAGTCTGGCGCGCACCATAGCGTCACTGAGCCCAGTTTTGCGCCAACGGCGGTCGCCACGGTCTGTTCGGTCAGCCGCTCCTGCAAGACCGCGGCCGCGTGGGCGCCGATGGCCGGAATAAGCCGCGTCTTGGCGAAGCCCGGAACAGGTGCCTTGGCCAGAATGGCGATATCAGGCGTCATAGCCGTAGGCGCGGGCGAGCCGCGCCGGATCGGCGCCGAGGACATAGCGCAGGCGCAGCTGCCACATCAGCAGGATGGTGCGCAGCAGACCGTGCTTCCGCCACCGCCGGCCTGAGGTCGTCACTTTTGCCTTGAGGCGGACCGGCCGGCCTTGCCGCTTCAGCCGCGCCGACAACGCCACATCCTCCATCAACGGAATTGCCGGGAAACCGTCGGCCTGGTCGAACGCCGCGCGCGTCATGAACATCGCCTGATCGCCGGTGGCGATACCGGTCAGGCACGAGCGCGCGCTCATCATGAGCGCGACCAGCCGCAACAGGCCGCCTTCTTCGAAACGGACGTCGAACCGGCCCCAAGCGTGATGCCGCAAGCCGTCGCGGACAAGCCGGTCGGAGCCGTCTGGCAACCGTGTATCGGCGTGTAAGAACAGCAGCGTATCGCCAGAAGCTGCCGCGGCGCCGGCATTCATCTGCGTTGCACGCCCGCGCGGCGCGACCAACACGTGATCGGCGAGGGGACGTGCAAGGGCGGCTGTGCCGTCGTGACTGCCGCCATCGACGACGATGACCTCGACAGAACGTAAGCGTAAAGGCGCCAACGCCCGCAAGGCAGCCTCGATGCCGGCGGCCTCATTCAGCACCGGCATGACGATGGACAGCTTCATTCAGCGGCCTCTTTCAGTGCGCCGCCGCAACTCGAGCCTTGGCCCGCGGTGCAGCCGAAACAGTGGCCGGCGACACGAACCGGATTGCCGGCGATGTCGTCGTCGAGGAGATCGGAAAGCCGCACGCGGTCGTGGGCGCCGCGCCTCAGCGGGAGGCCGAGCATCTGGTTGAAGTCGCAGTCATAGATGTAGCCCTGCCAGTCCACCGAGATCAGGCTGCGGCACATGACCCCGTCGAGATTGGCGTCGAGATGCGCGTCCTGGAGCAGCCGTAGATAGCCGTCGAATTCTCCTTTGGTGACGAGCGTCGAGCCGAAGCGCTGGATTGGCATGTTGGCGAGCACGAATAATTTGTTGAAGACGATGCCGTGCTGCTCGCCGAGCACGCGTTTGTAATCGGCTTCGAGCGCAGCTTGCGCCGGCGGCAGCGACGGCCCCTGCGGATTGTAGACGAGGTTGAGTATCAGGCCCGTGTCGCGGCCGTAGCCCAACGCGTTGAGCTTTTTTAGTCCGCGGATCGAGCCGTCGAACACGCCCTTGCCGCGTTGGGCTTCGACATTGTCCTGCAGGTAGCATGGCATCGAAGCGACGATCTCGACGTGTTGCGCGGCCAGAAATTCCGCCAAATCCTCCTGGCCTGGCTGCTCGAGGATGGTGAGGTTACAGCGGTCCATCACGGTGACGCCGAGATCGATCGCGCCCATGACCAGCCGGCGGAAATTGGCGTTTAGCTCCGGTGCACCGCCAGTAATGTCGAGGCGCGCGACTTTCCGCCGCGAAAGGAACGTCAGGACTGTATCGGCGACCGCACCGGACATCTCCTCGGTGCGGTTCGGTCCCGCATTGACGTGGCAATGAAAGCACGACTGGTTGCAGCGGTAGCCGACATTGACTTGCAGCGTGTCGAGCTTGCCCCGTCTGACGGCGGGAAACTCAATGGCATCGAGCAGCGGCAGCATGTCGCGCATGAGGACCTCGGGCGCAAGTTGCCATGCGCCGTCCGCTTCGTCACCCCGTCCGCGATGACAGGTTTACAAAATGCCGTGAGCTACCGCGCGTTGGCGGTAGCGACAGGGGAGGGCAAGCCGACGCGCCCATAGCCCGGCAGTTTGAAGGCCGGATGACGCACGTCGAGGCCCGCGACCAGGCCAAGCAAATTGATCTCGATGCCCTCGACCCAGCCAAGCTTCAGCCCGGCATAGCCCCATAGATTGAGTTCGAGACCGGTTCTGCTGTCAGTCAGCCCTATATAAAATCCGTCGCGATAATCGCGGCCGACCGCGTTGGGCGGCAGCGCCACGCCGAGCTCCGGGACGCTCCGCAACACCGCCGCCGTGAAGCTGTTGCTGTTCGGCCCCGGCCAGATGCGGTAGTCACCTGCGCGCGCGTAGGCATAGTCCTTCACCACCGCCTCGACGCGCGGGATGAGTTTCTCGGCTTCGGTTCCGGACACGTCGGCAATGGCGACCGGAAGATTGCCGTACCAGCGGCCGTCCGCCGGCCATCCGTTGGCGCGCACGGGGTTGCCCCAGCCGACCACGTCGTAGCGCGTCCAGCTCGTGGCGTTTTCGCGCTTGAAAACGATCCAGCTGTGCACCGAGAAAATGCCCTTCCAGGCGCCGGTCGTACCGGTGAACACGATCACACGGGCAGGCTTGTAGTCTTGCGCGCGCGGCAGAATTCGCGTGCTTGACCAATCGGCGTCGCGCCACGAGCGCGGACCGTCGCCGAGGGTGTAAAAGGCGGCACGAGCGAGGAGGGGAACAAGAAAAATCAAAAGGACGAGAAGCATGATGGTCCGGCGGCGGCTGAGACGGCGGGTGGCGTTCATAGGCCCGAGTATATAGGGACCAATCGGCTCGAAATCGAGGCAGCTAACGCGCGCGGTTATTGGCGATCGTCAGGTGCGGATAGCGGGCGGCGGCTTCGCCGGCGAGGTCTGCGACCGGCTTGAACCATTCCATGCCGACAATGCTGCCTTGCTTGCCTCCGTCGATGTCGTTGCCGGTGATCACGGCGCTCGTTGTTCCTGGAACGACCGAGACGGCAATGCCGGCGCCAGCGTTGCGCACGACGTTTCCCGACACGGTGACGTTGCGCAGATAAGGACCCCAGCCGGCGCGGATACCGGGGCCTGTGGCGTTCTCTATGACATTGCCGGTGACCGCGGTGTCGGCGTCGGCCCCGATGCCGTCGCACTCCTCCGGCTTCTTGTCAGAGCGGCGAGGGCCAAGGTTCCGCAGCAAATTGCCGTGCACGGTTGCCAGCCGGCCGCCGACGTCGAAGTTCGTGACCACGACGCCGTTTTCCGCGCCATCGACCAGGTTGTCGGCAATAACCGCCCCTTCGAAGCTGAACTCGGAATAGAGCGCGACCTCGTCGAGCGCCTCGCAATTGTTGCCGATGATCTGGATATTGGAGGCCGAGTTGCCGCGAATCGCAGAGTAGGCGGCGCGGCGGATCATGTTGCCCCGCACGATGACATTGCCGGCACGAAAGACACTAATGGCATTGCCATACTGGCCGGAGCCGCCGGCATGCGCGTGGGTATCCTCGATGCGGTTATCGGCGAGGAGCGTGCCGTCATGGCGTTTCTCGCTCTGCCAGACGCGGATGCCGTTATTGCCGCTGCCACGGATCGTGTTGGACGATACGATCAGCCCCCGAGAATCTTTGGCGAGCAGTGCGCTGTCGGCGGCATCCGTGATTGTCGTCCCGTTGACCGCACCATCGCATTGCTCAAGCACGATGGCATCGCCGCCGGCGAGGTTGATTGTGCAGTCCGTGATGCGCAGACCGCGCACATCGCTGAAATGGACGAGGCCGCGGTCTTCCGGCAGCGTTTGCTTGCCGCCCTGCAACGACAGCCCCGACAGCGTGACGCCGTCGCAGTGTTCGGCCGTCAACAGCGCGCTGCCGCCGCTAAATATGAGGACAGTGCCGGCGCGCACTCCGACGATCTGCGATCCGGGCGAGAGCCGCAAAGTGCCCGCTCGGTAGACGCCGGGAGCCAGTACCAAAGGAGTGCGGCTTGCCGCGGCTGCATTGATGGCGCTCTGCAGCTTGACGGTCTGATCGTCCGGCGCGCCGGGCCGCACGCCGTACTGCGCGGCGTCGAGGCCGTAACGCGATAGCGGTGCGGCGAGCGCCGGAACGGCCAAGCTCGCAAGCGAACCCGCAACGAAAAGTCGTCTATCCATGGCGCGCATCATGCGCGCGGGGAGGTTAACGCCGTGCTGCTGCGGCAATCTCGCCGAGCAGCCGGGCGCCCGCTTGTGTCAGATCGGCCAGCGTGAAACGGCGTTTTTTGCCGGGCCGCAGCGGCTTGCGGCTGGTGAGCGGCACGTGGACGAAGGCCGCGATGCGGGGGCCTTTGCGCGCCGCTACCGCCTGCCAGCACAGGTAATTGCACAAGTACTGCCCGGCATCGGCCGACAGTTTGGCGGGCAGCCGGGACCTGCGGACGGCGGCGAGCAGCCGTTGTGCCGGTGCCGGCATGGCTCGCGGCCCGGCCTGACCCGCCGCGATGGCCCGCCCGGCCAGCCGCGCGCCGCCTGCGTCGGGCATCAGGGCCAGCGCATTGCGCGCCCGCGTCTCGATGCGCAGGAACCGCGTACGCGCGGCCAGGCCGAACATCAGCAGCGCGTCGGGTTTGTGCCGGGCGATGAGGCGCGGCAGATCACGGTGGACGGCGGCGTAGCTGGTGGCGAAGACATGCGGCACGATGGTGATGCCAGCCAGCGCCGGCCGCCGCAGCCGCGCCAGCCTGGCGACGAGCGCCTGCGTCGGATTGAACGGCGCGGCGGGAAACGGCCCGAAGCCGGTGACGAGGATAGTGGTCATCTAGACCCCGAGCAGCTTGGCGATCTGCTCCACCGCCAGCGTCGGGGCGAGCTTGCCGGCGGCCACTTGCGCTTCGGCGCTCTTGAGCTTGGCGCGCACGGCGGCATCGCCGCGCAGCCGTGCGGTCAACCGCTCCTCGAGCATGCTCCACATCCATTTAACCTGCTGGGCGCGCCGCCGCTCGGCAAGTTCCCCGGACGCCGTCATCTTCGTCTTGTGATCGAGCACCTGCGCCCACAATTCAGTGATGCCATGGCCCGTTAACGCCGAATACGTCACCACCGGCGGCGGCCAGCTGGCCGATTGCGGGGTCAAAATATTGAGCGCGCCGCGATAGTCCGCGGCGGCCAGGCGCGCGCGCTCGACATTGTCGCCGTCAGCTTTGTTGACCGCGATCATGTCGGCAATTTCCACAATGCCTTTCTTCAGGCCCTGTAGTTCATCGCCGGCGCCCGGCAGCATCAGCACCAGGAAGAAATCGGTCATATCGGCGACCGCGGTTTCCGACTGGCCGATGCCGACCGTCTCCACCATCACCACGTCGTAACCGGCGGCCTCGCACACCAGCATGGTCTCGCGCGTCTTCGCCGCGACGCCGCCGAGCGTGCCGGAGGATGGCGAGGGCCGAATAAACGCATGCGGGTCGCTCGCCAGCCGCGGCATGCGCGTCTTGTCGCCGAGGATCGAGCCGCCGGTGCGCGTCGAGGACGGATCGACCGCCAGCACCGCGACCTTGTGGCCCTTGCCGGTGAGATAGCTGCCGAGCGCGTCGATCGTGGTCGATTTACCGGCGCCGGGCGCGCCGGTGATGCCGAGCCGCACCGCCTTGCCGGTCGCCGGCAGCAGGTCCTGCACCAGATGATGCGCCTGGATCGCATGGTCGGCGCGCTTGCTCTCGATCAAGGTGATAGCGCGCGCCAGCACCGCGCGCTCGCCGGCGCGAATGCCGTCGGCAAGGGGCGGCGATTTACGGCGCGCGCTCATTGCCGGCGCGGCTGTGGCCGCCGCGACGTCGCATGTTGCGGCTTCTCGCTGCCGTCGGGCAGGCGGACCATTAGCCCGCCGTCAGGCCTGGCACGCGCCGCGGTGGCGCGGGCGAAGGCAAAGAGCTGCTCGCGCGTCTCGATGCGGCAGGCGGCGGGATCCTTCGGCTCGCCCTTGCCGCAGAAGGCTGAGCGCGTCGGCTCGTCGGCGTCGGCCTCGTCGATCGCCCACACCAGGGAGACGCCGTCGGCCAGCTTATGCAGCACGGCGTATTCGCTGATGCGCGGCCGCTTGGCGGAGACCGCCTGGATGATGAAATCGCCGTTCTCGAAGGGATGCACCGAGAAGGAGGATATATCGCGCAGGCCGCTACCGGCACGCTCGTACAGCTCACCATTCCATCGAAATTCGGTCTGCGTGGGTTCGCGCGCGCGGCCATCGCGCAATGTGAAGAGCTGAGCCTTAAGCTTGGGCCCGAACACGTCCTGCGAGCTCGCTAGGATCGGTCCCGAGGAATCGATGCAGCCCGTCAGGGCAAGGGCGCACAGCGCGGCGAGCCCTGCTCTCACGGCCGACAGGCTCACTCGGCCGCCTCTTTGTGGCCGAGCCGCTTGGTCAATGTCTTCAGCAGTTTTTCAGCGGCTTCCGCGATCACGGTGCCGGGCGGGAAGATCGCTTCGCAGCCGGCTTTCATCAGCGCATCGTAGTCCTGCGGCGGCACCACGCCGCCAACCACGATCATGATGTCGTCGCGGCCCTGTTTCTTCAGCTCGGCTTTGAGCTCCGGCACCAAAGTGAGATGCGCGGCGGCGAGCGACGACACGCCGAGGATGTGCACGTCGTTTTCGACCGCCTGGCGCGCGGCTTCCGCCGGCGTCGCGAACAGCGGCCCGATATCGACGTCGAAGCCGAGATCCGCAAACGCAGAGGCGATCACTTTCTGCCCGCGGTCATGGCCGTCCTGGCCGATCTTGGCGACCAGCATGCGCGGGCGGCGGCCCTCGGCCTGCTCGAAGGCCTCGACGCGTTCACGCATTCTTTCGACCGCGCCGGTCATGTTGCCTCCTTTGCCGACCTCCCGCTTGTAGACACCGGTGATCGCCTTGATCGAGGCGACGTGGCGTCCGAACACTTGCTCCATGGCGGCGGAAATCTCGCCGACGGTAGCTTTGGCGCGGGCGGCGTCAATGGCGAGCGCCAAAAGGTTGGCGTTACCGCGATCCGCCGCGCGGGTGAGGGCGTCGAGCGCGTCCTTCAGGGCGCGCGGGTCGCGCTCACCTTTCAGACGCTTGAGTTTATCGATCTGCCGCGAGCGCACCGCCGAGTTGTCGATCTTCAGCACCTCGATAGGCGCGTCCTCGGTCGGCGCATATTTGTTGACGCCGATCACCGACTGGTGCCCTGAATCGATGCGCGCCTGGGTCTTGGCGGCGGCCTCCTCGATGCGCAACTTGGGAATGCCGGCCTCGATCGCCTTCGCCATGCCGCCCAGGCTCTCGACCTCCTCGATATGGCCCCAGGCTTTCTTCGCCAGTTCGTAAGTTAGCCGCTCGACGTAATAGGAGCCGCCCCAGGGATCGACGATGCGTGTCGCGCCGGCTTCCTGTTGCAGCAGGATCTGCGTGTTGCGAGCGATACGGGCGGAGAAGTCGGTCGGCAGGGCAAGCGCCTCGTCGAGCGCATTGGTGTGCAGCGATTGCGTCTGCCCCTGCGTCGCCGCCATGGCCTCGATCATGGTGCGCGCGACGTTGTTGAACACGTCCTGCGCCGCCAGCGACCAGCCCGAGGTCTGGCAATGCGTGCGCAGGCTCAATGAGCGTTCGTCCTCCGGCTTGAATTGCTTCATCAGCTTCGCCCAGATCATGCGGGCGGCGCGCAGCTTGGCGATCTCCATGAAGTAATTCATGCCGATCGCCCAGAAGAACGAGATGCGCGGCGCGAAGCGGTCGACCGTCAGCCCCGCTTTGATGCCGGCCCGCACATATTCGACGCCGTCGGCCAGCGTATAGGCAAGCTCGAGATCCTGCGTCGCGCCCGCCTCCTGCATGTGATAGCCGCTGACCGAAATCGAATTGAATTTCGGCATGTGCTCGGCGGTGTAGGCGAAGATGTCTGAGATGATGCGCAGCGAGGGCGCCGGCGGGTAGATGTAGGTGTTGCGCACCATGAATTCTTTGAGGATGTCGTTCTGGATCGTGCCGGAGAGCTTTGCCTGCGGCACGCCCTGTTCCTCGGCGGCGACGATATAAAGCGCGAGAACCGGCAGCACCGCGCCGTTCATGGTCATCGACACGCTCATCTGGTCGAGCGGGATGCCGGAGAACAGCGTGCGCATGTCGTAGATCGAGTCGATCGCGACGCCCGCCATGCCAACGTCGCCCGAGACGCGCGGATGATCGCTGTCGTAGCCGCGATGAGTGGCGAGATCGAAGGCGATGGAGAGGCCCTTCTGCCCGGCGGCGAGATTGCGCCGGTAGAAGGCGTTGGAATCTTCCGCCGTCGAGAAGCCGGCATATTGCCGGATGGTCCAGGGCTGCGCCGCGTACATCGCCGGATACGGCCCGCGCAGATAAGGCGGCTTGCCAGGATAGGTGTCGAGGAAGTCGAGCCCGGCGACATCACCCTCGCCGTAGGACGGCTTGACCGCGACGCCTTCCGGCGTTTGCCAAGGCGCGGCCGTCTCTTTCGCAGGCGGCGTGGCGACGTCTGCGAAATCGACGTCGGCGAAATGAGGAATCTGAGTCATCTCACGCCAAGACTATCATGCGCTTCGCGCAAGGTCGAAATTGCATCGTTACCCATGAACACGAAAGTTTTCACGCCGGCCTGCCGCAAAGTCGCCGCATGCTCGCCCGGACGACCGGCGAGATGAACGATGGCGCCGGCGGCGGTCAATGCCTTGGCGGCATCAGCGGCCTGCGCCGCATAGACTTTGTCGGACGAGCAAATACAGGCGAGCTTGGCGCCAGAGGCTTTGAACGCGGCGAGCATTGCGGCCTGATCCTTGAAGCCGTCATTGGTCACGGCCTCGATGCCACCGGCCTCGTAGAAATTCTTGGCGAAGGTCGCGCGCGTGGTGAAATCGGAGGCTGTGCCGAGGTTGGCGAGGAAGAGCTGCGGCCGTTTGCGGGTCTTTTTCAGGTGGACGTCTGAGGCGTCGCGCAGCGCTTCGAACGGCTCGGCGAGCCGGATGCTCGGCAGCGGCTGGATCGCGGGTTTCGCGCCTGCTTCCTTTGGCGGCGGTACGCGCGGTACGTCCAGCACGCGCGCCGCGTCCTCGTGCAGGTTCGGATAGTCGCTGGTGCCGGTGATCGCGTCCGTGCGGCGCGCCGCGGCGGCTTGCCGCTTGTCGCGCACCGCCGCGACGTCGCGCTGGATCTGTCCCCGCTCGAGTGCGGCCCATGCGCCGCCCGCCTTGTCGTAACCCTGGAACAGGGCCCAGGCGGTGGCGCAGAGCTTGGCCGTCACATCCTCGATGGCGCCGGAGCCCGCGGCCGGATCGGCGACTTTGGCCAGGTTCGATTCCTCCAGCAGCACGAGCTGCGCGTTGCGCGCCACCCGCCGGGCAAACGCATCGGGCAGGCCGATGGCGGCGGTATGCGGCAGCACTGCGATAGTGTTGGCGCCGCCAAGCCCCGCCGCGGCAACCGCGATGGTGTTGCGCAGCATGTTCACGTAAGGATCGCGTTTGGTCAGCATCCGCCACGCGGTCTCGGCGGCGACGATCGCCGGCTTTGGAGTCAGGCCGCAGGCTTCCTCGACCCGCGCCCACAATTTTCGGACGGCGCGCAGCTTGGCGATGGTGAGGAATTCGTCGGCGTCGGCGGCCATGCGGAAATAGATCATGCCGCGGGCTTGCTCGAGCGGCACGCCGCCGGCCTCCAGCGCGCGCACGCAATCGACCGCGGCGGCAAGCGCAAAGGCGAGCTCCTGCGCCTCGGAACCACCGGCATTGTGGATGATGCGGCCGTCGGCGACCGCGAACGGGCCGCGATAGCCTTGACCCGCGAGATCGCGGATCATCGTCGCCGTGCGCTTCGATAGGTCGCTCCAAGGCGCGGGCGAGGCGCCCGAGGCGGCAAAGCCGCCGATGGGATTGATGCTGGCGCGCAGATCGACCGTGGCCGGGGGAACCTTCTGTTTTTTGACGTGCTCGGCGAAGAGGGCCACCGCGTTGCGCGTCGCCGGGCTCAAGTTGAAGTCGAAGGTGATGGCGTCGAGCGCAACGCCATCGAGCGCGGCGGCGAGCGCTTCGGGCGTTGCCGGCAGCCCATAGCCGTTGGCGTTGAGCGAGCCGGCGAACACGAATGTCAGCCCGGTCGCGCCGTTCTCCAGATCCTCCAGCGCCTGTTCGTTCGCCGTCTTGGGTTCGGGGTGGTCGATGCGCTGCATCACCGTCCAGGGCGCACCCGGCGCGCGCCCGGCGACCGGTTTTGCGCCCGCCGCGCGCGCATAGAGCGGCTCGACGCGCAGGCCGTCGTAAGTCTGGCTCACCAGCCGCTTGTCGAACGAGGCCCCTTTGAGCGCCGCCTCGACCAGCCTGCGCCATTCCGCCTGCGTGGTCTGCGGAAATTCGGCGGCCAGAGTCAGGGGCTTATCGTCCATGACGACAAATTGGCATGTTGCTCAAGGTGTTGCAAAAAGCCGCGCCGCGCTCCTTATCCGCTCGTCCCCGCGCAAGCGAGGACCCAGCTGGATTCCCGCTTGCGCGGGAATGAACGGGTGAATGCATCATCGCGCGGGCAGCTTCTCGATCTCCGCAGTATCGAGGCCGGCCAGCGCCTCGCTGATCTTGCGGCCCGCGATAATGCGGTCGCCGGCGATCTCCTTGAGCGGCACCAGCACGAAGGCGCGCTCGAACAGGCGCGGATGCGGCAGCGTCAGGTTCGGCGTATCCATCGCTATGTCGTCGTAGGCCAGGATGTCGATGTCGGCGGTGCGCGGCCCGTTGCGCTTCTCATGCGCCCGGTCGCGGCCGAGCTTGCGTTCGACATCCTGCGCGCGGGCGAGAAGAGCACGCGGTTCGAGGCTCGTCTCCACCGCGATGCAGAGATTGACGAACGGCGGCTGGTATTTGAAGCCCCAGGGCGGCGTGCGGTAGTCGGAGGACCGCGCGGTCAGCCGCACCTTGTCGCCGTCGCACAGCATCGCAATGGCGCGGTCGAGGATCGCGCGGCTGTCGCCAACATTACCGCCAAGTGCGACATAGGCTTCCGCGAGCAGCGCCTCGGTCATCGCCGGTTTCGCACCAGGGTGACGGCGACGTCGCTGAAGGTGGCGGCGATCGGCGCGTGCGGCTTATGGATGGTCACGGTCACGGCCTTGACCCGCGGGAAGCCGGCCAACACCGCATCGGCGACCTTGCCGGCGGCCGCCTCGATCAGCCGGAGTTTCTGCGTCGTGAAGGCGCGCGACGCGCATTCGACCACCTTGTCGTACGAGACCGTGTCGATCACCTTGTCGGACCGCGCGGCGGCCGACAAATCGATGTCGAGCACGAGATCGATGGTGAAGGTCTGCCCGACTTTGCCCTCATAGGGCATGACGCCGTGATAGGCATGCAGCGACAGGCCGGTGATGGAAATACGGTCGGTCATTTCGTATTCCTGGGCGCCGCTTCGATCGCCGCCGCCACGCGCAGCGCCTGCACGGTTTCGGCAACGTCATGGACGCGCACGATCGCGGCACCATTCTTGACCGCGGCGAGAAGCGCTGCGATCGAGCCGCCGATGCGCTCGTCGGGCGCGGACGGTGTCACCGAGGCGATGAAGCGTTTGCGCGAGGCGCCGATCAAAAGCGGCAGGCCGAAGCGCTTGAATTCGCCCAGGCGCGCGATGCAGGTCATGCTCTGCTCCGGCGTCTTGCCGAAGCCGATGCCCGGATCGAGCACGATCTTGTCGCGCGCGATACCGGCCTGCGCCGCGATGTCGAGCGAGCGGGCGAAGAACGCGGTCACGTCGGCGACGATATCGATCGCCGGATCGGCCTGGTCGCGATTGTGCATGACGATGACCGGCACGCCGCGCCTGGCGGCCAAAGGCGCCATCGCCGGATCGCGCTGCAGGCCCCACACATCGTTGACGATCGAGGCGCCCTGGTCGAGCGCCCAGGCGGCGGTCACCGCCTTCATGCTGTCGATCGATACCGGCAGCCCGAGCTTGACGGCCGCGGGCAGCACCGGCGCGAGCCGCGCCTTTTCGTCCTCCGCCGTCACCGGCGTCGCGCCGCCATAGGGGCGGGTGGATTCCGCGCCGATGTCGAGAATGTCGGCGCCCTGCGCCGCCATGGCGCGGACATGACCGAGGGCCAGGTCTTGGTCGAGAAATTGGCCGCCATCCGAAAACGAATCCGGCGTCACGTTGAGGATGCCCATGACAAGGGGCCGCCCTGGGGCGAGCAGGGCCGACAGCGCCTTAGGCCCAGGATTTTGCTTGGGTTTTTTCGTCTCGGCGATGGTCTTGGTCAGCGCCATGGCTTGGCTTTGCGCGGTTTGCGCTAGCCCGTCAAGGCGGCGGCACTGATCCTAATAGGTGATCTTGAGCGGCAGCTTCTTGGCGTTCTCGATCCACCGGGTCACCATCTTCTCGGAGGGCACCAGGCTCACGAGCTTGTTCTTCTTATTAGCGTCCGCCATCGCGCGAGCGAGGTTCGCCGGATTGCGGTACTTGAGCTCCTTAACGGTGTCGACGCCGGCAGCCTGCAAAAGCTGCGAGTAGTCTCCCTTGACGCCCTTGATGCGCATGCGGTCGGCGACGTTCGCCCAGCACAGCAGCCTCTTCTCGTCGACTCCAATCCGGGCGGCGAGCTGCTTGCGGCCGCGCATGGTGCGCGCCGTCTCCAGCAAGCGCTCAGTCGACCTGATCCCCACCGATTTCAGACGCGCCGCTGCGTCGTCGTCGATCCCGTCGATTGCGGTGATCGGATAAGACATCGTTGCCTCCTCGCACGCATTTCACGAAACCGGCTCCCGCCAGCCGGCTCAGATAAACTGACTCAGTCCCGGAATCGCCCCAACCACCTCGCCGATAACGTCGTCCCCCGCCTTTTCGCGCGCAAAGGCGATCACTTCTTTGGTGACGCCTTGCACCTGACCCATGCTCAAACCGGCCGCCATCATTTTGGTGCCAGCGCCCATCAATCCGCCCATGGCAAAGCCGCCGCCGCCGCTGGCGTCGATGCCTTCCTGGGCTTGCATGAACGCTTCTGCGCCCGGCAAACGGTCCATCAAGGCCTTCACCTTGTCGGGCGGGCCCTCCTTGCGCAGAAACTCGAAGATGACGCCGACGGCTTTCTCCGCGGCATTCCGGTCGACGCCGATTTTGGCGACGAGTCGAGCAATCAACTCGTCCATGGTGCCCTCACGCCTCCGCACTAACGGCGGATTGACGACATACTGCGCGCGGCCCCCAGCATTTGACAAGCAGGCTGTGACATCGTGCGTGCAAATTTTTTTTGCGCGGAGGCACCGGCGCGGGCGGTTGTCAAGGAGGACGATGAGATCGCGGACAGACGTCCCACAAGCGCGGAAGGAAACTAGCCCGCCGAGACCCGGCGGCAAAACGACGAGAATTCGACGGAGTTTGTCGCGGCACTGGGTTTCGGCCGGGCTTTCGGCACGCTTTTCAGGCGGCGGCGCGGTTGCTACCGTGCAAGCCCGCCGCAAGGAGCCTCGCATGAGCACGCTGGACGCGGTCTTGAGCCGTATCGACCAGGATTTAGACCAGAGTCTGGAGCGCCTGTTCGCGCTGCTGCGCATCGCCTCGGTGTCGACCGACCCCGCCTACAAGCCGCAGTGCCGCGCCGCGGCGGAGCACGTCGCGGCCGATCTCAAGTCGATCGGTTTCGACACCAAGGTGCGGCCGACCGAGGGCCATCCGGTCGTGGTCGGCAAATCCAACGGCGCAAAAGGTCTAAACGTCCTGTTCTACGGCCATTACGACGTGCAGCCGGTCGATCCGCTCGAGCTCTGGAAGACGCCGCCGTTCGAGCCGCGCATCGAAACGCTGCCGGACGGGCGCAAGATCATCGTCGCCCGCGGCGCTTGCGACGACAAAGGCCAGGCCATGACCTTCATCGAGGCCTGCCGCGCCTTCAAGGCGGTCACTGGCAAGCTCCCGCTCAACATCACCACTATGATCGAGGGCGAGGAGGAGTGCGGCTCGCAGCATTTGTTCAAGTTCGTGCGCGACAACGCCGCTGAGTTCAAGCTCGACCTCGCGCTGGTCTGCGACACCGCGATGTGGAACGCCGACACCCCATCGGTCACCACCTCGCTGCGCGGTCTCGTTTACGAGGAGGTCAAAGTCACCTGCGCCGACCGGGATCTGCATTCCGGACTGTTCGGCGGCGCCGCGCAAAATCCGCTGCGCCTGCTGGCGAAAATCCTCGGCGCCATGTGGGACGACAACGGCCGCGTCGGCATTCCGGGGTTCTACGACGGCGTCAAAGAGCTGCCCGCCGACATCAAGGCCGATCTGACCGCCCTCAACCTCACGGCGGACCAGTTCCTCGGCCAGGTTGGCCTGAAAACGCCCTCCGGCGAGAAGGGCCGCCTGGTGCTGGAGCAGATTACCACCCGTCCGACCGCCGAGATCAACGGCATCGTCGGCGGCTACACCGGGGAGGGCGCCAAGACCGTCATTCCGGGTCAGGCCACGGCGAAGGTCTCGTTCCGCCTGGTCGGCGAGCAGGACCCGCAGAAGATTTGTGACAATTTCCGCGCCTTTGTGCGGGCGCGCATGCCGGCCGACTGCAAAGTCGAATTCACCAATTTCGGGCTGGCGCCGCCGCTCCAGCTCTCCTTCGACAACCCGGCGCTGACCAAGGCGCGCACGGTGCTCGCCGAGGAGTGGGGCCATAAGGCGGTGGCAGTCGGGGCGGGGGGCTCCATCCCCATCGTCGCCGATTTCAAGTCCGTGCTCGGCATGGATTCGCTGCTGGTCGGCTTTGCCCTTGACGACGACCGCGTGCATTCGCCGAATGAGAAGTTCGACCTCAAATGCTTCCACAAGGGCATCCGCTCCTGGGCGCGGATCCTGCACGCGCTGTCGAGCTGAATGAGGCCCGACGAACGGGGAATCGCAAAATGCGTGGGGGGAGCGGCTTACGCGCTGTTTCGCTCGGCCTGATTTTGGCCGGCGGCGTCGCTTCATTGTCGGACGCCCGGGCGCAGCCCACGCGGCCCGCCGCTGAATTCAAAGTCGTCCCGGAGCACACCGTAAAGTCGCCGGACGGCAAGATCACGGTCAGGCAATACGCCAAGATCAGCGCTGAAGGCGATTACACTTGGCAGTTTTGGGCGCACGCGCAGGGCAAGTCGACCATGCTCGAGCCGGAACAGCCCGACTACCCGGCGGGCTTCCGATTCACCGAAGACTCCCGGTGGCTCGTGCGCATGCAGAAGACCGGCTCGGGAGAGCAGAGCCTGTATCTCTATAAGATGACTCCGCGAGGATTTGTTACCGCGACCACAGAGCCGTTCGGTGACATGGCCTGGGCCTACTTCAAGAGCCTTCCCGAATCCCGCAAAGTCGAAATGCCGGATTTCCACATCGCCGCGGGTCTCTTGAAAGGGACTGATGAGAATTATCGCTGGCTGGGTGTCAAATGGCCCAACAATCGCTACCTAGTCCTCAGCCTCTCGGGAGACGTTGAACCAAATGAGCGGCACGGCCAACTTCTGTCGGTGCGCGGCTGGCGCGTCCGCTACGATCTGCAAACCGGCGCGTTCGACGTGCCGCCCGAGTTTGCAGACCACAACGGCAAGGCGATCGCTCCCGATGCCAGATAGCGCCGCTACTTGAGCTGATCGGCGACCTTGTCGAGGCCGGCTTGGCCGCAGACGTCATCCTTGCCCGGTGAACCGGAGACGCCGACCGCGCCGATCACGTCTTCGCCGATTTTGATCGGCAGTCCGCCGGCCAACGCCAGCACACGGGTATATTGCATGGCCGGAGCGTAGGCCGCGTCGGTCTGCACGCGCTTAGCGAAATCAGCTGACGGTGCGCGGTAGGTACGGGCGGTATAGGCCTTGCGGTCAGCGCCTTCCGGCGTGTGCAGACCCGCGCCGTCGCCGCGCAGCATGACCACCTGCAAGCCGTCGCGGTCGAGAACCACGACCGATACTTTGTAGCTCATGCTTTGGCACTTCTCGATCGCCGCATTGGCGATGGTCTGCGCCATTCCCAACGACACATTCTTTTGCGTCAGCACGCCCTGCTGAGCGTGGCACCGCGGCGACAGGGCAATGACGGCGGCAAGGACGGTCAACGGCTTCAAGAGACGCATGGCAAACCTCCCTGGGTAAGTTGCCCAAACTTACACCACGCCGAGAGCTTTTATTTCTTGAGTTTGTAGCCGGTGCGGAAGATCCACCAGATCACGCCCAGACACAGGCCGAGAAAGGTGAACGTCATGATCACGCTGGTGACGATGTGGACGTCGGCGATCTCGAAGAAGCTCCAGCGGAAGCCGCTGACCAAGTAGACGATCGGATTGAGCAGGGTCACGGTCTGCCAGATCGGCGGCAGCACAGCGGTCGAATAGAAGGTGCCACCGAGAAAGGTCAAAGGCGTGATGACCAACAGGGGGATGATCTGCAGTTGCTCAAAGCCTTCCGCCCAGATGCCGATGATGAAACCGAGCAGGCTGAAGGTCACCGAGGTCAGCACCATGAAGCTGATCATCCAGAACGGATGGGCGATGTGCAGGGGCACGAAGAATACCGAGGTCGCCAGGATGATGACGCCGAGGATGACCGATTTGGTCGCCGCCGCGCCGACGAAACCGAGCGTGATTTCCAGGAAAGACACCGGGGCCGACAGCAGCTCGTAGATGGTGCCGACGAAACGGGGGAAATAGATGCCGAAGGAGGCGTTCATGACGCTCTGCGTCAGGATCGTCAGCATGATCAGGCCCGGCACGAGAAAGGAGCCGTAATTGATGCCCTCGATCTCGGTTATGCGCGAGCCGATCGCCGCGCCGAACACCACAAAATACAGCACGGTCGTGAGCACCGGCGCGACGATACTTTGCGCCAGGGTGCGGCCGGTTCGCATCATCTCGGTCTTGTAGATCGCCGCCACGGCACGCAGGTTCATGGCGCGCTCCGTGGGTCGTTGACGAGGCCGACGAAAATCTCCTCCAGTGAAGACTGATCCGTATGCAGGTCGCGAATGCGGATCCCCGCCTTGCTCAGTTCGCCCAGCAGCGTTGCGACGCCAGTGCGTTCGGCGCGCGTATCGTAGTCGTAGATGAGTTCACGGCCTTCGCCGCCAACCGTGAGATTGAAGGCGGCAAGGGGCGGAGGAACGGCATCAAGCCGTTCGGCGACATGCAGCACCAGACGTTTCTTGCCCATCTTGCGCATCAGCTCGGCCTTCTTCTCGACCAGGATCATCTCGCCTTTGTTGATGACGCCGATACGGTCGGCCATCTCCTCGGCTTCCTCGATGTAGTGCGTGGTGAGAATGATGGTGACGCCGGAAGCGCTCAATCCTCGCACCACGTCCCACATGTCCTTGCGCAGTTCGACGTCGACGCCCGCCGTCGGCTCGTCGAGGAACAAAATTGCGGGTTCGTGGCTGAGCGCCTTGGCGATCAGAACGCGCCGCTTCATGCCGCCGGACAATTCCACGATCCTGGCGTGGCGTTTGTCCCACAGCGACAATTCTTTGAGCACCTTTTCGAGATAGGCCGGGTTCTTCGGCTTGTTGAACAGCCCGCGCGACATCGTGACCCCGGCCCAGACGGTCTCGAACGGCGCCATCATGATCTCCTGCGGCACCAGCCCGATCGGCAAGCGCGCCGCGCGGTAGTCGCGGATGATGTCGTGGCCGTCGACCGTGACTGAACCTTCGGTCGGATTGACGATGCCGCAGACGATGCCGATCAGCGTGGTCTTGCCGGCGCCGTTGGGACCGAGCAGAGCGAAGATTTCGCCGCGCTCGATGTCGAGATTGACGCGCTTCAGCGCCTGGAAGCCGCTTGCGTAGGTCTTCGACAGATTTTTGACGGAGATGATCGACGGCATTGGGCGGCATATAGACGCGAAGAGGGGCCGATTCCAGCCTGTCATGCCCGGGACAAGTCCGGCCATGACGAAAGTATTATGCCATCGCCGTCAGCGAGGTGAGATCGGTCAATATCTGCTTGGGCGGGAAATCGAGGTATTCATCCGGCATCTTACCGCGATTGATCCAGTACGAATTGAAGCCCACCGACGTGCCGGCCATCACGTCCCAACGGTTCGATGACACGAAGGTCACTTCGTTCGGCCTGCATTTGTAATGGTCGGTGACGAGGCGATAAACCTCCGGCCGTGGCTTGAACATTTTCACGGTGTCGACCGACAGCACCGCGTCGAGATCGCCGCCGATCTCGGCTGCATCGACCGCGCCCTTGAGCATCGCGGGCGAGCCATTCGACAGGATGCCGGTGCTGCAGCCCTTGGCTTTCAGCGCGCGCAGCGTGGCGCGGGCGTCGGAGAATGCATCAAGCGTGAAGTAGGCATCCATCAATTTTTGTTTGGTCGCCTTGTCCACCGCCGGCACGCGCGCCAGCGCAAAATCGAGCGCTCGCTCCGTCAACGTCCAGAAATCCGCGTAATGGCCGGCGAGCGTCAGCGTCCAGGTATATTCCAGCTGCTTGGTACGCCAGATTTCTGACATACGCTCGGCGTCGGGCCCGGCCTGGCCGCAGCGAATAATGGCCGCGTGCACGTTGAACAGCGTGCCATAGGCGTCAAACACGAAAATCGACGGCATGGTATCCTCCAGTTCGGGCCGCTATGGTGGCAAAACATGGCGGGCCGGGCAAAGGAAGCGCCCGGGATCAAGATGGCGGCAGACCAAGGCTGGTCCACGACTTGGACCTATTTCGACGGCGAATGGCGTGAGGGCAACGTGCCGCTGTGGGGCGCGCGGACGCATGCCATTTGGCTCGGCTCCTCGGTGTTCGACGGCGCGCGTGTCTTCGAGGATGTCGCCCCCGACCTCGATCTGCACTGCGCGCGGGTCAACGCCTCGGCCAAGACCATGTATTTGAAACCGAGCGTGTCGGTGGACGAGTGGTTGTCGTTGGCGCGCGACGGCATTGCTAAATTTTCGTCGGGCACGACGCTTTATGTGCGCCCGATGTATTGGGCCGAGCGCGCCAGTCCGGTGTCGCTGCCGCCCGACCCCGACTCGACGCGCTTTGCGCTCAGCCTGTGGGACGCGCCGATGCGGAACCCGGACGGCTTTTCCGTGACGCTGTCACCGTTCCGGCGGCCGACGCATGAAAGCGCGCCGGTCGACGCCAAAGCCGGCTGCCTTTATCCCAACAATGCGCGCGCCATGTTCGAGGCAAAGTCGCGCGGCTTCGACAATTGTCTGGTGCGCGACGCCAACGGCAATATCGCCGAGCTCGCCAACTCCAACGTATTCTTAGGCAAAGACGGGATCGTGTTCACGCCGATCGCCAACGGCACCTTCCTTGCCGGCATCACCCGCAAGCGCGTCATCGGACTATTACGCGACACCGGCGTCTCTGTCGTCGAGGGCGTGCTGCGCTATGAGGACTTCGAGAGCGCCGACGAAATCTTCTCGACCGGCAATGCCTCCAAGGTATTGCCTGTCACCCGCATCGGAGAGCGCTCATTGCAGCCGGGTCCGCTCTATCGCAAGGCGCGTGAGCTTTATTGGGCGTTCGCGCACGGGTGACCCGATGGCCCTTCGCACCCGCTTGACTGAACGGCTTAGCATCGAGCACCCCATTCTGTCCGCGCCGATGGGGTTTGTCGCGGGCGGCAAGCTCGCGGCCGCGGTGACGGCCGCCGGCGGGCTAGGGCTGATCGGCGGCGGTTACGGCGACGCCGAATGGCTCGAACGGGAATTCGCCGCGGCCGGCAACATGCGGGTCGGCTGCGGCTTCATCACCTGGTCGCTCGCCAATCAGCCGCATTTGCTCACCCAAACGCTGAGGCATGCGCCCGCAGCGATCATGCTGTCGTTCGGCGCGGTTGAACCCTTCGCACCCGCGGTCAAGCGATCCGGCGCCCGTCTCATCTGTCAGGTGCAGACCATGAGGCATGTTCGCGATGCCGTCGCCGCCGGCGCCGATATCGTTGTCGCACAAGGCGCGGAAGCCGGCGGGCATAGCCAATCGCGTGCAACCTTCACCTTGGTACCGGAGATCGCCGACTATCTAACCGGCGCCGCGCCTGACACCGTGCTGGTTGCGGCGGGCGGGGTCGCCGACGGACGCGGTCTTGCCGCAGCGCTCATGTTAGGTGCCGACGGCGTCTTGGTCGGCTCGCGTTTCATGATGAGCGAGGAAGCGATCGTGCCCCCCAAGCTGCAAGACGCCGTGATCGGTGCGATCGGCGACGCCACCGTTAAGACCAAAGTTCTCGACGTCGTGCGCAAACTCGAATGGCCGCCAGAAATTACCGGACGGGTTCTACAAAACCGCTTCGTCGATGATTGGCATGGCCGTGAAAAGGAGTTGGCCGCGCCGGACACGGTCGTTCGCGAGCTCGCGCGCTATACTAGGGCGCGGGAAAGCGGCGACATGCAAAATACCGGCGTATTCGTCGGCGAGGCCGCTGGCTTACTCAACGACGTTCGTCCGGCGGGGGATATTGTTCGTGACATGGTCGCGGATGCCGAGCGGATACTGGCCAATCGGCGAGAACTGGCGCATTGATTTGAGGGGCGCGCTTTCCTGATGATCGTTCGCAGCGAACCGTACGGGAATGCGATCGGCAAAGCTTTGTTCGCTTGGCTTGTCGCCGCGGCTGTGGCGTTCGGCGCCACGGCATCGCGTGCCCAGGCCCCGGTACGTTTTTCGGCACACTACGTCATCACCATGACGCGCGTTGTTGTCGGCGAAATCACCTGGACCACGAATTTCACCGAAACGTCATACCTCGCCGCCGCTACGGGCAAGGCGAGCGGCGTGCTGAGCGTTCTGGTGAAGGGCGAAGCTTCGCTCACCACCCGCGGCGCGTCCGGCGACAGCAAACTCATCCCCGCGACAGCGCGTTTCGACGTCAGCGACGAGGACGGCGTCTACGAAACCGAGATGAGTTATGACAACGGAGTCTATAAACGCACGGTCGACCGCGGCGCTGCGCCTCCGGCCGACCGCATTCCGGTCAGCCCGAAACTGCTGCACGACGTGACCGATCCACTGACCGCTTTCATGATCCCATTCGAGGGCAAGGCGCTGGCGCCCGACAATTGCGGCAAGACGTTGAAGATCTTCGACGGGCGGCGGCGCTACGACCTGACGCTGACCTTCAAGCGCGCCGACAAGGTCGCGCTGGCGCGCGGCTATTCCGGCCCGGTGCTGGTCTGCGGCGTCGTGTTGCACCCGCTCGGCGGCTACCGGCCGGACAGCCTGCTTGTACGCTACCTCGCCGGCAAAGACGATCTCGAGCTGTGGCTGGCTCCGATTGCCGGCATGTCGCTGCTGGCGCCGGTGCGGGCGCTGATGCCGACGCTGGTCGGCACCATGGACATCAGCGCCGACGAGTTCGTCGAGCGTAAGTTGCCGGCGGTGGCGCCGCCGGTGAAGCCGGTGGAGGCGCAGCCGCTCGCGCCGCCGAAGCCTTAAGGCGCAACCATTACGGGCCGCCGCTCCTCGATCGAGCGGATGATGGCCTCGAACGCGCCGACTACGTCGAGCATGTCGGCGGTGGTGACCGGAAACGGCTTGCCGGTCTCGATGGTTTCGCCGAACGCCTCGATCAGGGTTCCTAGGGAGTCGACCGGCGGATAGGTCGTCGTCTGCGGCGTGCCGCCGATCTTGGCCACGGTCAATTTGGTTTCTTCGCGCGCTTCCGCCGAGCCCTTGGTGCCGAACACGTGGATGCGCCAGAACATCGGCGCGGCGCGCACGGTGGCGAGCACGCCGGTCGCGCCGCTCTTGAATTCGATCAGCGCCGCGGCTGCGTCGCGCGGATCGGGCGGCGGCTTGCGGGAAAAGACACGCGCGTCCACCTGCGCGATCGGCCCGGCCAGATTGACGAAGGCATCGAGCACATGCAGGCCGGCCCCGGTCATGCCGCCGCCCGGGGACTCGCGCGGATCGTCGCGCCAACCACCTTTCACGCGCGTGGAATGTTCGTTGGAGAAATTCCCCTCGACGTGCAGGATGTCGCCGATCTCGCCATTCGCGACCACGCGCTTCAATTCGCACATCGAAGGGAAGCAGCGCTTGTTATTGCCGAGGCCGAACGGCACTTTAGCCTTGGTGACGGCGGCGATGGCGCGCTCGGCCTCGGCACGCGTCAACGCCAGGGGCTTTTCGCTCCACACCGGCTTGCCCAACGCGGCGACCGCCTCGATTTGGCCGAGGTGCAGCGAATGCGGCGTCGCCAGGAACACCGCGTGCACACGCGGATCGGCGATCGCCTCATCGAAATCGCTCGATAGTTCGAAGCCCTTAGCCGCGGCGAAGTCGGCAACGAGCTCCGGCTCCTTGCTGACGCCGCGGATGATACGCAAGCGACGGCTCTTGCCCTGTACGCTCTCGACGATGGATTTGCCCCAGCGGCCGAGGCCGATCACGGCTGCGTCAATCATGGCGGCACTCTAGCCTCACGGCGGCGGCAGCGTCAGCAGCTGCTGCGGCGGCAGGCCGCGAAGATCGTAGACGGTGGCGAACACGACCCCTGCGCGCCGCACCTCGGCGATGACCGGCCCTTGCAGGTGCGCGCAATAGAACGTGCCGAGCGCCATGGCGAAATCGGCGGCCTTCTGGTCGAACGTGGTCTCGAATTGAGCGCCGAGTTCGGCCTGCGCCGCGGCTTGCGGACCGCAGATCGCCACCACCCAGCGTTTGCCGGGCGGGGGGCGATGGCGGCCGGCTTGCAGCCGCGCGCGCAGCTCGTCGGAAGCCTGTTTGAAGGCCAGCCCCCAATAGTCGAGCATGTATTTGCCGTCGGCGCCGCGCACCCCGCCGGCCGATGGGTTGAAATAGACGTATTCGTAGGGGTGCAGCTCGGCCATGCCGTAGAGCGGGATGGTTAGCCCGGCGGCGACGATCGCCGCCATCGCGGCGAGCGCCGCGCGGCCATGGACCACCGCGCGCTCCATGAGCCAACCGCCGGCAAGGCCGCCCAGTACGGCAATCGGCGGCACGATGAATAGGAATTGGCGGATGCCGTTGTAGAGCGCGGGCCTCGTTACCAGCGTGAGGGCGACCGGCAGTGCGGCTGCCAGGACGAGCATCAGCAGAGCGGCGCGCCGAGTGGACGGCAGCGACGGGCGCGCTGTTACCGCGATGGCTCCGACAAAGCCCGCGCCGCCCAGCGTCAGCAGGATCTCGGGCAGCTTTAAGCCCAGCAAGTGCGGCAGATAGGTCCAAGGCATCTGCGGCACGTCGATCAGGGCGCCTTGATAAAGCTCCTTCCAGGACTTCTCGAAGAACGTGTCGAAATAAAGCGCTGCGACGACCGGATTGAGCGGACGGAGCACCGACCAAGGCCAAAGTGCGGCCATGAGGACGTAGGCCATGAGCAATGCCGGGAGGAAGCTGCGCACGAACAGCCAGAAGCGTTGGGCCGCATAGCGCCAATCGTGCGCGCGCGCATCGTCGATCACGATGAGCAACAACGCGAACGTCACAGGCGCCGCCGCTAGCGCGGCGAGCACGCGCGATCCGAACGCGCAGCCGAGCGCAACGCCGGTCAGGACGACGGTGCGCCAACTTGGCGCCGGATACTCCTCGAGGCTTCGCGTGAGGCCGAGCAAAAGCACGATCATGGCGACGGCAAAGGGCGCGTCTTTCGGGTTCATGAACATGTGGCCGTAATAGAGCGGACAGGCGGCGAGCAATGCCAGCGCAACCACGCCCGCGAACGGGCCGCCGAGCCGGCGCGCCAGCCGCCAGGTTGCGATCAGCCCGATGATGCCGACGGCCGCGCCGACCAGCCGCCGTGTCTCGAATAGGTCGAACGGCAGCACCTTGGCGGCGAGCGCCGCCGCCATGTCGAAACCGCCGCCATAGAAGTACAAATTGACGAAAGACAGCGCGCGCGTGTCGGCAAAGCCGGAGCCATACAGCTTGAGCAGCAGGTCGCCGTACTGCGAATGGGTGTAGTCGTCCCAGCCGAGCCCGTAATCGCGGAACGTCAGTGCTGCTGCAACCGCGACGGCGGCCAGAATCAAAATGGCCACGCGGTCCGCAAGGTCGGTCGGCCGCGTGGCCATGGGCGTCAGGCTGGAGCGTGTTACTTGGTCGCCGCGGTGAACATTTCCTCGACGTGCTCCCAATTCACCAGGTGATCGAGAAATGCCTTGAGATAGTCGGGGCGGCGATTGCGATAGTCGATGTAATAGGAATGCTCCCATACGTCGCAGCCGAGGATCGGCGTGCCGCCGTGCACCAGCGGATTTTCGCCGTTCGGCGTTTTGGTGATGGCGAGCTTGCCGTCTTTCACCGCGATCCAGCACCAGCCGGAGCCGAACTGGGTGACGCCGGCCTGAGCGAAATCGGTCTTCATCTTCTCGACGCCGCCGAGGTCCTTGTCGATCGCCGCCTTGAGCTTGCCCGGAATCTTGTCACCGCCGCCGTTCGGTTTCATCCATTGCCAGAAATGGATGTGGTTGTAGTGCTGGCCTGCATTGTTGAAGAGGCCGGCATTTTTGCCGAACGAGCCCTTGACCACCTCTTCGAGCGATTTGCCTTCCAGCCCCGAGCCTTCCAGCAGCTTGTTGCCGTTGTCGACATAGGCTTTGTGATGCTTGTCGTGGTGATATTCGAGCGTCTCCCGCGACATGTGCGGCGCCAAGGCGTCATGGGCATAAGGCAAGTCGGGCAGCTTGAACGACATATCGTCCTCCTCGGATCCACAAACGATAAGTGCGGAATAAACCGGTCCCGATTGGGTGAACCGGCACATGGCAGGCGAGTTCCATCAATCAGGTCTAATTAGGCGGTGCCGCGGTCCGGGGCAATATTGCGAATGCCGCGCTGCGGGCCGGCGGCGAGCAATGCCGACTGCAATCCGGGAGGGGGCGCCGGCTAAGCCGTTAACGTTAATCAAGTATTGAGGCATTTCGAACTATTTTACCGAGCCCAGTTGCCGGAGCCTTGGGGAAACGCCAGAATTCCCTTGTTTTTGAGGCGGTTGCCCCCACCGCCGGCGCGAACGTCGAAAGGATGCCCCGCAATGTCGATGGTGATGTTCGTTATCGGCTGTGTCGCCGTCATGCTTGGCGTCGCCATGATCGGGTTTGGCATCCCCGTCAATGAATTCAGCTTCGGCAATACCTTGATCGTCGCCGGCACAACCCTGGCGACTGGCGGCCTGATTGTGATCGGCTTGAGCGCGGTGGTGAGCCAGTTGCACCGCATCGCCGAGTCGATGGCCGGGCGCACACTGCTGCCCCCGCGTCCCGCGGACGCGCCAGAGGCCCCCGCCGAAGTGCGCGCGCCGGGCCCCGCGCGCATGCCATTTCCGTCCAGGGCGGCCGCACGACCGGCAGAGCCGCCAATGATGCCACCCATGCCAATGGGGTCACCGGTGCCAGCCGACCTCGATGCCGAGGCGCCGCAGCCTTTCACGCCGTCCCTGCGCAATCCCGAGGCGCCGCCGGTGACGGTCGACGACGAGGTGTCGCTGTCGCCGCCGCATCCCTTGGCGTCGACGCCCGATGTCGGCGTGCCGCCTCCGCCGGCCGCGCCGCGCGAGGCGCCGTCGAGCTATTTCGACAGCATGTGGCCCGCCAAGCCGCGCACGGCGGCCCCAGAGTCGCCAAAGCCCGAGATGCCGCGCGAGCGCGAGACGGTCGCGCGCGCCCCGGATGCGAAGCCGCGCGCGGCGATCCTGAAGTCGGGCGTGGTCGACGGCATGGCCTATACGCTCTACGTCGACGGCTCGATCGAGGCCGAACTGCCGCAAGGCACACTCCGCTTTGCCTCGATCGACGAATTGCGCAGTCACCTCGAAAAGAACAACTAGCCCGCCTGTCCTGCCGGCGAAAACCGCCGAGCGGCTCGGCAGTTTTGTTTGCCTATGCCAAGTCTAGCGGGCGTTTTGACTTAATCTTTTCTTGCGGACTGCCAGATCCGTCAGTAAACTTTGATAGAAGCAAAGCGTTCGTCAGGTATTGACGCAAAACGGCGCGGACGATTGCAATGGCCGACACCCCGGGCGACGGGAACTTCATCGCGCTGACGGCGGAGATCGTCTCCGCTTACGTCAGCAACAATACGGTGCCGGCGGGCGATATCCCCGCGCTGATCAATCAGGTGCATGCCGCGCTCGGCCGCGTGTCGGGCAAAGCCAACGACGGCTTGGGCGAAGCGCTCAAGCCCGCGGTGGCGCTGAAGAAGTCGATCACGCCGGAATATCTGGTCTGTCTCGAGGACGGCAAAAAATTCAAGTCGCTCAAGCGTCATTTGCGCACGCAGTACGACATGACGCCCGAGCAGTACCGCGAGAAATGGGGCCTATCCGCGGATTATCCGATGGTGGCGCCGAACTACGCGGCGGCGCGCTCGCAATTGGCGAAGCAAATGGGCCTCGGCCAGCAGCGGCGCAAGCGCGTCCGCTAAGGCCACTTCTAGTAAAAATTCCTATTTTTGCTGTGGATAAAAGTCCTGCCTTATTTTTAAAATCATAAATTCACAATGAGGATCAATATGTTTCTTCTAGGATAAAAAACTTATCCTCCTCGCCAAATCTTGAGCGATGATGTAGGCACGTAATCCGAATTATATACTTTGAACCACAAGGCGCATGGTGTAGTAGTTTACAGCCCTTCGGAGCAGTCCGAAGGTGCTGGCGCGCCCGTTGAAGCCGATGAAACCTTTGTCACGCCGCGAATGATCGAGGCGGGGGTGGACGTTTATTGTCGGCTGGATTTCCGCGGCGACGAGCGTGAAGCAGTCCGATCTATTTTGGCGATTGCGCTTGCCGCGCGTCGCTCATCTTAGCTGTTGCAATTTGTAATGTGAGACTCAGAGTCACAAATTGCAAAAACCGAACAAATTGGGTTTTCGGTTTGGTGCTTGATTTACCCATAGTCATAATTAGTCGGCCAATTCCCGCTTTTACGAGATTTTCCTTTAAAATGCGGTTGATGGCCTCGTTTAGATCGACGTGTAAATTTTTTGGATGCTTAAGTCTCCTGCAGCGCTCACGATGAAATTTGAATGTCATTGGGTCCATTTGATGAGCAAAATCATTTCGGATTTCTCTCACGATATGTAGGGCTTTGCGTATCTGATCTGGATATAGCTCTAATAAATATCCAATATCTATTTGAAGTCCGAAGTCGTTAATTGGCTTTCCGAGACAGAAAAGTTTGTTTTGAATTTGGAGGTCATCGCGGAGTCTTGAGCGGATCGCCATATCTAAGTGATCTTGTAAAATTGCCGTTGAAATGATTGCGACCCCACGATCAGTTTGCCTGTCTATTTCTCGGAACGCGTGATGATATTTCTTGTCGTCAATGGTTGCCCATGTCATGGATGGCTCCGATGCCTGACAAAGAAAAATACAGTGCAAGAGAAGCAAAACGGCGCTTTGAGGCCGCATTGCGTGGCGGCTTGAGTACCCCGCCCAAGCCGCTCAAGAGCATGACTCCGAAACGGAAACGCGCCAAGCGCGCCAAGAAGGCTGAATAGCCCCAACGAGAATGTCAGATAACTTCACTGCTTTGTTTCAGGCGCCGAATACTTTGTCGTGGACAAAAGGCGCCTGCATTGTGCGTGCAAGATGGTCGTATCAACCGCAAAGGACTGGAGCAGATCGCCTATCTGAAATGCCACAATGCTTTCGCTGGGTGCGCGCCCTACTGAGAAGGCCACATTATTCGCAAGAACTGGCGTCACTTGAACCTGGCCAGGCGGCAGGCTCGGCGCATGTTTCGCAGCATAGTCAGCGGCCGCCTGGGTCAAGAGTGATATGGTGCGTCCCAGGTCAGCAATTGGCAAAGCCACTGCGACCTCGCCGCCGGCAGCCAAACGAAAGTGTAAAGCGGTTAGCTTTCCATCGTCTGACAACTGTAAGCCAATGCCGTTTGCCACCGGCACTTGCACTTGGTTCATGGCCAACCCTTTTGCGTTATGTATCACTCCAGCGCCGCGCGATGCGGACACTGTTAAGTGGCTTCGAAAGCTTAGGCTTTGGAAGTTTCTTGCGCCAGCGCATAAACCGCGCCGCCCGATGTTTGAAAGTCCGCTTAGTGAGGCAGACGATACGTGAGACGCTTGCCTTCGATACCCTTAATAGCAAGCGCCGCACGTTCCCCGTCGTCAACGCCGAGGGCAGAGCGGTTGTTAAAACGGAAATCAAATTCCGCGAGATAGCGATGCAAGTGCTTTTCCTTGCAATGTTGGTAAGTGCCGCGCATGCCGCGCTTGAACACTGAGAAATAGGTTTCAACGGTATTCGTGGTGATATCGCCGCGAGCGTATTCCTTGGCGGTGTGATTGACAGTTTCATGCGCTGCAAATTCCGCGCCCACTACCGGATACAAGCGGCTCTCATCGGTGTGTAAGCGGCTTTCGCGGTGAATATTGTCACGCACGATCTTCGCCACGCTGGCGGCATCGGCCACCGGCACATGGAATGAGCGAACCGAACCGCCGCGCTCCACAAGGGCGACGATGGGGCGAGAGTTGCGAACTTTGTATTTGTAAGCGCGGCCTTCCTTCTCGCGGCGTGGTGACACGCGCGGCTGATCGGGTTTTCCGTAATATGTTTCGTCCGCCTCGACAATCTTGCCCTCGCCGCCCATTGGCGGGAGCAAGCCGCCGTTCCGCATCGCTTCGCGGATACGATGGGCGAGGAACCAAGCCGACTTGTAAGTAATGCCAAGCTGGCGGTGGAGCTGATGGGCGCTCATGCCCTTCTTGCTTGCCGTCATCAAAGCGAACGCCTGAAGCCAGATGTTCAACTTGATATGGCTGGCTTCCATGACGGTCTTAGTGGTGACGCTGAAATCCTTACGGCACTCCTTGGAGTGGCAGCGCCAGACACCCGGTTTCTTGGTGGCGTAGTGGTCCCCAGCCGTCCCGCAATGCGGGCAAACGGGATCGCCGCCCCAACGGAGCGTTTCGAGATACTGACGGGCCTTATTGGCGTCCTGAAAGTGCGGGGCGTTGAACATGGCTCGAATCCTTCAACCGATAGCGCCCACTCTATATCTTGAGCCTTGTGGTGTCAAGTATATAATTGGGCACGTAATCCTACGAAGGACTGATCCGCTGCAAACTCCGCCCCAGCCCGCTTTATACGAACGCCGAGATTTACGCCTGTTGCTCAAAACGGCGGCGAGGCTGGTCTTCGACGTGCCATTCGTGGCGCTCCGGGGCCGCCGTCGTGGCCCGGCGCCGGTCGCTTTGCACGGCAGGTCGCGATGTATCTGGCTCACGTGGTGACGGGGCTGAATTACAACGAAGTGGCCCGGCTGTTCCGCCGTCATCGAACGACGGTGGCCTACGCCATTCGTTTGGTCGAAGACTTGCGAGACGATCCCGCGATCGATGCCCGCCTTGATATCCTCGAGCCGGTTTGCGCCGGCGCCATCAACGACCTGATCGTGCAGCGCCCGGTGGTGAACTAATGAATCGGTTTCGTGGCGCGGCGCGCGTGCCGGACACCACACAGCCCGAAATCGGCGCCTTCCGCGCGCGGCACCTCGACGTCGGCCGCCGTCGGATCGTCAGCGAATTTGGCCGCACCAGTGTCACGGTCGACGAATCTGAAAGCCCGCTCGCCTGGCTTGCGCGACGGCGCGGCCGCGACGGCCGCAGCTTGATCGAAACGCACCAGTTGCAGGCCGGCGAGCGGTTACGGACGGACTTCACCTGCGCGCATCTGATGCCGCGCACGACGTCCAATCTGGAAAGCCCGGTGCAGTCCGGACGGCACGCAGGCGGCCGGGCCTCGAATTTCACCGACACCACGATCGCGGCGCGGCGGCGCGTGCATGCCGCACTCGACGCGGCAGGTCCGGAGTTCGCCGGTCTGCTGCTCGACATCTGTTGTTTTCTCAAGAGTCTGGCCGATGTCGAGCGGGAGCGTATCTGGCCGGCGCGCTCCGCCAAGGTGGTGCTGCAGCTCGGGCTCGAGCGGCTGGCGCGGCATTACGGCTACGCCGGCGAGGCGAGGGGTCTCGCCCGCCGGCGGCTGCGAACTTGGCTCGCCGAAGACGTGGAATTCAGCGCCGATATCAGCGGAAACGCAGATGAGTGCTGAGGGAACTGTGGCGAGCGCCCCGAGGAACATGCCGCATCAATGCCCAATATGCGGCAGGAACGAAGACCGCGGCGCGGCCATTAGCATCGCGTGACAAGAAACGGCGAAAGGAGGTCATCATGAACCTCAAGATTATCACTGCCGCCGCTGCCTGCACGTTAAGCGCGGTCGGGGCGGCCTCGGCACAGACCATCTATACGACCGATCCGGCCTATATCGAACCTGCGCCGGCCTACACCTACGTGGCACCGGGCGTGGTTCCAACACCGGGGTTTGGTTATTTCCCGGGTGACCGCGTGGCGCCTCAAGTTATGGTGGTCGAGCCGACAGTGGTCGCGCCGGCGCCATACACAGTCCAGAGCGCGCCGCGTTCCAGCCGCGGCTATTATGGCGTAAACTATCGAGCGCCGCTGAGCTGTACGATCGACGCGTTCGGCAATCGAATTTGCGAATGACGAACGCATAAGGTGAAGGGATGAGCGGGGCCGGGAGCGACCGGCCCCGTTCCGTTAGGCGGCAGGGGCGAGCGCCGCCTTCGCCTCGGCGCGGATGCGCTCGACCATGGAGCGCAAGCCGTTCGAGCGTTGCGGCGTCAGGTTCTCGCGCAGGCCAAGTTGTGCGAAAAGCGCTTCGGGATCGATCTCCAAAATGTCTTTGGCGCGCTTGCCGGAATACAGCGCAAAGAGGATCGCGATCAGCCCGCGCACGATATGCGCGTCGCTGTCGCCTTCGAAGCTGAGGCTTGGGCCGGCGGCGCCGTCGGGCTTGACGTGGGTAATGAGCCAAACCTGGCTGGCGCAGCCGCGCACTTTGTTGACCTCGACATGGGCTTCTTCCGCGAGCGGCGGCAGCGTGCGGCCGAGCTCGATGACATAGCGATAGCGGTCGTCCCACTGATCGAGCAGCTCGAAATTCTCGACGATCTCGTCAATCGTGCTCATCGCGTGTCGCGCACTTTGCCCTTCCCGTTGCGCCCTTTATATAGGCCGCCAAGCGGTCAATGGCCAAAGGTTCATCGCGGGGACTGACGGGCCCCGTAAAAACGGCATCGAAAAAGGCATTTAGAGGCTGGCGCGGACGTCGCGGCGCGGCGGCAGCGGCACGCGGCCGTGCCAGGGCGTGGTGAGATCCTGCTGTGTCAGCGTGCCGTGATCGACGTTGGATGCCGGCACGACTTTCATCTCTGGCTTGTCTGGCTTGGCCGGTTTTGATGCGGGCGCGGACTGTTCGTTGAGCTTTGCGGTCACGAATTCGTAGAGCGTGCGGGCGCCCGCTTCCGCCTTATGGCCGAGCGCGACCGCGACTTGGCCGCCGACTTTGCAAGCATCCGGCTGCCGCTCGCAGAAGCCGCGCGCGTCCGACACCGCGGCGCTCGCCAGCGTCATCGCCTGCGTCGCGTCGATCTGCGAATCGGGCGACTTCGCGCCGCTGCCCGGAAGCAGCACGCACACGACGCCCAGCCAGAAGGCCATCCGCAGCAAGAAGAACATGACCCACCCAGTATCCCCGGCGGCCTTTTCGCCGCCTTTGAATGAAATCTAGCAGACAGCCTTGAACCTGTCGTTCGCAATGCGCCTCGGGTTTTGGCCAAAATCGAAGCGAATGCGGCGCGAACTTTCGTCAAATTTGACAGGTCGGCATTTGCGTAAAATTTTACGCGCTAACGCTCGCACCCTTGCGGCGGTTCTCTTGCCGCGCACGACATGGTTACCGCGGCGGTAACAATTAAACCGCGACGCCGCGGCCCGGCGCATCCGGCAAGGAAAATTTCACCATGGGCGCTGAATCGCGGCCCGTTCGCTGCGTGCGTGCGCCTGATCCGGCCCGCAACCGGCGCGCTTTAGCGTTCGCTTAAGCGGGGCTGTTTAGAAAATTTAGCAGCAAAAGCGACGCGTTAGTTGCGTCAAGACGCGGGGACAGGGACCGTGCGTTTCCTCACGCCAGTGTGGAATTATGTCGACGCTTTGGTGCATCCGGCGGCGCGGCCTGACGCGCTGACGGCAGCGCGCCACCGCGCCTTCATCGCGCTGCGCCTGCTCGGCAGCCTGGTGGCGCTCGCAAGCTTTCCCGTCTACCTCGCCTGGCGAGGCGCACCGAGCGCGCCGGAACTCGGCGTCTTTGTCTGGCTGGTGCTGCCGATCCTGATCGCGTTTTTCCTCTCGCGCACCGGCCGCTACGAAGCGGCCCATGTATTGTCCTCGTTGGCCTTGACCGGATTGGTGACGGTTGTCGCTTGGCATAGCGGCGGCATCGCGTCGTTCGCGGCCGTTTGGCTGGTGGTGTTGCCGCTCGAAGCCGCGTTGTCCGGCTCGCGTCGGGTGGTGGCGCTTGCCTCAATGCTCGCGCTTGCCGCAGCAGCGCTGTTGACGGGCGTCGCCGGCGAACCGGCTGCGATGGCCGCCTTGGGCATCGTCACCGCAACGCTGTACGCGTCCGGCCTGGCGCTGGGCGCGCAGCAACTTGCGCAGACGAGCGGCAGTCTGGTGTCGGCAGGCGAAGACCGCTATCGCTTGCTTGCCTGCAACGTAACAGACGTGATGACGCGCCACGGCGCGCATGGCGCGGTGCACTTCGTGTCGCCGGCCGCCGAGCAATTGTTCGGTGTCGCAGCCTCGGCGCTCGCCGGGCATGGCCTGTTCGATCGTGTGCACGTGGCCGACCGGCCCGCCTATCTCACGGCGCTGGCCGATGCTGCGGCCAAGGGTGAGGATCGCGCGGTCGAATTCCGCATTCGGCGCGGCAATGGCAAAGCGTCAGGTGGCCATTTCAATTGGGTCGAGATGCGTTGCCGTCCGCTGGCCGGCGCGGCCGATACCCGTGAGGTGGTGGCGGTGCTGCGCGACATCAGCGAGCGCAAGACGCAAGAGCGCGCACTCGAGATCGCGCGGGCTGAATCGCAGCGCGCCAAGGCCGCCAAGACCCGCTTTCTCGCCACCATGAGTCACGAGCTGCGCACGCCGCTCAATGCCATTATCGGTTTCTCGGAAATGCTCGGCAATGAATCGCTGCTGCTGGAAGCTCCGCGCAAGCTCGAATACGCCCGCCTGATCAACGAATCCGGACGGCATCTTTTGTCGGTGGTCAACGGCATCCTCGATGTGTCGAGGATGGAAATGGACAGTTTCGAGATCACGCCCGAGCCTTTCGCGGCCGCGCCGGCGATCGCAAGCTGCTGCGATCTGCTTGCGCTCAAGGCGCAGGAGACCGGTGTCGAGTTGAAGACGCGCATTTCGCGCGGGCTTCCGGAACTCGTCGCCGACCGGCGCGCTTTCAATCAGATCCTGATCAATCTCGTCTCCAACGCCATCAAGTTCACGCCGCGCTCCGGCAGAGTAACTGTGGACGGCTATCGCGACGGCGCGACGCTGGTGGTGGCGGTAGAAGATACCGGCGTCGGCATCGGCGAGGACGACCTGCCGCACCTGGGGGAGGCCTTTTTCCAGGCGCGTTCGTCCTACGACCGCCGTCATGACGGCACCGGGCTCGGGCTTGCGATCGTCAAAGGCCTCGTGCAGCTGCACGACGGCGAAATGACCATCAAAAGCCGGCTGGGCGAGGGCACCCGCGTCACGGTGCGGCTGCCGTTCTCGGGCGAGGGCCGGCGTTTAGCCGATCCGGTCCAGCTGGTGACCGAGCGAGCCGACGACGCAGCAAACACGAAGGTGAAGAAAATTGCCTAGGTCACGGCGACAGCATAATTTCGAGCGCGGTCGAGTGACTGCGGCCATCGCGCGCCATCCGCGCGAATTCGTGGGCACTGTCATGGGCGCGGCCGCCATGCTGGCGATCCTCGTCAATGCCCTGTTTTTGCAACACGGCCCGCATCCCGCCCCGATCTTCGCGACGCGGCCGTTCGTTGCGCCGGCAGCGCAATCCTCGTCTTCTTTGAAAGGCGACCGGCTGGTCCCGGCGCGGGCGCCCGCGCCTCAAAGTGCAGCGACCCCGGCGCGACGCGATCCGATTGCCGAATTGATCGCGCCGTCAAAGCCGCGTCTGCTCGCGATCCAGCGTGCGCTCGCGGAATTCGGCTACGGTCAGATCAGGCCGACAGGCATCTACGACCGGGAGACTCAAACGGCGATCGAAAAGTTCGAGCGCGCACACAATCTCCCGGTCGACGGCCAGGTCACCGAGCGCTTCGTGCATGCGCTCGCCGCCATGACGGGACGGCCGCTGGAGCAATAGCGGCGTCCAGCTCCCTCGTGGTACTGAAGGCGATGCGGCTCAAGTCCGGCATCTGGGTTGCGGCCTATCTGCGCCGCTGCAACGTCGAGGGTGCATACGCGACGGTGCGGCGGCGCGGCGCGGAAGAAGCCGGCGCTGTCTTCATCATCATCAACCGGCGCGACGGCACCGCCACCCTCTATGGACCGGCGCCGCAAAGCGCCTTCGACGATGCGCAACCGGCGGAACGCATTTTCACCGCCCTTGTCGGAGGCGCAGCGCCGGCCGCCGAAGCCGACGTAGACGCGCGTCTGGCGCGCGAGCAGCGCTTTGACCCGGATATTTGGATTGTCGAAGTCGAGGACCGCGGCGGGCGGCACTTTCTCGAGCGTGTCGTCGCCTAGCGCTCGCTGTGCCGGCTGCGCGACGGCAACAGATCGCGGCGCCGCGCGACGCGATGGGCGCCGTGCGTCGCGTGCGAACGGGCGTTGCGGTGGACGTCGTCCCAGTGCAGCGGCTCGTGGCGCTGCTTGCGCCGGCCGCCGGCCTGACGCCAGATCGCGACCATGGTTTCGGCGGCAGCCGGCGTGATCTCGTCGAATAGGCGGGCAAGGTCATAGACCTGCTTGACCGATTGGCCGACCTGCGGATTGAGAAACAACAGGATGCGCTGCAGCGCGGGCGCTTGCATGCCGAGCGCTTTGGCCGCCACCACGATCGGCTCACCCGAGAGATCGCGCGTGATTTGCTCGGCAACCGGCAGGCTGATGTCGAGCGCGCGCTCGAGGATGCGAGCGAAGTCGGCGGCGTTGTGCTGCAGGGCGGCGTTTTCCAGGCGCGAGAGCATGTCGCTGGCGACTTTCGAGCGGCGGTGCACAGGCTCGGCGATGGCATCGAGGTTGGTCAGGATGAGGCGGCGTTCTTCGGCGCTGGCGGCAAAGAACAGCTGCGCGAGATCGGGCTCTGGCTTGGACTCGGTTTGCGGCTTTGCCTCGGTATCCGGCGAGGCGGATCCCAAGCGGCTGATGACCGCCGCCGGCGCGGTTGCATAGGCGGCCAGGCGCGCGGCGACCGCCGTCCGGGTCGGCGCGTCGGCGGCCTCGATCAAGCCCAGCGCGAGTTCGACGTACTGCTTCTCTTCTTCGGCGCTATGCGTCGGCTTCTGCACGTAAAGATCGGTCAGGACGCGCAGCAAAGTCGGCCGGATGTCGACGCCATCGCGGCAGGCGAGATCGACCAGACTGTCGAGGGTGGGGAAGGCGAAGGATTTACGCATGGACGCAACGCTTTTACCGACTGACCGATGGCTCACATTAGTCCGGCCCCGTTAGCAGACCGTTAACCTTGCGCGTCCTTTAATCGCCCCAAGGCACCGATCCGGCCGATGCCGGACGGAAGGGGGTCTCGCAATGGGCGAAGTGATCCAGTTTCCCGATGAGGCGGGTGTCGCGCGCGGCGGCAAATATGTCGACGCCAATACCGAGCCGGCGACCGTCATCATCCTGCCGGTGATCCGCATCGAACGCAGTCCGGACGGTTCGAATGGTCTCGAGCCGAATACCGGCAATCAGTCCGGTCGCCGTCGTCGTCGTCGCGTGGGGCGTTAGCGCAAAGCCTCACCGACTCCGCAACCGATGACCAAAACGCCGCTGCCGCCGCCGCAGGCGCCCCATTGGCGCCGGCGCCTTTTCGCGTTGGCCGCGCTGTCGCTGCTGACCGGATGTGCCAACGGCGACCTGCGAGAGATCCGGCCCGATTTGGTTCGCGACGACATCCATGACTGGCTCGATTATGACGCCGTTGCGGGACAAAACATCTCGCCGTCGAAATTCACGCTGACCGACGATGAGCGTCAGCTTCGCGATCTTGCCTATCCATTGATCGAGCAGCCCTACGATCGGCAGCAGTGGTATTCGGTCGCCGGCGAATACGGCATCATCGGCGCCAATCACCGAACCGGATTCGATCGCACGGCCTATGCGACGCATCTGTTTGGGGATCGCTACCGTTCGCCGTCGGCGCGTTACGCCAAGATCACCGAGGACATCCGCAACGATTCAACCCGGCTGCCGGCGTTCTTTGAAACCGCGGGACGCGTGCTCGATATCGATGCAAAGCGGCGCAAGAGCCTGACCTTTGTGTCCAGTCTGTCCGAGCCCGAACGCAACGAGGCGCTCCGGCGCCTTCACACCAACACATCTCTGGTTGCGCTGGTGCGCAGCAAGCTTTCCCAGCGGGTGGAAAGTTACCGGTTCGCGCTGGAGCGGCTCGTGATCATGACGCCGTCGCCGGAAGCCGTGGAAGTCGAGCGGGCACTCAACAGACTGCAGGCAGAGATCGCGTATTATCGCACGCACGCGGCGCCGACCTGGGTGCGCGAACAAAGCCTGTCATCGGCCCGCTGATCGATCCTATTTCTTCGCGACGTCGGAGCGCTGACAGCGCGCCGCATCGACTGTTCGTTTCGCCACCGGCATCAGGCCGGCATCGGGCGCCAAAGCCCGGATCGCAATAACGCCGGTGAGGGTGGGCGACTCCACGATCAGCCGGTCGGCTGCGGTGATCTCCTCGTCTTCCGGCATTTCCGCGCGCTGCGCTTGCGTCATCAGATCGAGTTCGATCGCGCGTCGTCCCGCCGAGCGGTCGTTGATGGCGTAATAGGCGATGTCGCGGTCGGTGTAGAAGGACACCGATGTGTAGGCGAGACCGACTGGGACGGTGAGCTTCATCGGGCCTTGCGAGAGATCGTACCGACAGACCGCGCTGGCAAAGGCAGGATCCATCAACGGCATGACGGCTTTTTCGGGCGTCGGCTCAGGCAGCGCGGTCATTGAGTTCACCGGGGCGATGGGGGTCAGGCGCGAATAGGCGTCCTGCGTCGCCGTGCGCGGCAAGAACATAATAGTGGCAAGATGCACGATACCGCCGAGCAGCGCGCCGCCGAGCAGAAGAAGGAGCCATCGGATCATGGGCAACTCGTGGTCTTCACCGCGGGCATCGGAATTTCGCGGCCTTCTTTGGTCGCTACGCCGACAGCAGTGTCATAAAAGCGGAGCGCAAGCGTGTAGCGATCGATGCCACCCGTCGGCAGCCAGTTGCCCGGCGTGGCGCGCGGCGCGACGACAATTTCGAAGCTGCCGTCGCCGCGCCGAACAATCTCTTGGCTCGTGAAAGCGTAGCGGTTGACCGAATTCGGCACCAAGGCGCCTTCGGAATTGTACAGCGTGAGCGTCCAGAAGCGGGCCGCCGGTGTGACCCCCGCAACGGTGACCTCGCAGCGGCCATCGAGCCGTTTGCCGCTGTCATCGGCCTTTGCCGCGAACATCAGACCGTCGCCGAGCGCAACAGGGAGCCGGCCGGTCCGTGCGATTTCGGCGCGGGCATAAGGATCGGCATCCAGGGTGCCGGTCTTTGGGAACGCGGTCCAAGCCCCGATCCGCAAAGCGCCGAAGGCCGCGCCCCGGGTAATGGCGAAATAGGTCGCGCCGAGGCCGACTGCGGCCGCGACGACCAGGGCAAACAATGTTCCGAAAAGCAGCCGCACGATTATTCCGGTGACGATGAGATCTGCCGAAGCGGAGCAAAGCTAGGCCGCCGCCTCGCGCCACGCATCAGTTGCGCCCGAAAGCCTTTCCCTCAAGCTCCGCCGCGAGAGCGCCGTTTTTCGTATCGGCCTGCGCCCGCCGTTCTTTGTCGCCGGATGCGGTCGGCGGCAGCGGGCCTAAGGCGCGGTTGGCGTCGTCCATCATCCGCTCAAGCCGCACAAGGATGTCGGCGCCGCGCTTTGTCAGCATGACCGGGCGCGGCGGAGGGGGTGGTCCGTCATTGCTTTTGGTCTTGAGCGCGACGGCCGGCTGCTGGCGCTCGTGCGGGACAGCAACGCCGGGTAGCTGTTTAACTTCGACGCCTTGATGCGCATAGGCCATGATCGCATGCCAGGTCATCGCCGGCAGCGAGCCGCCGGTCATGCGGTTGGTCGAGGTGTAATCGTCGTTGCCAAACCACAGTCCGCACACGAAGTTGGCGGTGTAACCCATAAACCAGGCGTCGCGGAACGCGTTGGTCGTGCCGGTCTTGCCGGCGGCGGAAATGCCGTCCAGCCGCGCGCGGCGGCCGGTGCCGTTTTCCACGACGTTGTTCATCATCGTGATCATGTCTTGCGCGACGCCGGCTGGCAGCACACGGCGGGGCTTCGGGCCATCGCGATCAAAGCGCCAGACCAGGTTTCCGCCGGCGGTGCGCACTTCAAGGAGGGCGTGCGGCATCACTTTCATGCCGAGGTTCGGAAAGGTCGCATAGGCTCCGGTGTGATCGAGAAGCGCAACGCCGTCGGCGCCGATCGGCAGGGACGGGGTGTCCGGCAGCGGGGTGCGGATGCCCATGTCATGCGCGAGCTTAATGATTTTCGCGCGGCCAAGCTTGGCGTTGCCATCGCCGATGGAAATCGATAGCCGCACGGCGACCGTGTTGACCGAGTGCGTCAGCGCCTGGAGCAGCGACATGGCGCCATGGTAACCGCCGCCGTAATTGTGCGGGCACCAATTGCCGATACAAACGGGTGCGTCGATGACGGTCGAGCTCGGCTTCATGCCCTTCAAGAGCGCCGAGGCGTAGACGTAGGGCTTGAACGACGAACCCGGCTGGCGCAGCGAGTCGGTGGCGCGGTTGAATTGGCTGGCGCCATAGTCGCGCCCGCCGACCATCGCCCGCACCGCGCCGTCGACGTCCATCAGAACGGCGGCCGCCTGGTTGGCGTGATATTCATGGCCGTACTGGCGCAACGAGTTCTCGACCGCGAGGTCGGCCGTGCGCTGCATGCCGGGGTCAAGCGCGGTGCGCACGACGAACACGCGTTCCGTCATCGACTTCGGAAATGTGCCGACGAGCTTCTTCATGTCGTCGAAGGCCCAGTCGAGATAGTAGTTCGGCGCGCGATCATCCCGGCGGTCGACGGGGGTGGCGGGGTGGCGGCGGGCGCCGAACACCTGACCCTCGGTCATGAATCCGCTTTCCACCAGATTGTCGAGCACGACGTTGGCCCGCGCGCGCGCCGCCGGCAGGTTGACGTTGGGCGAGAACTTGGTCGGCGCCTTGAACAGGCCGGCCAGCATCGCCGCCTCCGGCATGTCGACGTCGCGCGCCGACTTGTTGAAGTAATACTGCGCCGCCGCGTCCACGCCGAAGGCGCCGCCGCCCATGTAGGCGCGGTCGAGGTACAGCTTGAGGATCTCGTTCTTGGTCAGCCGCGCTTCCAGCCACATCGCCAGAAACGCTTCCTTGATCTTGCGCTCGAGCGTGCGCTCGTTGTTGAGGAACAGGTTCTTGGCGAGCTGCTGACTGATCGAGGAGCCGCCTTGCCGCACGCCGCCGGCCTGCACGTTGGTGACCAAAGCGCGCGCGGTGCCGGCGATGTCGATGCCGAAATGGTCGTAGAAGCGCCGGTCTTCGGTGGCGAGCACCGCCTTGATCAGGTGATCGGGAAACTGGTCGAGCGGCACACTGTCATTGTGCTTGATGCCGCGGGTGCCGACCTCGTTGCCGTAGCGGTCGAGGAAGGTGACCGCGAGCTCGGACTTCTTGAGCCAGTCGTCGTCGGACGTCTCGCGGAACGCCGGCACGGCAAGCGCCAGCATCAGGACGAGGCCCGCGGTGCCGAGCGTCGCGCCCTCGCACATCAATTCGTTGAGCACGCGGCGCCAGCCGGCGACATGGAATTTGTCCATCGCCGTGGAGAAGCGCTCCCAGGTCTCGCGCAGGCCGGTGGCGCTGCGGAACAGGGAGAAGTCGATCCAGGCGTCGGCGCCCAGGAACAGCTTCCGGAGCTTGGGTCGCCAGTCGCGGGGGATGAGCTCGCGCAAAGGGTTTGGTCTCTCGACGGCCCCAAAGGGAAAGGGAAAGCGGCCGCGTTGCCTCCGGTTTTACCCGATTGCCGCCCGCGGGGCCAAGGACGGCCAGACGGCTGTACCGGGGTTAATGCCGCCAAGGTGAACGGAAAATAAGGGCAAATCGCGGCGGTTCCGGCACCTCTCCCCGTGCACGGCCTGCTCCCTCTCCCCTGTGGGGAGAGGGGTGGGGCGAGGGGGCTCCGGCCCTATCGATCGACCATAACCCCTCATCCGCCCGCTTGCAGCGGGCGACCTCTCCCTATGGGAGAGGTGAAGAGCGCGCCGTGGCCTTTCCTCGCGCACGGCCTGCCCCCTCCCCTTAAAAAGGGGAGGGTCGGGGTGGGGATCCCTGTTACCGGCCTGAGATTGATCCCCACCCGACCGCCTTCGCCACGGCTTCGGCGGTCGACCTCCCCTTTTCAAGGGGAGGTAAGAAGCCGTGCCATGACGGAATCGCCGCCAAGGACTACAACACCCGCATGCCCACCCCCGACCTGCCGTTCTGGCGCCGCAAGGCGCTCAACGAAATGACCAAGGCCGAATGGGAGAGCCTGTGCGACGGCTGCGGCCGCTGCTGCCTGACCAAGCTGATCGAGGAGGACACCAACGAAACGCTCTACACCGACGTCGGCTGCAAGCTGCTCGACGCCAAAGCCTGCCGCTGCACCGACTACGCCAACCGCCAACGGAAAGTGCGCGACTGCGTGCGGCTGACCTCGCGCAATGTGCGCCGGCTCAATTGGCTGCCGCCGACCTGCGCCTACAAGATCGTGGCCAACGGCGGCGACCTGCCGTGGTGGCATCACCTCAAATCCGGCTCGCGCGAGACGGTGCACGAGGCCGGCATCTCGGTGCGCGGCCGGGTGGCGGCGAACGAGGTCGACGTGCCGGACGCGCGGCTGATGGAGTTTGTGGTCAGTTGGCCGTGGCGGTGGCCGAAGGGAAGTAAAAGGAAAACTGCGGGCTGATCGATGAAAGCGAAACAGAAACGAGCGTTAATTGCACTGGCAACGCGCCGCCTTAAACGTGGCGGCCCGCGGGTGGCGCTAGAAGAGGTAGAGCAACGCGTTGCGAAAAGGTCGGTAAGGCGGAAGTCCCGTTAAAGAATATCACGCAACCTTGCGAGACAGTACGCACAGCAGCTGCATTGGCCGGTGTGGAAGACCGATGCGCACGAGGACCGCCTGACCCGGCTCGGCCACCTCACGCTCGACTGCATCGAGCGCTGCCAGGCGCAGACGGCGGCGGCCGCCGCGGCATTTAATATGGCTTCCGATGGTCATGCCCGGGGGCTTGACCCGGGCATCCATGAGGCATCGCCCGAGGTGAAAGACATCATGGATCGCCGGGTCAAGCCCGGCGATGACAGTAAGTTGGGGTGCGGATCAGCGCAGCCGGTAGAGCGCGTGGCGGCGGTTCTTGGTGAAGGGCCGCACTTCGCCGGGCCAGCGCCCGGCCTCGACCGCCTTGCCCCATTCGGGGCTGACGAGCACGTGCGGGCCATCGATCTCGTAGAGCGCGCTGTGGCGCGGGCCGTCATGGGCGACGCGCTTCTCGGCGCCGCCGATCGAGAAGGCGAAGGGCTCGCCTTCCATGCGCGCCACCGCGTGCACGCCCGGCACCTTCAAGAGATTGGGGATGTGCTCGGTGTCGTAGACCTCGTGGAACAGCGCCTCCTTGGCGGGCTCGACGTCCATGCTGGCGACGAACAGATATTTCGACGTGATCGGCATTCGGGGACTTCTCGTGGCTAGCGCGGCGCGATGGGAAAATCATAGCCGCGCGGCGGCGCCGGGCCATATTCGTAGTGCCACCATTCGCGGAAATAATTGCGGAAGCCCTGCGCGCTCATGGCGGCACGTAACGTCTCGCGGGCATGGCGCTGCGCGGGCGTGACGCTCAATGAGCGGGTGTGGCTCTTTTCGTCGAGGCAGTCGAAGCCGGTGCCCATGTCGAGCGAATTGTCCGGCGCGCGCTGTGACGCGGGCGCGGTGCACGGTTCATTCTCCGCTCGTCCCCGCGAACGCGGGGACCCAGGGGCCGAGCACCCCGTTTCTGGCTCTGGGTTCCCAGTTGCGCGGGAACGAACGGGTGGAGGATGTCCTGCTTCCAATGGGACAAGCGTCAGGTCGACCGCGGTGCCGGTCGAATGCTTGGAGCGCACCGCGATGTAGCCGCGCGCGAACAGCTGGCTCTTGTCGAGATTGGGATAATAACGCTTGTCGCCGTCGCGCTTGCCGTCATGCGCCCAGCGGTACATCGCGGTGACCGCGCGCTCGGGCCGGTAGCAGTCGTAGACTTTCAGCGCGAGATTTTGCTTGGCGAGGTCGGCGGCGACGCGGGCGAGCGCAGCTGCGGTCTCGCGCCGCAGCACGCATTCGGCCGCGCCATAGCCGGGCAGCGGGGCGGCGGTGAAATTATTGGCGCCGGCGTAGCGCAAGTCCTGCGCGATGGTAGGCGCGACCTCGCGCAGGTACACGAACCCGCGCGGCAGCTCGCCGGCGCGCGCGGGCGTTGCAGCGAGCGAGAGAACGATTATCGCCGCCCGAACTGTGATGTGAGGTTTGCTCATGCTTTGCCGCAAATTCCGTTCACCTCTCCCATAGGGAGAGGTCGCCCGCCGAAGCTTGGCGAAGGCGGGCGGGTGAGGGGTTACAGTCTATCGAGATTCAGAAACCCCATCACCCTAACCCTCTCCCCAATGGGGAGAGGGAACGCGTTGTGCCGGTGCGTCGCCGCGCCCGGCGGGAACGCGCATGCCAGCCCGGCGTTTGCCCCATTGCACGGCCGCCCATCCTGCGGCATTGACGCTGCACATTTCACATGACCAAAGCCAAGCCGCCCGCCAAACCGCCAACCAAGCCGCCGCGCCAGTTCAGCCATCCGGAGATCCGGGCGATCGTGCTCGGCATCACGCTGGCGATGTTTCTCGGCGCGCTCGATCAGACCATCGTCGCGACCGCGCTGCCGACCATTGGCCGCCATTTCGACAACCTCGGCGATCTGTCCTGGGTGGTGACGGCCTATCTGCTCACTGGCACCGCGGTGACGCCGCTCTACGGCAAGCTGTCCGACATCCACGGCCGGCGCGGCATGCTGCTCATCGCCATCCTGCTGTTCGTGGTCGGCTCGCTCGCCTGCGCGCTGGCGCCGAGCATGACCGCGCTCATCGTCGCGCGCGCCCTGCAGGGCCTCGGCGGCGGCGGGCTGATGGCGCTGTCGCAGACCATCATCGCCGACATCGTTTCGCCGCGCGAGCGCGGCCGCTACCAGGGGTACATCGCCGCGGTGTTCGCCGCGTCCTCGATCGGCGGGCCGGTGCTCGGCGGCTTTTTGACCGAGCACATCGACTGGTCGCTGATCTTCTGGATCAATCTGCCGCTCGGCATCGCCGCCTTCGCCATGACCTGGAGCGTGCTCAAGCGCGTGCCGTTTCATCCGCGCAAGCACCGGCTCGACGTCATCGGCGCGCTGGTGATGATGGCGGCGGCGGTGGCGCTGCTGCTGGCACTGTCGTGGGGTGGACGCAACTACGATTGGATCTCCGGCGAGATCTTCTCGCTGCTCCTGGTCTCGACGATCTTGTGGGGCCTGTTCGGCTGGCGGCTGGTGAGCACGCAGGAGCCATTCCTGCCGGTCACCGTGCTCGGCAATCCGGTGGTACGCTGCGCTGCGCTCGCCGGCGCCTGCAACATGGGCGTGCTGGTCGGCATGACGATTTTCGTGCCGCTGTATTTTGAGGTGGTGCTGCATCTGTCGGCGAGCCAGTCGGGCCTGGCGCTGATCCCGCTGATGGGCGCGACGGTCGCGTTCTCGACGGTCGCTGGCCGGCTGATGACGCACATGACGCACTACAAGCGCGTGCCGCTGATCGGGCTGGCCATCGGCATCCTCGCTTTGGCGCCGCTGGCGATCTGGCCGGCCTCGATGCCGACCGCGCTGGTGCTGGTGCTGCTCGCCGTGGTCGGCTCAGGCCTCGGCACCGTGTTTCCGGTCTCGACCGTGTGCATGCAGAACGCGGTGACGCCGCATCAAATGGGCGTCGCCACCGGCGCCGCCAATTTCTTCCGCGCGCTGTTCTCCTCGCTGGTGGTGGCCGTGTTGGGCGCGATCGTGCTCGGCGGCCTCGGCGGCGTCACCGGCATGTCGGTCGAGATGCTGGCGCGCGCGGCCTCCGCGCATGAGCTGGCCTTCGCCTTCCGCTTCGTGTTCCTCGCCTGCGCGCTGGTGTTGTCCTTCGGGATGGCGTTTTTGATCGCGATGGAGGAGCGGCCGCTGCGCGGACCCGTACTGCATTCGCCGAAAGCCACCGCGCCGTCAGGACCAGCAACGCCAATTCCTGCGGAATAAACACGCCTCGACTTTGCCTCGATAGCAGATAGCATCCTCGCCAAAGGAGCTTATCTTGCTGTCACCGCGCCAAGACCTCGATGAAGCGAAAACGCCGCGCTCGCGCACGTGGGACACGCTGCGGCTGGTGATGTCGTCGGGCGGGCCGGGGCGCTGCGAATTCGCGCTCAACAATGCTTGCAATGCCAATTGCGGCTTCTGCAATTTCGCGCGCGACAAACTGCCGAAGGAACGCTGGGAATATGTTGGGCGGCAGGGCGCCTTCGACGCCATCGACATTCTGTTCCGGCAGGGCATTCGCTATCTCATTCTCACCGGCGGCGAGCCGACACTGCACCCCGATCTCATCGACATCATCGCCCGCGCCGCCGGCAGGGGAATGAAGGTGATGATGGTGAGCAATGCCGGCCTGTTCAAACCGCGGCGCATTGCCGAATACGCCGAGGCCGGGCTGTCGAGCTTCGTCATCTCGATCGATGCGGCGAACGCGGAGGCGCATGAAGACAATCGCGGCTTGCCTGGCGTCTGCGACAAGATCCGCGAAGCCAATCTCGAAATCGAAAACCTCGGCATGATCGCGACCGCGTCGGTGACACTGAGCCGGCTGCTCGATCTCGACGCGCTGCCGGCCTTCCTGAAAGACCTCGGCTTCAGCTCGGTGACGTTTTCCTATCCGCTGACCAACCTCAATTCGAGCTTCCTCGGCTATCGCGATTCCGGCCTGGTCGATTTCACCGCCGACGAGCTGATCGCACTGTTCGACAAGGTGAAGGCGTTCAAGGCGTCATCTGGCTTGCACGTCGTCAATCCGACGCGCTCGCTCGAGGAGATGCAACGTTTCGTGCGCAGCGAGGAACAGAAATTCCCCTGCCTCGGCGGCTACCGGTACTTCTATCTCGACTGGAAGCTCAACATCTGGCGCTGCCACTTCTGGGACCAGCCGTTGTGCTCGATCTACGACTTCGATGACAGCAAGGTTGTGCGCTACGGCTGCACGCGCTGCATGATCGACTGCTACCGCGATGCCTCTACCATGCAGCACATCGCCGTGTCGGTGCATGACACCGCGACGTCGCTGCGCAAGGGCGACTTCGGTGCCGCCGCCAAGGCGCTCGGCCGCAAAGGCAATGCCGGCTCGATCCATGCCGTAGTCGAGGAATTGCCCTGGCTGATGCGGTTCTAGAGGAGAAATCCGTTTCGATTGAAGCGGCGCCGCCGGGGGCGCTCAAGCGCGACTTCTGCGGCATGACATTTCGCCGCAGCAGCAGCGGCTTTGCCGACGCGGGGGATTTGCGGCAGATCAAGACCGCAGCATAATGGTCATAGTAATCGCTACCTGAAGACTGTCTTTGAGGAGCAGGGGATGGGCAAGTTACGGTGGTTGCTGAGCAACTGGGCCATTTTGATCGTCGGCATTGCTGCGATTTTCGTGTTCGCGCTGGTCGAATATGAATCGACTCCGACCCAGACAGTTCAAAGCAAGCCTCCAAGCACCACGGTGGCGCGGTCGAATGCCCCGGCACAGAACACAGCCCCACCGGCAGGTAGACCTGCATCGCAAAACGCGGCTGCAACTCCGCCTGCTCAATCGGGTGCCGGAACGCCGCCAAAGCCGCCAGCCATGGCGCAACATCAGATGCCGGCGCCGCAGCCGGCCGCGGGCAACACGAGACCACCGGTGACACCCGTCGCGACCGCGCCAACAGCCGCCGGCGCTACGGCGGATCTTGCCGCCGGCCGCCTGGTCTTCCGCAAATGCCAGGCCTGTCACTCGCTCGAACCGGGCAAGAATCTTGTCGGTCCCTCGCTCGCTTCCATTATGGGGCGCAAAGCGGGCACGGTGCCGAACTAAATTATTCGGCAGCGATGAAGCAGGCGAACATCGTCTGGGATGCCAAAACGCTCGACGCCTATCTGGCCGATCCGCAAAAGGCAGTGCCCGGGAATCGAATGCCGTTTCCCGGCATGAAGACCGAGCACGACCGTAGCGACGTCATCGCCTACCTCGCGGCCGGCGCGCCCGCCGTGGCGCAGCAGCAACCGTCGGCTCCGTCGCCCGCGCCGGCAGCGCCGCGCGCCGCGACACCACAGCCTGGCGCGCCGCCCTCCGTCGCTTACATTCCTGACGCTCGCTACACGCTGCGGTCGGGCATTGCCGAGGGCCGCATGGTCTACATCGGCGTCGGCGGCGCAATCGAAGGCAAGTCCAATCCGGTATTGACCGCGGCGGAAGGCCAAGTCGTGCAGCTGACCCTGATCAACGGGGAAGGCGCCGAACACGACATCGTCTTTGCGGATCAAGACAACGCGCGCTCCCCGCGCGTGACCGGAAAAGGCTCAAGTACAACGATCGCATTTCGCGCTTCGAAGTCAGGTGACTTCGTTTACTTCTGCAGCGTGCCGGGTCACCGCCAGGCCGGCATGGAGGGACAGTTCGTCGTCACGCCGCAGTTGCCGGCGCAAACGCTGGTCGAGGCCGACATCTCGCGCGAGCCGACCGATCTGCCCCCGCCTTTGGCCAAGCGCGATCCGCAAACGGTGCGCGTCGACCTGTTGGCGGTGGAGGTGGAGGGCCGTCTCGCGGAAGGCACCACGGCAAAGTGCCCGGTCCCTTCATCCGGGTGCGCGTCGGCGACACCATCGACATCCATCTGAAGAATTCCGCCGACAGCTCGATGATCCATTCGGTGGACTTCCACGCCACCACCGGACCGGGCGGCGGCGCCGCCGCGTTGCAAGTCGACCCCGGCAAAGAGAAGTCGATGACCTGGAAGGCGCTTACGCCGGGGCTTTACGTCTACCACTGCGCGACGCCGATGGTGGCCGAGCACATCGCCAACGGCATGTATGGTTTGATTCTGGTCGAGCCCGAGGGCGGCCTGCCCAAGGTCGACCACGAGTTCTATGTGATGCAGGGCGAAATCTATACCGATCAGGCCTTCGGGCAGCACGGCAGTCAGGAAGTCAGTGTCGAGAAGCTGCTGGCTGAGCGTCCGGAGTATTTTGTCTTCAACGGCTCGGTCGGCGCGCTCACCAAGCTGCACCCGCTGCAGGCGAAGGTCGGCGAGACGGTACGCATTTTCTTCGGCGTCGGCGGCCCCCACTTTACGTCATCCTTCCACGTGATCGGCGAGATCTTCGACAGGGTCTACACGCTGGGAGGTCTTCAGAGCCCGCCCGTCGAGGGCATCCAGACCGTGACCGTTGCGCCCGGCGGCGCCGTGGTGGTGGAATTCAAAGTCGACGTGCCCGGCAACTACATCCTGGTCGATCACGCTTTGTCGCGGGCGGAACGCGGACTGGCCGGCATTCTGCGCGTGGAAGGCGAACCGCACCCCGAAATCTACAACGGGCAGACTATGCCCGGCATGGGGCATTAGACCCGCGCCGGGCCACCGGCGCTCGTGTCAGGAGCGCCGGTTCAGTGCCTTCGCCTCGTGCCGGTGCCAGGCGAGCAGGAACGGCGGGCCGAGGATGAACTCCGGCACGCGTTTCACTAATGACAGCGCCAGCGCCGCCGGCGCCGGGATGCCGTAGACCGCGCAGACGGCGATGAAGCCCGCTTCCTGCACGCCGAGCGCGCCGGGAATGAGAAATCCGGCGGCGCGAACGGCCTGGCCGAGGCTCTCGATCGCCACCGCGTCGACATAGTCGACCGGGTAACCCATCAAATTGAGCGCCACGACGATCTCCAGCGCGCCGAGAAACCAGAAGGCGAGGTGCACCAGCATGGCGGCGACAAAGCGCGGCACGTCGCTATAGATGCGCAAGAGATCGTCGTGCAGCGTGGCCAGATCGGCGAGCGATGCCCAGCCCAATTTTCGGGCCGCCGCCATTAGGGCGCGGTCGACCAGCTTGGCGCCGCCGAAGCGCTGCGCGACGAAAAAACCGGCAACCGCCACGCCCGCCACCGAGATGCCCGCCATCATGGCGCCGACCAGCGCGTCATCGGCGCCGTAAGTGGCGACGATGCCGATGCCGACCATGACGAACAGGAAGAGCGTCGCGACCTGCATCAGGATATCGACCAGCACGCTCGCGGCGGCGAGCCCGGCGGGAACATTGAAGAAGGTCATGACGCGGGCGCCGACGATTTCGCCGCCGACCTGGGCGACCGGCAGCAGGGTGTTGATCGCCTCGCGGATAAGGCGCACCCAGACGCACTGAAAGAGCGAGACGTTCGTCCTTGGCGGAAAGATCATCCACCAGCCGGCTCCGGCGCCGGCGAGTTCGGCGGCGCGTAGCGCCGTCACCGCAAGAAGGCCGTAACCGACTGCGGCGAACGCCCGGCTGACGTCACCAAAGCCCTCATAGGCGATGATGGCAATCGCCAGGATCAGCCCAAGGCCCGCTGCCCCCACTAGCACGCGCTTCATGGCGGCGTCTTATACGGTATCCGTTCCGCGGCTGCACGGCAGCCCGGCATACAAGAACCCCGGCCTTTGCGGCCGGGGTTTCGTCCGTTGAGGATGATTGGCGGTAACGACGTGGCTATTGGCCGACGGGCCCCCTGGGGCTCGTCGTCATGGGCGTCAGCGGCGGCGTCAGCGGCGCGTAGGCGTAGGCGTCATATCCATTGGCGCCGCTGTAGCCGTAAGCAAATGTGCCGTTATACGCAGGCCCAGGCTGGCCAAGGTCGGAGCGGCCGCCGGGGCCGATGGGTCCGCTATAGGGCTTGTTCGGCGGTCCAACCAAATTCCCGCTGCCAGAGCTTGGATTATACGATTGCGCGAGTGCCGGCCCCACGACAAGGGCCGCGAGCGCCGCACCGATCATGATTTTTTTCATCATGGCTCATCTCCTGTCTCGGAACTTTCGTTCCGTTATTCGTCACTCCCGTTGTCATAAAGAAAACGCGCCGCGCGACAGATTGTTTCAAGCGCCGGGTGTGGCGCTCTAGCGCACGTTTCGTGATGCAGCCCAAGCTCGGCGCCAACGCGCCGAGCTTTGCCGTTAATCAGCGATGGATTTTGAGTCGCGCTATTCGCAGTATTTGCAGGGCGGGAAGTCGCGGCTGTAGACCGGCTGCGCCTTGAATTTCGCCGGATCGTATTTCCAATAGGTGCTGACGTTGCTGTAGGTCTTGACCACGGTGTTCCAGAGCTCGTCGTTGTCGTAACCGAACATTTTTTTCTTTTCGACTTTCTTCACGTAGATGTTCTGGACCGGGCTCTTGGTGGCGAGATCGAGCTTCACCGGACCGCGCGGCGGATGGATCTCGATGCTCCCCATCGCCTTGATGAACTCGGCCGGGCCTGGATACTTGCCTTTGAACTTGGCCAGCGTCCGGTCGATCCACATCGCTGTCGCGTAATTGGCTTCCGAGTAATAGGACGGCACCTTGCCGTATTTGGCGCGGTATTTCTTGACAAAGGCCTCGTTCTCAGGCGTCTGCAAGGCCGCGCTGTAGACGTGCGCCGAAACGTCGTTGACGACCTCGTCGCCCATGAAGGGCAGGGCGAACTCGTCATAATTCGTGCTGCCGCCGAGAATGAGCGTCTTGTTGCCGGCGGCGCGCAGCTGCTTGGGGAATTGCAGCGCCATCGGTCCGACCATCAGCGAGAAGATGGCGTCGACGTCGGTCTTGATGCTCGGAATGTACGGCCCGAAATCCTTGTTGCCGAACGGCACCCAGATCTTCTGTACGACCTTGCCGCCGCAATCCTCGAACGTCTTCTGGAAGCCGCCGACCTGCTCGTAACCGAAGGCGTAATCAGTGCCGATGGCGGAGACGCGCTTATAGCCCTGCTCGCAGGCCCATTGCCCGAGCGCATGGGTCGGCTGCGAGGAGACCCATGTCGAGAAGACCGTGTAGGGAAATTTGTCGGACTGACGCTGCGCGAGGTCGTCGCCGGTGGTGATGGTGCCGATGAAGAGCGTCTTTTCCTGGTTCGAGACCGGCGCCAGCGCGTACGACGCAGTGCCAAGTACCGCGCCGACGATCATGTCGACCTTGTCCTGCAGAATGACTTTCTTCGCCATGGATACGTCGCCGTCGACGGTGCCCTTGTCGTCCGCGACGATGAAGGTGACCTTGGCGCCGCCGAGCATGCCGTCGTGCTCGTCGAGATACATCTGGAAGCCGTTGACCATGTCGGTGCCGAGCGCCGTGATGATGCCGGTGCGCGGCGCCAGGAAGCCGATCTTGAGCTCCGGCGTCTGCGCCTGCGCCGGCAGCGACGATGCAAGCGCGAGCGCGGCAAAAGTTGCAGACAGGATTCGCGACAGCGTGTTCATGCGTTCCCCTCCCACTGGCTGCGCCACGCCTTGTGCGCGGCGTGTGCTGCAGCTTGCGCAGGGCGCCGATGCTATACCCGTCGTGGTGCACGCGATAGCGCCTGCCGCAGCCGGCGCGGGACGCTGCCCAACAAAATCCCAGCCGGCGGGGCGGTTTTTTCCAAACCACGCCGGGGAGCGGAAACGAGCGTTGCGCGATCGCTTTCTTATTTTATTGCTTGTTGCCAGGTCGTTTGAAAGTGCCAAAGCGCGGTGAAAAGAAGGAAGAATGACATTACTGCGGAGATGAGACAGTAGCTGCAAATTTCATGAATAAAACCGAGTTGAAGATAGAGAAAATGAATCGAGGAAACGGCGCCTAAGGCGGCGTAGAGAATGGCGCGAAAACGCAGGTTGCTCGAGAACGGTTCATAGGCAAGTCGCGCTGCCAACCCGAACATGAACAAATAATAGACGAAGCCGAAATACGACATCGGCATTCCAAAGACACGTGAGTAGGGGCTGCTAATGACCGCGTTGCAGCCGTCATGAATAGGACACCACAACGGCGCGCCGGTGTAATTGCCACGGGCGACGTAGGCGGCGTCTGCTATGCCGATCAGCGTCAGCGCGATCATCGCGTACGGCGGCCGGGCAAATTTCCCAAGGCGGGGCGCTTGCGTATCTTTTTCCACGACGGAGGTCATAGCCGTTCACCCCTCTGAGAAAAGGATGCTCCGCCGGCGATTGGAAGGATTTGATGTGCGTCAAAAGCGATCAGGTCTTGATGAAGGTGCCGCTCTGCAATTCGCTTACGGCCTGCTGTAGCTCGGCTTTGGTGTTCATGACGATCGGCCCGTACCAGGCGACAGGCTCCTTGATCGGCTTACCCGACACCAAAAGAAACCGAATGCCGCGGTCGCCGGCTTGCACGGTGATCTCGTCGCCCTGATCGAACAACACCAGCGAGCGGTCGCCGACCGGCTCGCGCAACAGGATCTCTTCGCCGTCGACTTGCTTCTCGGTAAGCACGCCGAACGGCTTTGATGAGGCGGCGAATTTGCCTTCGCCTTCGAACACGTAGGCAAAGGCATGGCGCTCGACCTCGACCTTGAATGTCTTGTGCTTGCCCGCGGGCACGAAAATGTCGAGGTAGCGAGGCTCGGCGGCAACGCCATCGACCGGGCCTTTCTTGCCCCATAATTCGCCGCACACCACGCGCACGCGCGTGCCGTCGTCGTCGACGATCTCGGGGATCGCCTCGGCTTTGACGTCCTGATAGCGCGGCGCGGTCATTTTTAGCGACGAGGGCAGGTTGGCCCAGAGCTGAAAACCGTGCATGCGGCCTTGCGCGTCGCCTTGCGGCATCTCCTGATGCATGATGCCGCGTCCGGCGGTCATCCACTGCACGTCGCCGGATCCCAGCGAGCCACGGTTGCCCAGGCTGTCGCCGTGCTCGACCGTGCCGTTGAGCACGTAGGTGATGGTTTCAATGCCGCGGTGGGGATGCCAAGGGAAGCCGGCGAGATAATCGCTGGGGCGGTCGTTGCGGAAGTCGTCGAGCAGCAAAAACGGATCGGTCTCCGCAGTGTCGCCGAAACCGAAGGCGCGGCGCAGCTTGACGCCGGCACCTTCGATCGTGGGCTGCGACTGCACGACGCGTTTGACGGGGCGGATGGACATGGCGGATTTCCTGAGCCGACGTAAGGCGGTCGGACTGAATATAGGTATCGGCGCCCGCGGCGTGGAGTCTGTGGCGTTCGCGATGCTCCGACAAATCGCCGCTATGCGGTCCTGGCGCCGTAGCGGCGGCCTTGGAGGCTGTCATGAACGGCTTGGGCTAGCGTCGCCAACTGGTACGGCTTACGTAAAATTGGCAGGTCATGGCGGGCACTGACCGCCTTGGCATATCCGCTGGTGAGCAGGATCGGAATATCCGGATATCGGGTGCGAACGGCCTGCGCGAGCTCCGCACCGTCGAGATTGCCCGGCAGCATGACATCGGTGAACACCAGATTGACCGGCTGACCCGAGGCAAGGACCTTGAGCGCCTCCAGGCCCGCCGAGACGGCGATGGTGCGGTACCCGAGTTGCTCAAGCATCGCGGTCGCCACCGTTTTGACGTCCGGATTGTCTTCGACCACTAAAATAGTCTCGCCATGGCCGGGCGCGGGCTTAGCGCGCTGCGCGGTGACCACTTCGGCCGAGCGTTCGGAGCTGCGCGGCAGATAAAACGTTACCGTTGTGCCTTTGCCGAGCTGGCTTGCGACCGCGATGGCTCCGCCGGACTGGCGCGCAAAGCCGTAAGCCTGCGACATGCCCAAGCCGGTGCCGCGATCGGGACCCTTGGTGGTGAAGAATGGCTCGAACACCTTGCCGATGATTTCGGGTGCAATGCCGCTGCCGGTATCGGTGACGTTGACCGCCACGAAATCTCCGCTGAGACCTTCCGCGGTCTCGCGCCCGTTCAGTTGCACGTTCGCCGCCGACAATGTGATGGAGCCGCCGGCCGGCATGGCGTCGCGCGCGTTGACGACCAGATTGACGAGCGCGAGCTCGAACTCCGGGATGTCGATGGCGATCGGCCAGGTGCCGGCCGGAATGTCGAGGCGCAGCTCGATATCGCCCCGCGCCGAGCTCGCCAGCACGTCGTGAAACGCCGCGATCGTCTTGCCGAGCTCGACGGTCTTGGGGTTCATCGCCTGGCGGCGCGAGAAGGTGAGCAACTGCCGCGTCAAGGCCTCGCCGCGCGACGCGGCGGTCTGGATCGCCTCGAGCGAGCGCACGCTCTTGGGGTCGTTGACGCGGCCGAGCAGCGCCTGGGCGTGGCCGGTGACCACCATCAGCAAATTGTTGAAGTCGTGCGCCACGCCGCCGGTGAGCTGGCCGAGCGCTTCCATCTTCTGCGCCTGCGCGAGCTGCGCCTGCGCGCGCTCGAGCGCCGCCTGCGCCTCGCGCCGCTCGCTGACGTCGCGGGTGATCTTGGCAAAGCCGATGAGTTGGCCGTCGTCGCCGTAAATCGCGTCGATGACGACGTTGGCCCAAAAGCGCGAGCCGTCTCTGCGCACCCGCTGTCCTTCGGCCTCGAACCGTCCGGTCGCGGCGGCGGTCGCCAAAGCGCGGCGCGGCAGCTCGTTGGCCAGGTCTTCCACGGTATAGAAGCGTGAGAAGTGCTGGCCGATGATCTCCGAGGCCGAGTAGCCTTTGATGCGCTCGGCGCCGGCGTTCCAGCTCGAGACGATGCCGTTCGGGTCGAGCATGAACAGCGCGTAGTCGGTGACGCCGGCGACCAGCAGGCGGAATTGCTGCTCGCTCTGGCGGAGCTGCTCGACCGCCCATTTCTCGCTGGTGAGATGCCGGCCGGCGACGTAGATCTCGCCGGCGTCCGCGGTCATGGTCCAGGCGATCCAGCGCCACGAGCCGTCTTTGTGACGGAAGCGGTTTTCCATGCGCACGGTCGGCACGCCTTCCGTCAGCCGCTTGCGGCCGGCCATGGCGGCGAAGGCGTCGTCGGGATGGCGCAGCGCGCTGACGTGCATCGACTTGATCTCGGCTTCGCTCCAGCCGAGCAGCTTGCTCCAGGCCGGATTGATGCTGGTGAAGTAGCCGTCGAAGTTAGCCACGCCGAGCAAATCTTCCGACACCGCCCAGATGCGGTCGCGCTCGCGCGTGCGCTGACCGACTTCGCTTTCCAGTCGGTCGCTCAGGCGGCGCAAGCTTTTCTCCTGGCGCACGCGTTCGGTGGTTTCGATGGCGGCGACCAGTACGCCACCGATGCCGTTTGCGGACTGCGCATCGGCAATCGGGCTGTAGCTGACGCTGAAAAAGGCTTCTTCGGTGACGCCGTAGCGGCGCAGCTTCCACAAATGATCGCGCTCGTAATATCCCTCGCGCTCGCCGTTGAGGATGGCGAGGGTCAACGGCACCAGCTCGTCCTTGATCTCGGGCCAGACGTCGGCCAGCGGCCGCCCGAGCGCATTCGGATGGCGCGGCCCAAGGATGCCGGCATAGGCGTCGTTGTAGATACCGATCAGCTGCGGCCCCCAGCGCACCGCCATCGGAAAGCCTGAGGCGAGCACCATGTCGACCGCGAGCGACAGGCTGGCGGACCAGTGGTCGCGCGGGCCGAGCGGCGTCGCCGCCCAATCGAAATCGCGAACCCGCCGGCGCATCCCGCCTGATGGGAGACCCCCCGCTACCTCCAACTCAGTGACTGACTGGCGCCCATGGCGCATCACTTAACCCCGCCGCGACAGGGAAGAACTCCCGGATACCGGCAAAGTTCCCGATAGCGAAGGCGTGCCGGCATTGGCTAGAATGGGTGCATGATCAAGCGCGGCGCTGCGATTCTATGCCTGCTGCTGGTGGCCTTGAGCGCGGGCTCCTGCACTCGATGCGGCCCATTCTGGGAGCAGGGGCCGCGCGCCTGCCATTCCGAGACCACGCGCTAAGCGCTGCGTTCCATCCGGTTTAATTGAATAGGCGTCTCGCGGTCGATGGCAGGCTAGTGCGACGCCGAGGAATCTTCGTTGCTCGGAGCGGGCCAACCGGATTGATCGACTTGCGCGCTTTCGTTGCCGCGCAGGCCCCTCAACATGCGCAACCATTGCTGCGCGATCCGCAGCCATGCGGCGCGGTCGTGCTCCGACTTGGAATTTTCGGCCATCCGCTGGGCTTCGCGGACATTACCTTCATATTCTTCAACTAGTCCCATGGCCGCAAGATACCGCATTTCAAGGAGGAGTCATATCCCAAAAGCACCGGCCGCACGAAAAGTCCCAGGCAATCCAAAGCCAGCTTCACTCGGCCTCAGAGGCTTTAAGCGGCGGCGGTTCGTAAGCGATATCCATGACGCTGTTGCGCTCGGCCTGCTCGGCCAGCCGTACGTAAGCAACGGCGAGACTTTCCAATTCAGCCTGCACGGCGGGCTTGCGTTCGCGCATGGCCCGAGCGTGAAGCTCGGCGGCTTTGAGGTGGTATTGATCCCCCGTGGCCATGGCACTCACTTGTCTTTTTACACACGACGCTGATACCGCAACGTCACCGGCGCCACCCCGTTCCCCGTCAACCAACAATAAAAATCACCGCGTCTCGAAGGACACGCTTGACCCGGCGCACTTGAGAAAATCTTTGCCGGTACGTCGGAACTTTAAAACAGCATTCTTTATTAGGCCGGTGCAGGTGGGTCCCCGCCCGCAAGCGTGCCCTGGAGGCAGTGATGAGTTTAGCATCCGATTTCCGCAAACACGCGCAGGATTGGTTTGACATTGCCGAACAACTGCCGGCGCATGAACGGCAACCGGCCCTCGATGTCGCGGAGGAGTGGTTCCGGCTGGCGATGGACGCCGAGGCGATAGAATCGCACGACCGGGCGGGCGCCACAATTCATTGAACCGACTTTGAACCGACTTTGAACCACGGCGTTATATCGGCTCGCGGGCCGTGACCCCTTACCCCTTAACCGGTACCGCGCACAAAGAGGCCGGGCGTGATCCCGGCCTCTTTTTTGTTTGCCGCGCGGCTTCTCTCGGTTCGGGTCGTTAGTGCATTGCATGCACGATCAGGTAGCCGCCGCCGAGAAGGATGACGGGAATTCCGAGCCAAAGGACGATGACCGGCAGTGTGGCCTCCTGTGTACGATTGCTTTGTTTTAATTCCCTAACAGGGGTGATCGTTTCGCCTGCTAGAAGCGAAAAGGGAACGATTTTCTACAGGGCGATTTATTGGGAGCGCCGGAACCGAACGCGGTTTCAGCAACCAGCAGGAGGAACGAATGAGAGTTAAGACACTCTTGGCCGTTGTCGTGTTGGCGGGCGTGGCCTCGCCAGCAAGGGCCGACTTTTATGTCGTGCAGGATGTGAAGACGAAGAAGTGCACGATCGTTGACAAAGCGCCCACGACCACGACCACCGTCACGCGCGTCGGTTCCATGACATTCAAGACGCGCGAGGAAGCCGACGTTGGCATGAAGAAAGAAAAAATCTGCGTTGAAAAGTAAGTGCGGCGGCAACGGTGCCGGGCGATCTGTCCTGGCGCCGTTGTCGCGAGATCCTTCGCTCGGCCTTAAATGCCTGCTCTTTTCAACGATGTGATATCGTTTTCAGATTGTCGCGGACGTTCCCAATAGCTCGCCATTCTGAGCCAGAACGCGCGCCGCTCTTTGTCGGAGGATTGCTCCGCCATATCGCGGCATTTTTCGGCCATCGTTTTTATCTTTTCGGGCATACGTGAAAGTAGCGCCAGATAATTTTCCAAATTCTTAAATTGACTGCACGGAGCTCGCCTGCGACTGAGGCACCAGCATACCGCTAAGCACCAGCCTCGGGACCGGAGGCGCCGTCGGGCGGCGTCGTCACGCCAAGCTCCTTGGCGCGCTTCTCGGCGAGCTTGCGATAGGCCTGGGCCTGCTTCTGCAACGCGGCGCTCACGTCCGGATTCCGCTCTTGGGCGGCCAGTTGTTCGAGTCTCACGGCATCATGCAAATACTCGGCAACTAATTTCATGGCGCACCCCGCTCATCGGTTTTGATAAAGGCGAACCAGACAGAATGCCAACGAGATTCACAGGAACACGGTTCCCGCACCGCCCGCATGGCTCGCGCCGGCTATATGCCGGAACCGCGAAAAGCCCTGCGAAAAGCATGCCAGAAGCAGCACTGTACCGCCGCTAAGCTGTAATCGTTTCGTCGGATCCCCGACCCACGCGTCTGCGGTCGCAGGCCTGCCTTTTACCAGGCGTCGAATATCGCGCACTGACCAGCCGCGACGCGGGGTCACTCAAGTGTCGTCGAGACGATCCGTACGACGTTCGGTTGGGTCCGTTAATTCTTCATCACTCGACCTATTAAGTTTAAAACTAGCCTTCGCCCTGTTCATCGTCTCCTGCTGGTACCGTCCAGGCATGGATGATTTTGTGCGGCGTCTTCTTGCCCTGCGGCACGTTTTGCGCAGAAACGCGATGTCATTTCATGACCTGATGGAATCGAACGAGCGCTCCATCGAGCCTGATTCCGTCGGCAAAGTTCGCGATCTGATCGAAGCATCGATGAATACAATCGAGGATATGCCGATCAATCCTCCGGACGGTAGCGATGCACCGAGATAAATCGCATCGGAATTAAACCTCTCGCAATGATTCCAGCGCCATGATGGCGCGCATGTCTGACGGTTATGAAAACTCGACGGCGATGCGCTGCCGCCAAATGGCGCAGCGAGCATCGGACGAGCAGACGCGGGAGTATTGGCTGCGGATGGAAAATTTCTGGCTCGCGCAATGCCGCCAGGAAGGCCTTGGCGTAGCGGCCCCGGTTTTTCTGCCGGCCGCCACCAATAGCTGAACCGGCTTGCCGGCCTCGGGCCGGCGCTGGCGCTATCAGAATAAGGAAAGAGACCGCGCAGCGGGGGAGGGGAAGCGCGGTCTCTTTCGTGAACGAGCGGACAGAGAAAAAGCAATGAGGCAACGAGTCCGCAAAGGCTTAACGGCAAAACTTGGCGGGAGTTCTGCCCGCTTTCCGACTCATGTCCGCTTTATTCACGCGGCTTGGTAACTGGCCACCGACGATCGAAGATTTCGGACGGACGATCGGCGCCTAGATTTGCGCCCGCAGGCGCTAAGATCACCTGGCGGACTGCGAAACGCGGCGGCGGAGCGTCCAACCGGCGCCGGCAAAAAGGAAAGAGGCCGCCAAGTAAGGCAACCTCCATCGCAACCGAATTTTGGCTGATTACCAGGTTGTCCAGGCGCTGCCTTTCCAATAGCCGCGACCTTCGTGCTCGCGGAAAGTGACGCCAGCCGATGGCTTCCACGTTTCTTCGTGGATGATCACTTTCGACTCTTTCGGATATTCGTATTTCTCCTTGACGTGCCAGCAGGTGTTGCCGCTGCACGCGACGAACGCAAGCGCGCTGGACGCTGAGAACGCCAGGACGCCGGCTCCCATTACGGCGCCGATCAATGCTTTGTGCATGGTCTCCTCCTTAGGCTTCTTACCTGATCCGGTAACGCGATAAGGGTGGCTTTGTTCGGAAGTTCCTATCTTCAATCGTGGGCAGATCCGTGATTTGCGGGAACCGAGCATGTTCCCTTGATTGTGGGTTATGAAGATTTCTTTAAATTCCTAGGAAAAAATGATTGGATTGCGTAACGCTCCTCAGGTATAGATTCCGCGCGCTTTAGATTTTGCGCCCGCAGGGCGCGGACGGAACGCCGGACGAGCCTTTCGCGTTCTCTTCCCGGTCACCCGAAACAACACGAGGACCGCTGCATAATGGAACGCAACGGCGGCCGCGTTAACGAAAGCGCAACCGAAGCCAGAGCAGGCGTCACCGGACAGAACGTGCGCTACGTGCTGGCGGCCGGCACGCTCGGCGTCGCCGTGCTGTTTGTGGCGGTTTACCTTTACTTCTTCGCCTGAGGCAGGGCGTGACCGCGAACAAGCCCCACTCCGAACAGACCGGTACTGCGCCGGAATCCGTGCGATCGCCGATGCCGCGCGTGCAGCCGGTGCTGACGGCCGCCGTGGTCGGCGCCATCATTCTGGCGATCGCCATCGGGGCGTTCTGGACGTCGTTCTAAAGAAGCGCGCATTTGAACTCCAGTAGCCAGTGCACAGGCTAATCGCCGTTAGCGCCATCGCTGAACATTAAAGTCCTGCAACAAAAGGGAACCAGTTCGTTCACCATCGGGTTCACGTGTGTGGAGCCTCGGGCCGAGAAAGAGCGCGGGGCCATTCATTTTTGAACTTGAGGTGGAACAATGACCCGTAAATTGACACTGCTCGCCAGCGTGGCGCTCGTTTTTGCGCTCGCCGCCGGCGGCGCCAGTGCGCAAGGCACGATGCAGAAATCCGACCAGAAGGCGGATCAGGCGCAGGCGCAGAAGGCCAATAAAGACAGCCAGAAATTCATCAAGGCCGCAATCGAAGGCAATATGGCCGAGGTTGATGTCGGCAAGCTCGCCCAGGAGAAGGGCAAGAGCGACGCCGTCAAGAAGTTCGGCCAGATGCTGATTGCCGACCACGGCAAGGCCAATGACGAGGCCAAGGCCGCGGCCAAGGAGGTCGGCGTCGAGCCGCCCTCAGGCTCGAGCGTCGGCGAGAAGGCGACCTATCTGAAGCTGAAGGTGCTGTCGGGCGACTCGTTCGATAAGTCGTTCGCGAATACCATGGTGTCCGATCACGAGAGCGACGTGAAGGAATACCAGAAGGCGTCCGGCCAGAACGATCCGGTCGGCCAGTATGCCAAGAAGACGCTGCCGACCTTGCAGAAGCATCTGCAGGAGGCCAAGCAGCTGCAGGCGCAGCTGAAGCAGCAGTCGAACACGACCGGCAGCAAGAGCAAACAGTAAGCCTGCCGTCCTGATCTGAGTTGACGCCCGCCGCGGGGCTTCCGCGGCGGGCGTTTTGTTGGATCAATACTAAAAGATCTAATCGCTATTCAGCGAGCTTGTGGCTCCTCCGCGCTCCCGCCCCCGCGCAGGACAAAGACCGGCTCCGCGGAACGCACAGCGTAAAAAAGCCCGGGGGAGCCGGGCTTTTTTCTAGGAAGACTATTGGCCCTGTTTCGCTGGTGGTTGCTTCGGCGCTTGCCCGGTGGTCGTGGGTTGGGGCGCCTGGCCCATAGTTGCCGCTGCCGGATTGGCGTTGGCAGGCTTCGTTTTCGCCCTAGCGTGTTTCGTTTTGTTGTTGTGTTGAGCGACGCACTGGTTGACGAAATTGCGTCGCTTCAGGAAGTGAATTGCAGAGAACTTCTTGGCGGCTTGCGCCTTGCACGAGGCTTGCACATTAGCCGAGGCCTGCTTGCTGGTCGCTGCTACAGCAGGCAACGCTAATGACAAAGCGAATGCTGCGGCTATCGTGGTCAAGAGAATCTTCTTCATGGGTCATCTCCGTTCGTTCCCGCGAAGAAACGCCGGCAGCGACCGTTACGTTCCGATTTTTTTCCTGACTGTTTGTTCAGGAAACTTTTTCCGACTTACTTCGCCTGCGCCGCCTTCAGGATCGGCGTCAGCCGCGCCACCTCGCTGTGCACCAGCGCGGCGAGCGCCTTCGGTCCGCGGCGTGACGGCTCGGCGATCTCGGCGCCGAGGTCCGAGAAGCGCTTCTGCACCGTCGGCTCGTCGAGGCCTTTACTCAGCGCGGCGGCGAGCTTGTCGATGACCTCCTTGGGCGTGCCCTTGGGCGCGAACACTGCGTAGAACGGCGCGCATTCGAATTGCGGCATGCCCTGTTCGGCCGCGGTCGGCACGCCTGGCAGCAGCGGGCTGCGCTTCTTGGCGGCGATCGCCAGCGCCTTGGCATTACCGGCGCGCACGTGCGGCAGGGGCCCGAGGATCGGATCGCAGTCGTAGTCGACCTGGCCGGCGAGGATCGCCGTCATCACCGGCCCTGTGCCGGTGAAGGGCACCATCGCCGGCTTGATGCCGATCGCGGAATTGAGAAGCAGGCAGCCGACATAGGACACCGAGCCGACGCCGGCATGGCCCATGTTGAGCTTTGATTCGTTGGCCTTGGCGTAGGCGACGAATTCTTTCAGGTTGTTGGCCGGGAAGTCCTTGCGCACGGTGAGCAGCTCGGGCTGCTCGGCGATCAGGCCGACCGGCTCGAAGTCCTTCTCCGGGTCGTAACCGAGATTGGGATAAAAGAACGGCGCCGCGGCGTGCGTGCCCATATGGCCGGAGATCAGGGTGTAGCCGTCGGCCGGCGCTTTGGCCGCGCGCAGCGAACCGACCGTGCCGCCGGCGCCGCCGACATTCTCGACCAGGAATTGCTGGCCGAGATGGCGGCTGAAGATGTCGGCGACGATGCGGCCGGTGACGTCGGCGGGGCCGCCCGCGGCGAACGGCACGATGATGTGCGCCGGTTTGTTGGGATAATCCTGCGCCTGCGCGCTGCCCAATGCGGCGAACGTGAGCGCTGCGGCAATCCATAACCTGTTCATCCTCCCCTCCATGCCAGTTTTTGTGTGCGCAACACTGCCATGTTCAAGGCGGTGTGGGGAGAGGTTGTTCGCCGGATGCTGCTTCGTTCTCGCGGGGCCTTGATATAGTCAAGGCATGATTGTGGGGGCGCGGTGCGGCGGCGGCAATTCATACTAGTTTTGCTCGGGGCGGCGGTGTTGCCGCGCATTGCGCGTGGACAACAAACCGCGCCGGTGCAGCCCGCGCAGCCGGCCGACGATTCGATCGGCCACGTCGCGATCGTGCAGGCAGCGCGACGGTGGCGCGGGCCAACGCCGCGCCGCTCGCGCTCAAAACAAACGATCCGATCTTCAAGAGCGACACGTTGGCGACCGGCTCCAATGGCTCGCTTGGCGTCACCTTCGACGACGAGACCACGTTCAGCCTCAGCGCCAATTCGCGTATCGTGGTCGACGATTTCGTTTACGAGCAGGGCGCCAGTGGCAACCGTAGCGGCTTCAGCGTCGCGCGTGGCACCGCCGCCTTCGTCGCCGCGCAGGTCGCCAAGACCGGCAATATGACGATCACAACGCCGACGGCGTCGCTTGGCATTCGCGGCACCACCGGCGTCATCGATGTGCCGGACAACGCCGCGGGGGGCGGCGAGGCGAAAGTGAAGCTCTACCCGGACGCCGACGGCCGCACTGGCCGCATCGAGGTATTCGACCGCCAGGGCGGACGGCTTGGCAGCCTGACGCAAGGCGCGAGCGCCTTCGCCATCCGGCCTGGCGCCGGCGGCCGCTTCGTCGCGGTGCCGCTTCGAATTAAGCCGCAAGAGGCGGCGCGCGACCGCGGCGTGGTGCAGCGGTTGTTCGCGTCGCACACGATCGGCCGGCGGCAGGCGATACAGCGCCGGCAGCAGCGGCGCACCCTGCGCCCGAACCAGCGCCGGCCGGGCGGACCGCAGCGGCCGAATCGTGGACAGCAACAGCCGAATCGGGGCCCGCAGCAACGCGGCCAGGAGCAACAGCGGGGCGGCTTGCGTGAACGGCTGCGTAACCTCAATCCGTTGCGGCGGCGCCAACAAAATCCGCCGGAACCGCGCTAGCGGAACTAGGGGGCCGAGGTCCACGTTGATGTGGAGAACGAGGCCCGGCGATGACCGCAGCGAATCGACATGAATTCATCTTCGCGCACGAGGGCGATGCCCGCGTAGCCGCGAGCGTCATCATGGCCGGCATGCTGGCCGTGCTGGTCGGCGGTGCCTACCTGGCGATCGGGCCGCGATTTGCGGACGAGCAGCCGGTCGCACGCAATGGCGCAGCCGCGCCCGGCGCGGTGCGCGTTGTCGGCGGAGCGCCAACTGCGGCTGAGCCGTGCGATCAGCAAGTGTGGCCCCACATCGAGCAGCGCTGCCTGGTGCGCGCGGACAGGAACCTTAATCCGCCGCCGTCAGCGAATGCCGGCCCCAGCACGGTTGGGGGGGCACCGGCAAGCGATAAGGTTGCCGCCACCCCGCCGCAGGAAGACACCAAGCTGTCGCCCTTGACCGCGACCCCCGTCGGGCACGCTCCGGCGGTGCAGAACGACGCAAATTCCGCCGAGGGTGTCCAAGAGGACACCGCCGTGCTGCGGTCGTCCGAGACGACCGGTGCCGCTCCGCGGTCGGATTTAACGGCGCGCAGCGACGATGAACTGGATGACATGCCGCCGCCGGTTCAGAAGCCGCGCAAGCGCGGTCACCGCCACTTCGGCTTCCACTTCCATTTCGGCGGCTTCCGCTTCTGACCGCTACTCGCGCGCTACTTTGTGCCGCGCCGAACGGCGCAGCGTCTTGGCTTCGACCGGCTGACCGAACCAACCGAGCACCGCCTGCTGCGTCGTTTCCCGGAGGCGGCGATGACGGCGCGGCGGTTCACTCGTGAGGCGTGGTGCTTCGGCGACGGCCTCGCCCGGCGCGACGAGGCGGATGGGCGCCCAGCGCGTTAGATCTCCGCAGGCGAGACGCGGCGAGGGATGCGCGGCCCGTGTGATGATGCCGACCAGCTCGCCGCCGCGCAGCACCGGCCCGCCAGAATCGCCGAAGCAGGCGCTGGCGCTGATATTGCCTGCGCGCTTGGGATCGACCAGCACGTTGTCGCCAGCATTGACCAGATGCGCTTCGTGCAGGTGGCCGAAGCTGCCACGACCGCGCTCGTCGGTAGCGCCATAGCCGGCGATGGTAAAATTCTCGCCCGACCCTTCGCCGACCGCTGCGGCGGCAATGGTCATCGGCAAGGGTGTGGCAAGATGAAGAATGGCCGCGTCGCCCCGAACCTCGACGCGGCGGCCGTCATCGAGCAGGGCGCTACGCGACACCGAGACCGTACCGTAGGAGCGTCCGCCGGCGATGACGCGCATGCCGCGCCCGCAATGGGCGGCGGTGACGACCGCGCGGCGGGCAATCACCACGCCGCTGCAGTAATAGGCGCCGACCAGGCGCACCGTATAGGAACCGAGCGTATAGGATGTGCCCTGCACCACGGCGTCAGCCGGCAACGTGCCGGCCGTCACGGCGGCGACTGTAAGAATGCCGATCGCGCCCCAGCGCGGCATGGTTCGTTTCCCCAACCCGGGCAAGGAGACTAATGGAGTGGCTTAGAGTGCAAAGCCCAGGACTGTGGAAAACTAAGGTGCCAACGGCGAATTGAATTTGCGTGCGGTGTCGACAATCCAGCTTCGATATTTGACGAGCGGCGTGAGGCCGGTGAGGCCGCCGCAGCCTTCCTCGTCGTTCGGCGCGGTCGACCAGCTGACCACGCCGATCACCAGCGGGCCTTCGCCGTCATAGGCCGGCGCGCCGGAATCCCCTGTGCAGCCGCCAAGGCCGGCGCGTTTGTTGCGCGTCGCATCATCATAGAGGCGGATCTGCAGCGAGCCGGGTCGCCCGGTGACGGCCAACTTGGCCATGCGCGGCTCGCGCAGGCCGCGTGCGCTGCCGACGGCGACGGTGCCGAAGCCGGCGATGGTCAGCGTTTCGCCGGGCTCGACCCGGCGCGGCGCCGCCAGCGCGGCGGGCACCACGATGTCGGGCAGCTCGCCTGCTAGCTTGACTAACGCGAGGTCGGCGGTGGCGCGGCTCGCCGTGTAGCTTGCGAGATCGAAGCGCGGATGCAGGGCGACCGATTGGACGGCGATGGGCACGCCGGTCTGGTAGGCCTTCACCTCGTAGCGGCCGGGTCTCGCCACGCAATGCGCCGCAGTCAGCACCAGCGTGCGCGTCAGCGCCGTGCCGGTGCAGAGGTCGCCGCGCGTGTCCTCGATCATCACGATCGGCCGCGCCGGCCAGCCGGTGGCCGGCGGCGCATTGCCCGTCACCGCAGAAGCGGCTGTACCCCAAACGAAAGAAGTAAGAACGATGATTGTTCGCATGGACTGCAGGACTACACCTCGAACCCCTCAAAGATGGCAAACATCTCCAGCGACGCTCGAGGTGAACGCCAGCGATTTATTGCGGCCTCGGCATCTTCGTAGCCCAACGCCATTCCCGAGTAGATCATCAGGTGCTCCGGGAGTTTCAAGAATGACCGGATGGTGCGATTGAACGACACCCAAGCCTGTTGGGGGCAGGTGTGCAGGCCATGTCCGCGGGCCAACAAGGCAATTGTTTGCAGATATCCCCCAATATCAGCCCATTGTGCGGGGCCATGCGATTTTTCTCGCGCGAAGAAAAGCGCAACCGGTGCGCCGAAGAATTGGTAATTGCGAGCGTATTGCTTGTAGCGGCTGGGCTTATCTTCGCGCGCGATGTTGAGAGCTTGGTAAAGCAGCTCGCCAACCTGAAATCGCCGAGCTTTGTAAGGGTCATCCAGCGGCTCCGGATAAATTGTGTAATCTGTCCCTTCGCCTTTCGGCAATTCGGTCGCCATCCGCGGCGCCATCAGCGCCTTTAGCTCCTCGATACGTTTGCCCGCCAGCGCATAAACTCGCCACGGTTGCATGTTGCCAGCGGAGGGCGAGCGTGCTGCGCGCTCGACGATATCGCGGATAATTCGCTCAGGCACTGGAGTTGGAAGAAAAGCGCGGCAAGAATATCGTGAGGCAACAGCTTCAAAGACATCCATCGCGTGCTCCGCCGATTTAGCGTCTGCCTTCGTCTTGCATTAAGCGCTCAACACGGCCCGAAGGGAATGGATCATATGTAACTCTAATGCAGAGCTATGCTTGAAGTAGTTCCAAAGATCACGGTCCTGTGGCGAGGGCGCCGCGAGTGCAGCAATTCGAACCTATCCGCCTGCGGGAAAGCACACGACAAGCCTTTAACTAATCGATGCGCCACGCTCCTCCTCTGGGGAGGGTTTTTCTTTTCCGGACGGCTCGAGAAATCGCACGCCAACTACTTCCTTTGACCGCCACATAACCTTGCAGTGCCGGAGAACGGAAGCGTTCGAGGCTAGGCTTAATTTAAATTGGTCAGGCAAGACGACCGAGGGCGCGGATATACATGCCCCGCCGTGAGACATATCAATGACCACGCATGGCAAATCTCGACCGCCGACCCGGTGCACAGTAGCAGGAAACCGCAATACTATTCGCCGATACTGCCGTCGTTCTGGATCATGCGTACTGTTTCCCATCCTGCATTTAGGTCCCGTATTTCTCAAAAACTCGTTGATGTTGAGCCCCAAACCAGAGGGTATCCACTTAGGTAATCTTAAACTCGCGGGGTCCACACCAAACCGTTTGAGGTCAGCTATTGGCCCTTCGCGAACATGCTCGATGTCGGCTTATCCGGTCGCTATCGGACGTGAAGCGGGGGGCGCGTTTGGCGGCTTCAATGTCAGCTTCTGACCCATTGCGGGGCCCGCTGCGCTATGTTCATAGCGAGGTCGCGAAGTGAATAGGATTGCCAACGCGGTTGGCGCGATGAAAGGATAAGCGGCTGGTTTGGCGGGTTTGGACGCATGCAGCAGCAAATCCAATACTGCACGACGTCGGTTGGCGTGCGTCTGGCCTATTCGGTCATCGGCAAAGGTTCACCGATGGTGCGGACACCTCACTACATGGCCCATTTAGAACATGATCTGGAAGGTCCACTATTTCGTCATCAAATCCTTGGCTTGGCGCACCAACATTCGCTCTTACGGTATGATGGACGCGGCCTTGGACTGTCGCAGCGCGAAGTTTCAGAAATTTCCTTCGAAAGCTCGGTGAGCGATCTGGAAGCGGTGGTCGATCATGTCGGGCTGAAGCGCTTTATCCTTCTCGGCCTGTCCCAAGGAGGTGCGGTGGCGATTGCCTACGCTAGCCGCCACCCCGACCGAGTAAGTCATTTGATTGTCTATGGCGCTTTTGCCCGTGGTATCTTGCACCGCGGCGATGCGGAAAAACAAAAATCAGATTACGAGTTGAGTCGTGCATTGGTACGTCAGGGCTGGGGTAGCGACACGGATTCCCACCGCGCTTTCTTTACGACGCAGTTTTTGCCGGATGGCACCCTCGAGCATCATCGATACCTCAACCACATCCAACGATTAACGGCGACGCCAGCGGTAGCGGAGCGCATATTGGCGATTAGCGCTGAGGTTAATGTAGTTGACATTCTGCCAACCGTGCGCGTGCCGACGTTAGTCCTGCACGCACGCGGCGACCTTCGGGTACCTTTCAGTTGCGCCCAGGAGATAGCCGCTGGCATTCCAGGTGCTAAGCTTATGCCGTTGGAGAGCCGCAACCACTTAATTTTGGGAGATGAACCGGCGAATCGCGAATTCTTTGATGGGATTGCCGCCTTTCTTGGCGAAAAACGCATCCGAGGCGCTTTGCCTGGAACAACAACTTTTAAGGATCGTGCACAGACCCGCGTAGCGGCACTCGAACGGTTCTGGCTAATCGAGGTGGTGGCAATCCTGGCAGCTCTCGCAGGTGCCGTGATTACTTTTGTCCAACTATATCGGTTACTCAAGATTCCTACGTGAGCGAATTTAGAGGCGCGGACGTCAGTTATGGCCCTCAGCGGACGCTTCGCTCGCGCGGTCTAAGGTCCGCTCTCGGAGGTGAAGCCGACACGGCCATTACGACGCAAAATGTCGCCGAATGATCCTTAGCGGACATCGCAGACTGCATCCGGGTGCGCTCTCACTGTTGGAAAGTATACCGCAGTCGCAGCTGACCGCTTTCATGCCGCCTCGCGCGTCATTGGCATTACCCGACCTCTGTTGACCACGCTGCTCGCACAATCAATTATTTGCGTTATCGCGTTAGTGGTAGTGGCATTGCAGAAGCCTCCGGCCGTCGTACTCGACAGCACGCGTGTCATATTCGGCGGTGCGTCATGTGTCTTGTTTCTTTGGCCGGCCGTAATGAGCGTTGGTGCCGCTTTCTTTGGCGCGAACGCCGTTGCTGCTTATGAAGCTCTTAAAAAAGTTAGTACTTGAATCAGGGTTTTATGTATCGGAACGACCGTAAAAGTTGCGACAGGTTTGCGGCGTTTCTCTTCTCGCGATCTGCTTCAATATCTAGTTGGTTATGGAACCTCGGATTTAAAAATACGGATTCCGCTTATGGCCCTTAGCGCCGGTGCTTCCCGTGCCGATTGACGGCCGCGGTTAGGGTACACGCGACATCCCAAATTCCGTCTGTTTTGTCGGCGAATGACCTATAACGGAAATCGAGGGCATTGGGGTATTGCGGTAGCTGGAGGTTCGCTACTAGGCTTCTAGAGCGGCCTTCGAGGGCGGAACGGGACAGCCGCAACTCTCGATTCTTTTTAGCTTTCATCCGACGAGCGATACTTGCATGACGCTTGAAGCACCGGCGATCGGTGGCTTGCCCGCTGCTAGCATGAGAACGTTTTTGCTGCACGGTATTGGCGTGCGGCAGGTGCGTATTGCCTGCGGCCTGGTGATGTTCTCCTATATCTTTTCGCACTTCTTCAATCATGCGCTCGGCAACATTTCCTTCGCCACCATGGACTGGTGGTGGAATATTCACGTCTGGTGGTGGCGCATTCCGATCGTCAATGCCGCGCTTTACGCCGCGGCCTTCACGCACATGTCGCTGGGGTTCTGGGCGCTCTATCAGCGCCGGCATTTCCGGTACACGGCGGCGGAAATTACTCAGCTCGTGCTCGGCTTCAGCATTCCGCTGCTGCTCGCCAGCCATTTCGGCGCGGTGCGCCTCGCCGGGCTGCTGCTAAGCCGCCCGCCGCCGCATTACGAAGCGCCGCTGTTTGCCTATTGGGGGCCGCGGCAGCACATGATCGCGGTCCAGTTCATTCTGCTGACGGTGGCGTGGTGTCACGCTTCGATCGGACTTTATTTCTGGCTGCGGATGAAACCGTTCTTCAAATGGGCGGCGCCATTCCTGTTCGCTGTCGCCGTGCTGATGCCGCCGCTGGCGATGGTCGGCGCGCATCAAGGCGGCCGCGAAGTCTTGCAACTCGCGAAAAATCCGGAATGGCGGGCCCAACACATCAAACCGATCCCGCCGGCGCAGCGCAAGATGATCGACGACATAACGCTGTTCTACTTTCCGATCGGCTATCTCGCCGCCATCGGCCTGGTGTTCGTGGCGCGCGGCGCGCGTACCTTGCGCGAGCGGCGGCGCGGCATGGTCACCGTCTCCTACCCGCACCGGCAGGTGCGCGTGCCGAAAGGCATGAGCGTGCTAGAGGCGAGCCTGCGCCACAAGGTGCCGCACGCCAGCGTCTGCGGCGGGCGTGCTCGCTGCTCGACCTGCCGCGTGCGCGTGGTGAGCGACCGCTTTGCCTTGCCGAAGCCGTCGGGGCGCGAGGCCTTTGTGCTCAACCGTGTCGGCGCCGCCTCCGACCCCTCGATCCGGCTTGCCTGCCAGCTGCGGCCGCAGAGCGATGTCTCGGTCATTCCGATCCTGCCGCCGCATGTTGGCGCCGATTTTGTTCGCAACCGCCAACGCATCCATGTCGGCGAGGAGCGGTATCTAGTCAGCATGTTCGTCGATATGCGCGGCTCGACCACGCTGTCGGAGATGCGCCTGCCCTACGACATCGTGTTCCTGATCAATCGCTTCGTCGATGCCGCCTCCCGCGGCATCATCGAAGCGGGCGGCCAGCCGAATAATTTCGTCGGCGACGGCATTCTAGCGCTGTTCGGGCTTAACACCGATGCGGCAACCGCCTGCCGCCAAGCGCTGCGCGCGGCGGCGCTGGTGGCATCTAACGTCGCGCATCTCAACCATCAGTTCGCCACCGAAGTGCGCGACCCAATCCAGTACGGCATCGGCATCCATGCCGGCGAGGTCATCATCGGCGACGTCGGTTTTCGCGGTCATACGGTATTCACCGCACTCGGCGACTCGGTGAACGTCACGGCGCGGTTGCAGGATTTAAGTAAGACGCTCGACTGCAAGGTCGTCATATCCGAGGAGGTCTGTGCTATGGCCGGCATTCCAGCCGACGCACTGACCCGCAGGCAAGTCGAAATCCGTGGCCAGACGCAAGCCATGGTAGTGCGCATCGAGAAAGATCCGACTGTGTTGGCGAGCTTAGTGACCCCGGCATTAATCCAACCGAACGATACATCGGATGTCGGGCTGGACGAGGCAAGAGCAACTTAGCATTTCGGCGTCCGCTTCTGGCCCTTATCGGCTGCGTTGCTGGCGGGGTTAACGGCTGCCTTCAGGGGTGAAGCCGACGACTACGGTGCCGATTGACAGCCGCGGTTTGCTCGCGACTTCGCGATTCTTTCTGTTTTACCGGCGAATGACCGAAGAAACCCCGCGTTCGAGTATTTGGCTCGTTGGGATCCGATTGCTTCCTGCGAAAAAGACTAACTTTTTGTTCCAACGCTTGCGGAGAACTTTGGAACCCTATCCTACGTTAGCGGCAATGCGGGTCGATTTTGTCCCCCAAAGCAGATCCGCGGAAGCAAGTCTCTAGGGCCGCGCCCTGTCCCCAACCCCGAAGCGGGGCGCAGCCTCCACATCCGGAGGCCGTAATGAGTTTGGCTTCTGATTCGCGCAAACACGCCGAAGACTGGTTCAAACTGGCCCCTCATCTGGCACCGGGAGAGCGTCAAAACGCACTGGACGTTGCGGAAGCATGGGTTCGGCTGGCGCAGGATGCTGAAGCAATCGAATTCCGCCACGCGAAACGGTCGGCACAGGTGCACTGAACTCCCGCCATGACGGATGCCAACGAGACGTTCTTACCATCCTTCTCGTCTGGCTTCTTCGGCCCTTTGCCACCAATCTGCGGCGAGTTTGCGCCAAAGCTCTTTAATGCTGGGGTCGGACGCAGTTTCAGCGCGGTCCTCGGCGTCCTTAGCCCGCTTGCAATAATGTTCGCTCCGTGAGCCCATCCCCGAATATTAACGCTTGCCTCGCCAGCGCGCGCGCAATGGATTTTCCCGAGGAAGGGGAACGTGAATATCCTGATCGACCGGTTGCTCTCTCACTTGTTGAGAGGATTGCAATCGCGCTACCGAAAGTTCGTCGCGCGTCGGCAAAATTGTTACCGGCGCGAACCGCTCATCATCCGCGTGTGCCGGCGACATGCAGAGTACAAATGCGCAGACTGCTAAGAGTTTCTTTTTCATTCAGGCAATTCCTCGCCTACTAAATTACTCCGACCTGCAAAGATTTCGGAGCTCTTTGCGGAAGTACGTTTAATTTTGCGGTTTCTGATGGAACTGTTACCTACCCGACACTCCTAGAAGCGATCGGCTGAGCATAGCAGTGGATGCATTTTTACTTTGCAGCCTTATCGAATCCGCGTAACTTTTTGGTGCGGCGTCCCCCAATTATTCGCCGCTTATCGCGTCCCCCAAGAGAGCGAGTATTGACCCCGGCTCATACAGTGCCGGGGTCAAATCGTTGGGCGCTCGCTATCTGGTCAATCGCCGGCGCTAACCATTAAGTCGGGGAGGATTATGTTGCGAAGCGCAGCATTGCTATTTATTATTTTGGGTCGTTTCGTAGCGTGGGTCTGTGGGTGATGGATGCGCCTGTTCGTATCAGCGCCATAAGGGCGATAAACTATTCGCCAGATGCCAAAGAAGTCGTAATCGGTTTGACAACCACATTCACCGGTGCGGAGCGCCGATACGTTATTCCGATCGAGTGCTTCTATGATTTGATTACGGATTTTCGGCGGCTCAATGGGATAGCAAAAACCATCTCATTCGAAGCCTCCATCGCCGCTGAATGAGTACCATTTCTAAAGTCCGCCCAACGCCGACATCAACAGCGCTAGTCGGCGAAAAAAATTCGTCTTTTTTTAAACAAGAATAACCTCGCTTATCGCGAAGTGACGCTTGGCGGGCAGAGATCATTATAGTGCGCAAGGCGGTGGGAAATTGTAGTCACGATGGTGTCCATCCGCCGCTTGTCTTCACGAGGATATCTTAACTCCATTAAATGCCATCGCGTGCCCGCGCAAGCGAGATTAGCTCTGCGGTAAAAGATCTCATCGTTGCGATATCCGGAAACCACTAACCAGGACCGCTCGCTTTTTTCATAGGTAATCGTCTCACCCGGCTGACGGGCGATCACATTCATCTCCTCTTTGACATCATGCAGACGAGCGTCTGCTTCCCCGAGAGTTAGGAAGGATCGGCCATCAGGAGAAACGTACCTTTGGGTGCCTTGAGCTTCATCATTTTGCCGAACGAGGTACCAACCCTTGGGCACGAGTTTTAAGTTGCCGCGGCCTGCTGCCGTCGAAGCAATCGCGAGACCCAAAGCCAAAATAAACAACCTGCGAACCATGCTACCCCCAACGCACTGGCAAGAGTATCGATCCAGAGGCAGCGAGCGACGCCTAACGCTGTTAAGGCCGGCGGCGACCGGTCGATCCTTCTAGGCGGGCCGGTTGCGAGTGCTTCATTCACGGCCTCTTTTTCTTGAACAAAATTGGTCTCCACCGCGTTTGTCCCGTGCAAATGGGTTCGAGTGCCACGCACCATCCGTTTGTAGACCTAGTAGGCCTAGAAGGAGGCCGCGCCTTTGGCGCGGCCTCTTTCCCAGTTCGCGAGTAAGCAGTTAGCGGCCTCAGGTAGACGCGATCGATACTATTTCCGATGGTTGAGCTGATATGGCGGCGACGCGAAAAATGTCGGCCAACGACCCGTAGCGGATATCTGCATGAACGTCACCTCGGGTGCGGCTACGTTAACTACCGGCTGTATTGTCCTTGAGCGACGCAAGTTTTAAATTCATCGGTACCCGGCGTAAGTCCTCGTGTTTTGCAATTGTTCTCGATGGCTACCTTTCGAGCTTCCAATTGCGCTTCGGTAGGGGGCAACTCGCAAGACGTCAAAAGCGTCAAGCAGAGTAAACCGGGTATTTTGTGTAGAACTATTCGCATCGAAGAAAAATTGGCGTCCGGCGCGCAGCTTTTTGCCGTTTCTCGACATTGACTGACACCGCCAGTCGCACCCAAGAATTTGCAATATCGAGCGCATTAGGACGCTCGGGCAAAGCCATGTCATTTGCTCGATCGAACCATTCCCAAGCGCGCTTACAGTACTCGTCTCGCAGGCTCATTGTTGTGCTCGCGAAAAGGAAAAGCCGCCGATTAAGGCGGCCTCTCCGTTTGCATCAGTGCATAAAATGCACGACGGCATAACCTCCGCCGAGTACGAGAATTGGGATTCCAAGCCACAGCAGGATAACAGGCATTGTCGCCTCCTATGTTCGGTTCATTGCTTATTCAACGCCGACGCAGTGTTCTAGTTCGCCAAAAGGAACTAGCGGTCTGCGGATCGCGTTTATGGGGATCGGGGCTACCAGCCCCTATAAAGGAGTTTGTCTCGATGAAACGTTCTTTACTCGCCGCCGCCGTAGTCCTGGCCACGGCGCTTGGCATGGCCGGCCCCTCTATCGCTCAGACAGGCGTGCAACAAGGCCCTGTTGGCTCCAGTATAACTCCGCAGCAACGGGCGCTTATCAAACAATATGTGGTGCAGGAACGCGTTGCCCCGGTTACGGTCAACGAGCGCATCGCGGTCGGCGCAAAACTTCCCGCTGACGTTGAACTTCGGTCGGTACCCGCTGATTGGGGGCCTTCGGTGACAAAGTATCGCTACATCTATTCAGATAACCACGTTTACTTCGTCGAGCCTTCCTCTCGAGAGGTCGTTTCGGTTATCGAGTAGCTGCTAGACAGAAGCCCCGCCGCCAGCCGGGCTTTTCGCATTCTTCCAAGCTTGAACGGAAAGGCTCTGAACTGGGCGGGACCTGAACAAATGTTCAGGAGCGTGTTTAGTCATGAGCGAACGCACCCCTGCCAAATTGTTCGGCTGCGGCCGGGACGCATAATCCTGCTTGTGGGACCCGTCCTGAACGTTGCGCTTGGCTGATCTCTTACTCACAGACACACCGAATTGAGCTCCAGCGTGTTGGTAGCTTCGGATCGCTCGCAAATACGCCGCCGCCGGTTCCCATGCCGACGGGAACTAAGAGGGAAGAAACGACTTATTTGCGCGGAAACCGTGGAGTTTCCAAACCAGAGGAGTTGAACATGAAAGCGAGAATTGCAGTGGCCATCCTGGTAATCGCCGGGTTTGCCGCACCGGCATCGGCAGACTTCTATGTCGTCCAGGATGTGAAGACGAAGAAGTGTACTATCGTTGACAAGGCGCCGACGACCACGACGACCGTCACGCGGGTTGGTTCAATGACCTTTAAAACGCGTGAGGAAGCCGATGCTGGCATGAAGAAAGAAAAAATCTGCGTCGAAAAGTAAATTACACCAACCAAATGCAAGGGGCGCGTGTTTGGAACACTCACGCGCCCCCCTTACAGTTCCGAAGGAGCATTGGAGACTAAGCAGTTGGAAAATATCACAGCGGCAACTTCGTTCCTCATTGCCCGTTCGATAGTCTTAAATTTTGAGAGGGCCACGGCGTTGCGCGACCCCCTCAGCGTTCTGCATTTCATTTGTTGTAGTTGAACTGCGGCATGTTTTTGAGCTGATCTTTGTCAGCATTCAAAACAGCGTGATCCGGATAGTTCCGCTTGGTTGTCGTCGCCGAAGTATTGCTATTCATCGCCGTCCCCGTGGTACCTCGCGATGAATTAGACGATGATGTAGCGGACGTTTTGCGCATCGGCTCGTCTGACCATTTAAGCTCAGTCCATTTCACGGCGACGTCACGCTCGCCCATTCCAAGAAAGCCGCCAACACCGATAACGACGATTTCGGCCTTGCCCTGCTTGTCGAGCATGACCTCTTTGATGTCCCCGATCTTTTCCTCGGAGCCATTGTACACGTTGAGTCCCACCAGCTTCGACGCTTGCCAGAGGCCCATTGAAGAGGCGTCCTGCTCTTTTTGTTGAGCGTCCGCTTTGTTGGCAGGCGCTGGTTTGGTATCGGAATTTTGAGCCAGGACGGGGGTCGCGATTAGAGCGAGACCCAGTAAAGATGAAGCCAGGATTTTCTGCATGAGATTCTCCCAATGGAAAGATACGAAATCGAAACGCGTTTTTTGTCTCGAAGTTCCTGTGGATCCTTGGCAATCCGAAAACAAAAGAGCCGCTGTAGCGGCTCTTTTGCGCTCGTCTGCAACAACGGATTGGATCCACTAACGACAGTCGACGATGCAACCTTCGTTGTCATCGTCGAAGTTCAAAGCGACATTTTTTTAAATTTCCATGATCAAAATAGTTCGGCTCCCGCACAAATAAATTCGCCATCTCCGGCGCCGTCGAGCGGTGGAACGTCTTACGGCCACTCGTGTTGATTTTCAGCTTACTGGGTTCGCTCAAGCACCCAGGATGCGGAACTCCGCAGCGTCATCCGACGCACCATTCTAAAGGAGACAACGAATGACTCTCGTTAAATTTAAATCGCTCGCTCTCGCTAGCGCGCTCGTGCTTGGCGGCGTGGCGCTCGGCTATGCGCAGTCGAGTTCAACCGTAGGCGCCGGCGGCTCCACGGCGGGCAGCGGCTCATCGAGCACCACGCTCGGCACCGGCGGCTCGTCGTCGGGCAGCGGCTCGGGCTCGGGTTCATCTTCGACGCTCGGCGTCGGCGGTTCGACGGCCGGCAACGGCTCGTCCAGCACGACGCTCGGCACCGGCGGCTCGGCATCGGGTAGCGGCTCGGGTTCCGGCTCGGCTTCGACCCTTGGTGTCGGCGGCTCGACGGCCGGAAAGGGTTCCTCCAGCACCACGCTGGGCACCGGCGGCTCGGCCGCGGGTAGCGGCGACAAGTCCAGCTCATCGTCATCGATGGGCACCGGAGGCTCAACCGCCGGCAAGTCGGGGTCGTCTTCGACGACCGGCTCGGGTGCTTCGAGCAGCGGGACGACCGGCCTTGATCGCGCCGACCAGGCAGCTGGCGAGCACGGTAAGCACGGCCGTGACAATGCTCGCAAGCACATGAAGGAGCACGATAAGGACTGAACATCCGGGATCTCGCGACCCCGATGAAGCGTACGGTCCCGTCCTTGGGATGGGATCGTACGCCGATCCACAACGAAAAAGGGACATTCAATGTCATCGCCATCAGCAAAATTGCTGGCCGCTCTGGCCGTAACCGCGATCACCGGGGCGGCTTTCGCTGCTGACGACCACGGCTCCGCCAGCACCAGCACTACCGTGTCCAATCCAAACGGCTGCAAGGTCGTCGAGCGCAAGCCTGGCGACAACCCTTCCGGCGCGCTGTCGAGCTCGGTGACGGCGGGCGGGGGCAAAGTCACCGCCAATTCGACCGGGGGCAATGGCGTCACCGTGCATTCCGGCAACGGCTCGACCAGCAGCGCGGTGACCACCACCGGCAGCGGCAATGGTTCCACCACGGTCACCACATCGGACGGCAACTGCATCATTTACGTGAACCCGGGCGAAAAGAAGGAGCACTGACATGACAGCGCATCTCAAATCCCTCTTGCTTGCGGGCGTCTTGACCGCGGGCGTCGGCACTTTGGCATTGGCGCAGAGCGCCTCCACGACCGGCAGCGCGGGCTCTTCCACCACGCCATCAAGTTCGAGTGCGACCGGCGGTAGCGCCGGCAGCGCCGCCGCTGGCGGGACTTCTGCCTCGACCCTCGGCACCGGCGGCACCTCGACGAGCCCCAGTGGCACATCGTCCACGATCGGCTCGGGCGGCAGCGCCGCCGGCGGCACCAGCGACCGCAGCTCGACCCATATCGGCGGCAATGACAAGAACCTGCACGGCATGTCCAAGGCGCGCGCGCAGGACAAAGGCACCTGGAGCGATTCCAAGACCAGGACGAAGGTACACAAAGGCGAAGTCAGCTCGACGACCAAGTCGATGTCGCACGAGCCTGGCGGCCCGCCCGTGAAATCGACGACGGGCGTGTCATCGGGTGGCCAATAAAGGACCAATAGCTCGATCTATCAAAACTGCCCCGGGATCCAAACTCTCGTGTCGTGAGTGTCCCGAAGACAACGCTTTCGACGGAGCCGATGTGGTCGACTACTTACCCTACATAGCCATAGGCCTCATAGGGGCAGGCATCGCAGGCCAAGCCTTTTGGCGTCTGAATATAGGCTCGGGCGCTAAAGGCCAAACGTCTGCTGACACGTTGGTGGTCATCTCCGACTGGCAACCTAGCGGGAAAATTGACTTTGGTTGCGCGGACCTCGGCGTAGAGACTGATCAGGGCTCATTCCATCTCCGTGTCGAAGACATTCGAATATTGGAAAGCATAAGCGGCACGAAGCGGATAGAGCTTCGGTGGCGAAACCCCACGCTGGCCGAAGCTAAAGCGATAGCGACTCGCTACAACGAACGATCTAGCGAACTTACCGACACCCGGCCGATCCAGTCACCCAAGATAAGACCGGATCATTTAGAGATGTTCGACGAGCGATTCGACCGGACTGACTCGGAGCCGGTGAAGCACCATTAGGTCCCACTGAAATTAAGGGTGCGGCCTAAAGTCCGGAATTACCTTTCCAACCCGGGCTGGGCTCCAAATACAGGGCCAGTGAGAGGACACGGACGCTCGGATACGCCCCGTGACTTGCGGTACGGATTGACGGCCGCGGTTAGGGATATACGCGACATCGCAAAATTCTGTGTGTCTTGTCGGCGACTGACCAAAAGCGCACATTGCGGATGTCACGGAACCTTAGGGGTCAGCGATGTCAGAAATTGACAAAGTCTTCGCCGGTTCGGTCCCGGAAAATTACGACCGCTATATGGTGCCGTTAATCTTCGAGCCGTACGCCGCTGACATCGCACAGCGTGCGGCCTCCTTCGTACCTAGCGCCGTTTTGGAAGTCGCTGCGGGGAGCGGTGTCGTAACCCGCGCCTTGGCTCCAAAGCTGGCTCCCAACGCCAGCTATGTCGTAACCGACCTTAACCAGCCGATGCTTGACTATGCCGCGTCGCGACAACCTCCTGATAATCGTATCAAATGGTGCCAAGCGGATGCTCTGGCGCTGCCATTCGAAAATGCGACATTCGATCTCGTTTGTTGCCAGTTCGGCGCGATGTTCTTTCCGAACCGCACGTCCGCATACCGTGAAACAAGACGAGTCCTGAAGCCCGGAGGACGCTTTTTGTTCAACGTATGGGATCGCATCGAGGAGAATGTTTTTGCCGATGATGTGACGAACGCTCTTGCGAAGATTTTTCCCAACGATCCGCCGCGCTTTCTGGCACGAACGCCGCACGGCTACCACGATACGATCTTGATCCGTGCCGAGCTGGAGGATGCGGGTTTTTCCCGCGTAGTAATCGAAACGAGAGCCGAACAAAGCCGCGCATCCTCCCCGCGCGTTCCGGCCGTTGCCTATTGTCAGGGAACCCCCCTTCGCAACGAAATCGAGGCCAGAGACGCAGGAAAATTGGTAGCTGCAACTGACTACGCCGCATCCGTGATCGGGAAAAAACATGGCCACGGAGAGGTTGCTGCCAAAATTCAGGCGCACATAATCATGGCGATAGCATAGACGCCTGCTTTCGGGCCTTTCTTTTGGCGTAGTGACGGTGCGATGTCGTCTTTTGGCCCTTAGCGGCCCTGATGCTCACCTCTGAAGATGTCCGCTTTTTGGGGCAAAGCGTCCATTATCCTAGTGCGCCGCGAGGTCAGCGAGTGACCCGTAGCGTGGGCATCGGAAAAAGTTACAGCAAGTCGGTATTGTGAGGTAGTTAGCCGGTTTGCGGGCCAGGGGTAAACTAATTAGCGGGCATGCTGCTTATGAGCATCAGGAATCGTCACTAGGGCCCATGCACGGGGGCGATAATAAAACCGAATGTCCACTCCGCGAGACTCGCCAATAAAAAAGCCCATAGAAATTCACGGTTGATCAGAGTTTCAGCCGGAGTGGGCAAAACAATTGGCATCTGAACGCGAGGAGGCCGGTTGCGACGCGCGTAAGACTTTCTTGTTTGCCGAACTTTGACCTTTCTTAAGGCTTGGGCCATGAGGCCCTCCTGTTTGCCCGCTTATTTGAGAATCTTAATCACCTTGCGGCTCGACGGCTCAACGATTACGCGTTCGTTGTTGACGACCGCATAAGCATACTCGTCGTGCTGTGGGACCGGATGAATGACCACAGTCTCGGGCAGCGGCTCACCAACAGCGATGCGCTCGCGCACGGCCACGGAGGGACTGCGCTCGCGCTCGACATATGTTACGACCGCCGCAGGTGGCGGCTCGATTAGACCAATAGCGCCGCCGACAACACTGCCAACGGCCGCACCGAGCGGTCCGGCCACGGCCGCGCCGTCCGCTGCGCCGCGCCGCGCGCCGCCCTCAATATCCTGAGCGAACGCAGCTCCGGACGCGAACCCCGTCGCGGTAAGCAGAGCCACAAGAGTTCGCATACGCATCAGTTCCTCCTTTCGGGCACTACACACGCCAACGCGGGCCTGTGGGCTGCGTTCCGGGATGTGCAACGGAACTGTGCTTCCCCTATTCCGGCAGGCCGAGTTCTTTGCTTTGGCAAGCACAAATCTGCGAGGAATCGTCCTCGCCGGCTTGTGCCGGGTGCACGACAACGTCCAGGTGTCCTTGGAACACGGGTTCGCACGCCGGTTGTCGCGGCATGGAGAATTTTGAGGCCATCGATAAACTGCTCGGCCTGTCGCTTCGGCCAGAGCAACTCGAAGTTTGGCAGATTTGTTTTCGCGCGGTCATCGTTTATTTGGCGATGATCGTATTCGTGCGATTCGCGAACGTTTTTTAAACAGCGCGACCTCCTTCGACGCCATCTTGATCATAGTAATTGGGTCAACCGCCGCCCGTGCAATCACAGGAAACGCGCCCTTCTCCCTCGTCGGCGTCTACGTATTGATCGTCCTCCACTGGATTATCTCATATGTAACACGCGGATCGCCGCAAATCGGCGCATTAGTCAAAGGCACTGCGACCGTCCTCGTTCGCAATGGTCGTGTCGATCGAGAAGGGATGAAGGCTGCCCACATGTCTTCCGGCGATCTTGAGGAAGACCTTCGTCAAAAGGGCGTTGACGAGCCCAAGAAAGTAAAGGAAGCGCGGCTGGAGCGGAGCGGGGATCTGTCAGTGATCAAAAAATAACATTACACCCGGCTTGGAAGCCGGAGAACCAGGTCGTTCAGAACGACCGCAGATGCGGCCTAATGGACCACGTGGCCTACTAGGTAAAACCCACTACCCAGGACAACGGCAGAGCCGACCACCCAGAGCACAGGTATGAGGATCACAGGCATTGTCTTCTCCCACTTTCCGTCACGATAGGAACTTGGAGGTTCCATAAGCGTTCCATATGCCGGTCACAATTTATGGAGGCAACTCATGTGGACCGGGACCTTTAGTTTTCGTGGCTGGAGCTGGTCGGCCGTTATTGTCGGGGTCATAGCCTCGCTGATTTTCCAAGCTCTTCTCTCAATGTTGGGATTCGGATTGGGGCTGCTTACGGTAGATGTACCCACTGTGGACAACGCGCCGAAGGCTGTCACTTGGGCCGTATTCACTTGGTGGGCGGTGACCGGGGTCATCAGCGCCTTCGTGGGCGGCTGGGTCGCGGCCAACTTTTCCGAAAGCTTCACCGCGGAGGGCCGCGCTACTCATGGCCTCCTCGCCTGGGCGCTAGCGACACTAATCGTGATTGGAGCAGCCGGATTCACGGCGAGCACTTCTGTGGCCGGAAATCTTGGCGGTCCTGCTACCACCGCCTTCGGCCAATATCGAACCTTAATAGCGCCCGATGCCAAAGCACGACCTACACAAGCTCAGATCGAAGCGGCACGGCGCAATCTCGCTTTGGTCATGTTGGGCAGCTTTGTTGCATTGTTGGTCGGAGCCGGAGCTGCAATGGCCGGCAGCCAATGGTTGCCCGAGGATAGTGTTCGACGAACACAAACTCAGGTTTGAGGAGACTGTCATGACGTTTGGACGCGGTGCCCTGCTGTGGCTATTGGGAGTGCCTCTCCCTATTATTTTGATCCTGGCCTTGTTCTGGCACTGACCTCGCGACTGGTTGCAACCGTTTCTCCGACGCTACCAATGAAAAAGGTGGCGTCGGCGCTTAAGACCGTCGGTGCATTCGCGTACGTATACGAAGCTGGGCTATGCCTGTGAACGTGGGGCAGCTTGCCAAACAGGCTTTGGCAAAGGCGAAATCTTCCAAAGTGATGATTGTAACTGCCGAGTCGTGCACGGCCGGTGCACTATCGACTGCGCTCTCGAAGGCACCTGGTGCCTCAGATTATTTGCACGGCGGCTTTGTGACCTATACAAAAGAGATGAAGAGCGTCGTGCTAGGCGTTTCACCGTACCTATTACGCGCCAAGAGCGCGGTCTGCGCGGAAGTCGCTCGCGCGATGGCACGCGGCGCCCTGCATCGCTCAACCGCTGATATCGCAATAGCTGTGACCGGTGTGGCTGGACCCGAACCGGACGAAGACGCCAATCCTGTCGGCCTTGTCTTTTGCGCAGTCGCCAGAAGCAGGAGGCGCGAAACTCGGGTAAAAAAGTTTCGATTCCGCTCTCGTGGCCGTGATCAGGTCGTACGCAGAGCGGTAATTGAGGCGCTACGCCTTCTTATCAAAAGTTACTGAATGATGGTCAACAGGAATCCTGAAAGAACGATTTCTAACGGCATCGCCCTGCTGATCTATCTGCTGGGATGTATCGTTGCCGCCTGCGTCATTGTCCAGTTCGGCCCGGTTGACGCTAGCCACATTGGTTTTGCCGATATGGCAATAATGGGCTTCGCGTCTTTCCGACTGCTTCATCTCATCAGCTACGATAAGGTTCTGGATTTTCTACGCGATCCTCTGACGAGAGGAGTCTCGTCCCGTCCGAATTGGCGGCGACCGATCGCGGAAATGCTCGAGTGCATCTGGTGCTCAGGTATGTGGGCTGCGCTGGTTATTGTCATCATGTACTTTCTAGGTGGGTAATATCGATTTGCAGCCATTTTGCTGGCAATCGCCGGGATCTCTTCAATCCTGCAACTGATTTGCAGTCGATTGGCGTCTCGTTCCTGAAAGGAGTCTCCGCTCGCGATTGTTGGGGTTCAGAAGAGGCGATGCGTAAGGCACACCGTATCAGCGGCTCTGCTCATAAGTGGTTTCAACCTTCCATGGACCGCGAAAACGGAACGTGCGACGGGCAAAGTTCTTCAGCAACGTGGTGCGTGATATCCAGAGAAGAATTGGTTCTGGTTGGTAATTCTTCCGCGCGATCTTAAGCCTTGTCGGCGGTTCTTTGTTCGTAATGATCCGCCACAACCCGACGCGCGATTTCGCCCGAGTCCTGCTCTCCTTGAGATGCCACGCTAACGACCTTCTTGGCGATTAGGTCTCTCATGGGGTCGTCAGGGCCATGAACGTTCAAGATAGTACAGGCTTCATTGAGCGCTTCGTCCATGGTTCGGATCGCTTCGGGATCGAAGGTGGCGCCCGCGATATACTTCCTTATCGGCATGTGGTTTCCCCGCCAGACATTGCATCGCCCGTGCCATAAGACTATGGGCGAACGGGGAGCGGCTCCACGGTAGTATGCCGAGCGAGTGGATAGCGTGAGTTCCGAGTTGGACTTTCATGCTCCTCGACCAGCAGGCTTTAACTAACGGTCGCCGCGCGTTGGCCAGCGCGGATGCTCGGCTTCCCAAGTACGGCGCATACGCTCGACGGTTTGCACTCGGTCATGATGATGGGGGGCGGCGGAACTTTTCGGGCATCGAAGCTGTCGTTATTCCCGGAACGTCTCCAATTGTGAGGCGTTTCGGGTCCAATGGCACGTGAGCAAAACAAGACACCCAGGAAAATCCGGCGGAAGATCGTCTCGCTCTGGCTACGACAATACTACCTCGCGTCGCAGTGGAAGAAGGCCGCGATGGAGAGGTTTCGCGTATAAAGGCTCCAGGTGCACTAGCTTCATAGCGCGGCGACAGCCAGGGCAAGTGACCACGGGAAAAGTGTCTGGAAGTTTTCCTGTTTTGTCTCTTGAGACCACATAGCGGAGGCCCTGGCAGGCACTTTTCGAAAGGGAAGGAGGCCTGAAAGACGCCTGCCAGGTGGTCGGCTGGTTGCGGGGCGACCGTTAGCAATCAGCCGACTTTGGCTAAATTCCCCCGCACGATTCGGGTTCGTGCACGTCAGATTAAAGATAATTCATCAACATTGCGCTGCACATTGAAGCGGTTGGCGCTCAATTTAGCGGCTTTCAGGGCGTGATTTGCTTTTGTGTCAGGAACCGGACCGACAACTTGGGTTGGTTCAACCAACTTTACTGCCTTGGAAAAGTAGCCATGGCGACGGTAAGCACAGAAAAAATTCCAGACCTCGATTATCAACGTCCAAACTGCCCGATCTGCGGCCTGCCAATGTGGCTGACTGAGGTCGAACACCTCAGCAGCAACTCCTTAACTGAACGCCTCCATTTTGAGTGCAAAGCCTGTCAAGCCCAAGCGGTTATTCCGCCGCTGAAGTAGATGCGATTCCGCAGTTGGGGCAGCTATCGGCGGAACAATGGCTCTTCGTGGATCACGTCGCCCGCTTCATTCGTGACGATCAAACGTTCGTCGGAGGCAGCGATTTTGTTCTGAGAAAGTTCGCGTGCGACGGCCCGGGCTTCCTCTCGCGCAGCCTCGTCGTTCTGAAATTCCTGGCCCTCTGTATCGAGCGCGCCGGATCCGTGCAGATGAAAAAAATACCGTGGCACTGTATCAGCCTAACTACTTCGCCTGCGCCGGGTCGATTGGATGTTCGAGACAGTATGTGAACGCCGCGCTGCGAGCGCCAGAACTGGTTTTCGCGACACCTGACTGGAGCACTTGTTTCCTGTCCTCAGACATCAATTGCCAATGCCATTGCACGCCACGTTGCCATATCCGATAGGTAAGCGTGGGCCGGGACATCACAGCTCCCTTCGTAGGCGGGAGCACCCGGTGTCTCTCAGCCGCCGATGCCTATCGTTTCAAGACCGTATCGGCAGTGTTCTTAGTCTGTCGTATACACGACATGGCTACAAGGAAAAAAACGCGGCAAAGTTCCATGAGCGGTGGCGAAGACGAAGCAAAGAAACCTACTAATTAGGCGGATGGAGCTATTGGGTGCATTGGGCCATAAGCAGGGAACTACTGGCGCGGCTGCACGGCAGGCTGGTGGCTGGGAGATGAAACGCGCTTCCGCCTGTATATGGGAATAGGCGCGTGCCCTTTAGCGTCAACCTTTTACTCAAATCGTTACCTCAGGCTGCGCGCGAAGCGCTAGCACCGCATTTAAAAACGCTTGAAGTCAAACAACATACGGTGCTCTTCGATATCCGCGACGAAGTCCGGGAGGTCTATTTCGCGAACGACGCAGTCATTTCTCTCGTCGTGCCGATGTCCACCGGCGAGATCGTCGAGAGCGCTATGGTCGGGCGCGATGGCATTATAGGCGCAGGAGCAGCTCTCAACGGCCGCGTCTCGCTCAACCGGGCCATCGTGCAAATCAGCGGCGAATGCGTCTGCTGCGGGGTTGAACCGCTGAAACACGCGCTCAACGAGCATCCCCATTTTCGCGCGCTGCTGGCCGCCCATGAGCAGGCGCTGTTTGCGCAGGCGCAGCAATCCGCGGCATGTAACGCCGTGCATGTTCTCGAAAGCAGGCTGGCAAGGTGGCTATTACGGGCGGCCGACCTGCACGGCAGCAGCAACTTGCCGTTGACCCAAGAATACATCGCTCAAATGCTCGGGGTGCGGCGGACCAGCGTCACCGTTGTCGCGCGCACTTTGCAGGAGGCGGGAATGATCCGCTACACGCGCGGTCTCATAAGACTGCTGGACATTCCGGCGCTGCAGGAGACCGCCTGTGAATGTTATCAGGCCATCAAGTTGAACTACGACACTTTGCTGCATCCGTCGAACAAGTAGGACGAATCCCGCCGCCGCGTCGCCTTCTGGCACGAAGCGATATCACCGCGCGGGTGATCAATGCCCGCTTGTGACCCAAAAGGGGCATCAGCAGCAAGGCTAAACATTGTCAGTTGCCTCGCTTCCCCATCCATTGGAATTGTCAGGTAAGATATTCTTTTTGATTCAGATAATAACTCAGCGGATCGAGACATGTTTGTTCAGGGCCGCTGGCTGATGCTGTTCATCCTTTTCGTCTGCCGGACAGCGATGGCCTGCCAATTCCAATCCGTCGCTTCTACCGCGCCCTTCCTAATAGATGCACTCGCCATCGATTTCGCGAGGTTCGGCACACTAATCGGCCTTTATATGCTGCCGGGTATTTTCATTGCCTTGCCTGGAGGCGTGTTCGGACAACGCTTCGGTGCCAAAAATCTGGTGTTGTCTGGATTGCTTCTGATGGCCTTGGGCGGAGCGTTGATGGGGGCAAGCACATCGTTCCTACCGGTCGCGGTCGGCCGGTTGATTAGCGGCACGGGCGCGGTGCTAATCAATGTCTTAGTAACTAAGATGGCCACAGATTGGTTCGCCGGTCGCGAGATTGTCACGGCTATGGCGATCCTTGTCGTGAGTTGGCCACTTGGTCTTGCCCTCGGACTGCTATTGTTAACACCGCTGGCCGCATCTCTGTCCTGGAACGCGGCGATGTATCTGGCCGCATTGATGGCGGTGGCGAGCTTCCTACTTGTGGCGCTGATGTATCGCAATCCATCTGAGACGCCCGCCGCATCGAGTTTGGGTCTCAGTTTCACGCTTACGCGGCACGAATGGCTGGGCGTCTCGCTCGCTGGCAGCATTTGGATGGCTTACAATGTGGGTTACATCACCCTGATCAGCTTTCTGCCGACATTATTCTCGGCGCGCGGCTATTCACTCTCGGAAGCCGGGTGGGTCGTCAGTCTTTTGGGTTGGACGCTGTACCCGCAGTGCCACTAGCCGGAAATCTCGCCGAGCGGCTGCATCGACCGAATCTGTTCTTAATCGGCGGCCTTCTGTTTGCGGGCCTAGCTGCGGCCGCACTACCATTCGCGGATAACCCGATTATCCCATTCGGAATTCTAGCGGTCGTGGTTGGCGCGCCAGCGGGATTGATCATGGCGTTACCAGCGCAAGTGCTGCGGCCGGAAAATCGCGCAGGGGGAATGGGCGTGTATTTCACTTGGTACTACGCGGGTATGGCACTATTGCCGGGAATAGCCGGCATGGCCCGCGATATGACCGCAAGTCCAGCAGCGCCGGCCCTGTTTGCAACAGCGATGATGGTCATTGCCCTTGCGGGATTTGCAGGGTTGCGCCTCGCCAACCGTTAGATGGCCGTCGCTCCTACGTGTCGGTGGCAATGTCCGTTATTGCCCTTAGCCACCGCGCCGGCGGCGCCGATTGAAGGCGGCTATCAGAGGCTGAACGAACATCGCAAACTCGCGCCGTGACGGCGGCTCTTGACCCATAACGGACACTCGACAGCAGCGACAGATTGCCGCCGATGGAACTATCGGCCGCGCGTGCCTTTATACAGACAAGGGCGCCGATGGTGGTGTGATGCAGGTGCATCGGCGGCAATTATTGGCGACGGCTGCTTGGTTCGCTGTAGGCAGCGCCGTCGCACGCGCTGCGTCGCTTAGCGGACATTTACCGTGGGAGCCGAACGCTGGGCATCCACCTATGCCGGCGCGTCCGGGGCCCTGGCTTTATTTCACGGCCGACGAAGCGCAAGCGGTCGAGGCGATTGTTGACCGTCTCATTCCGCCCGACCCCGAAACGCCCGGCGGGAAGGACGCTGGCTGTGCCGTCTATCTAGACCGACAGCTCGCCGGACCTTATGGCAAGAACGACGGTCTGTTCCGCGGCGGCCCTTTCCAGCCAGGCACCAAATCACAAGGACCGCAATCGGCGGTCACGCGCGCCGAACTATATCGCAAGGGAATCGCGTCGCTCGATGAGCACTGCAAGTCCAAATTCAGCGGAAAACGTTTCGCCGAACTGAGTAACGCCGACAAGGATTCGGTCCTGCACGAGCTCGACAAGAGCGAAGTGAAATTCGGCGAGGCCGACGGCAAAGTCTTCTTCGATCAAATTCTCCAAGACACGCAGCAAGGTTTCTTCGCCGATCCGATCTACGGCGGCAACAAGGACATGGTGGCTTGGAAAATGATCGGATACCCCGGCGCACGTTACAACTATCTCGATTGGATCGACCGCCACAACGAACGTTTCCCGTTGCCGCCGGTCGGCATCGCCGGCTCCATCAATTGGAAGCCGAAGAGTTGACCCATGCCGCGCAAACTTCCGCACAAAGACGTCGTCATCATCGGGCTGGGTTGGACCGGCTCGATCCTCGCGCACGAGCTGACCGAAGAAGGCCTCGACGTCATTGCCATCGAGCGCGGGCCGTGGCGCGACGAGGCGACAGACTACCCACCGAACTACGTCCAGGACGAACTGCGCTATCGCATTCGCCATGAACTCTTCCTGCGGCCGGACCAGAACACGTTAACCTTCCGCAACAAGATGAGCGAGACGGCGCTGCCGATCCGGTCCTGGGGCGCCTTCATGCCGCCGAACGGCGTCGGCGGAGGTGGTGTGCACTGGAACGCGGAAACGTGGCGCTTCTTGCCCAGCGACTTCGTGCTCAAGACGCATCTGACCGAACGCTATGGCGCAAATTTCCTGCCCGAGGATATGACCATCCAGGACTGGGGCATTACCTGGGACGACATTGAGCCGCACTACGACCAGTTCGAATATCTCACCGGCACGTCAGGCACCGCAGGCAATGTCAAAGGCGAGATCCGAGAGGGCGGCAACCCATACGAGGGCGCGCGGTCGCGCCCCTATCCAAACCCGGCACAGAAACAAGGCTTCGGCCACACGCTGTGGGCCCAAGCGGCGAAAGACCTCGGCTATAAACCGTTCCCGCAACCGTCCGGCAACATGTCACAGGCCTACGTCAATCCGCTCGGCGTGCGCATGGGGCCCTGCACCTATTGCGGTTTTTGCGAATGGTTCGGCTGCGGCAACTATTCGAAGGCGAGTCCGCAAACCACGATTCTGCCGGTGCTGATCCGCAAATCGAATTTCTCGGCGCGCGACAATTGCGAGGTGACGCGTATCAACACCGATCCGTCAGGGAAACATGCGACGGGTGTCACCTTCGTCGACACCAGCGGTGAGGAATGGGAGCAGCCGGCGGACCTCGTGATCCTTGCCGCCTACACCATCTTCAACGTGCAGATGCTGCTGCACTCCAAGATTGGCAAACCTTACGATCCTGTCGCCAATACTGGCGTCATCGGCCGCAATTTCACCCATCAATGCATGTCGAGCGTGGATGCGTACTTCGACAACAAGAAATTCAATTTCAATCCGTTCATCGCGTCCGGCGCCATCGGCATGTGCATCGACGACTTCAACGGCGACAACATTGATCACGGTCCGCTCGGTTTCGTCGGCGGCGGCTATCTCGGCCAGGTGCAGACCAACGGGCGACCGATCGAGACGACGCCCGTGCCGAAGGGCACGCCGCGTTGGGGCGCCAAATGGAAGGAGGCCGTGCGCGACAACTATCTCAGCAACATCAAGGGGGGCAGCATTCACGGCAGCATGTACAGTTATCGCGACGTTTATCTCGATTTGGACCCGACCTACAAAGACCGCTTCGGCCGGCCAATGCTGCGCATGACCATCGACTTCCACGATAACGAGTTGAAGGCGGCGGCCTTCATGACCGACAAGTACGCGCAGATCTGCAAGGCGATGGGCGCGCATTTGGTCGAGCCGAAGCCGCGCAAGGGTCCCTACGACGTCACGACCTACCAGACCACGCATTTGAACGGCGGCGCCATCATGGGCAGCGACCCCAAGACCAGCGCGCTCAACCGCTATCTGCAGAGTTGGGACGTGCCGAACCTGTTCGTCATGGGCGCCACCGCCTTTCCGCAGAATGCCGGCTACAACCCGACGGGCACGGTGTGCGCGTTGGCGTATTGGTCGGCGCGGGCGATCCGCGAGCAATATCTCAAAAATCCAGGACCGCTCATTCATGCCTAGGCCAATGGCAGCGCTTGCATTCCTTTGTGTGCTGGCCGCGCCGGCGGTCATCATCACGCGGGCGCCTGCGGCGACGCCCGATCAGCAAAAGTTCGAGGAGATTGAGCACGGTCGCTATCTGGCGACGCTTGCCGATTGCACCGCCTGCCATACCAGGAAAAACGGCGGCAAACCGTTCGCCGGCGGACGCGAGATCGAAACACCGTTTGGCATGGTGCGGTCAGCGAATATTACCCCCGACCGCGACACCGGCATCGGCAACTGGACCGAACAGCAATTCGCCAACGCGGTGCTTCACGGCATTCGTCCCGACGGCAGCCGCCTTTATCCCGCGATGCCCTATACCGCCTACACCAAGATGTCGCGTGACGACGTCAAGGCCATCCGCGCATATCTGGCGACGCTCGAGCCGGTGCACAACCGTGTGGTCACCAATCAGCTGCCGTTTCCCTTCAACATCCGTCTGGCGATGCGCGGCTGGGACCTATTATTCTTCGATGACGGACGCTTCAAGCCAGATCCGAACAAGTCGGCCCAATGGAATCGCGGCGCCTTCATCGTCACCGGCCCCGGCCATTGCGGCGCTTGCCACACGCCGAAGAACTTCTTGGGCGCCGACAAGACCGACAAGGCGTTGCAAGGTGGGCAGGTACAAGGCTGGTTCGCGCCCGACATCACTAATGACAAAATGCAGGGGCTTGGCGACATGTCCACTGACGATGTCGCCAAGCTGTTGAAGACCGGCCATAACAGCATCGCCGCGGTCACCGGCCCGATGGGCGAAGAAGTCGCGGACGCCAGCGCCCATTTCAGCGACGACGACCTCAAAGCCATCGCCATCTATCTCAAGAGCTTGCCGGGCGCAGACAAGCAGCGCGCATCGATCGGCAAAAGCGATCCGCGCATGGTCGCGGGTCAGGCGATCTATCGTGATACCTGTTCGGCCTGTCACGGACTGGACGGCAAAGGCATCGCCAATCTGTTCCCGGCCTTGGCGCACTCGCCGGCGGCGCGCGCGACCGATCCGACCACGGCAATCCGCATCGTGTTGCGCGGCGCCCGCAGCGTCGCGACGAAGGACGAGCCGACCGCGCCAGCGATGCCGTCCTATGACTGGCAACTCAAAGACGATCAGGTCGCGGCCGTGTTGACCTACATTCGTAACAGCTGGGGCTCGGCGTCGTCCGCGGTCTCGGCCGGCGATGTCAGGAAACAACGCTCCAAGCTCGCCAACCGTACGGATTAGCCGATAGCCGGGCGATTTGCCCGAATATCTGCTTATGGCCCTTAGGCGCCATTCCAGCTGACGCGAACGACGTTTGCTTCCGAGGGTGAAGCCGACACCCCCATGACCCCGCAAAACGTCGGCTACTGACCCGAATCGGACATACTACTAGTCGGCGACAAACACTCGCAGGATGTCTGCTGTGCATTGCTTCCTCACGCCATCGCGGGCGAAGGGGGCACTGCGGCGGTGTTGGACAAGGCCCGGCTCATCGCCGAATGTGAACTCATAATTCAACGCGGCGAGCGGGCGCGGGCGGCAGCGATTGATGCTGCTCTGCGCAGTAGTTCAACCAAAGAAATCGCCAGAAACGCGAGAATTGCAAAAGCTTTTGTGCAAGCTCTGCCCGCCATCAAGAGCGTCGAACGCTATGAAAGGCGCGCGTATTCGCGAATGAAGAAAGCAATGCGGCAGTTGGACGACCTTCGTATGATCGCGGAGCTCAAGGCACGCTTCGGGAGTACAAGTGATGCAACCTTATAGTGTGAATACATTCCTTTCTAGTAATAGGAATTTTTGGCAGAACGAACTCAAATTCAGTAATGATTCCAACACTTAATCTAGCTGACTTGCCCACGTTCAGGCAGCGTTCACTGGCGCGCTCCTAACTTTTGCTTCATGTCAGTCTTTCCGAGACTGCAGCTCGCGCTCCTGTTGGTCGGTCTTACAACTTTTGCGGCGCAGGCTGCGGATGTGTCACAGCAGGCTTGTCTGACTAAAGCGGAGCAACGCGCCGCCGTCGCCGCCCACGAGGCCATTCCGCTTGCCCAGGCGCTGAAAACCCGCAAGCGTGTTCGCCATGGCGATGTGGTCCGCGCCCGGCTTTGCCGGGAGGGCGACCAGCTCGTCTATGTGCTGACTCTGCTCGGTCGCAGTGGCAAAGTGGTCACCGCGACCGTTGACGCCGCCACTGGGGCGCCCGTTAGCGCGGGTCGCTGAGCGGAGACACCATCCTTGCGCCTCCTCGTGGTCGAGGACGATCCCGACCTTAATCGCCAGCTTTCCACCGCGCTGACCGACGCCGGTTATGTCGTCGATCGCGCCTACGACGGCGAGGAAGGCCATTATCTTGGCGAGTCGGAGCCCTACGACGCGGTCATCCTCGATATCGGCTTGCCGAAAATGGATGGCATCTCGGTGTTGGAAGCCTGGCGTCGTGCCGGCCGCGCCATGCCAGTCCTGATGCTCACGGCGCGCGACCGCTGGAGCGACAAGGTGCAAGGCTTCGACGCCGGCGCCGACGATTATGTCGCCAAACCGTTCCATCTCGAGGAAGTGCTGGCGCGCGTGCGCGCGCTGCTGCGCCGCTCGACCGGCCACGCCAAGAGCGAATTCAACTGCGGTCCGGTTCGACTCGACACGCGCACCGGCCGGGTCGCGGTCAACGGCAATCCGGTCAAGCTGACCAGTCATGAATACAGGCTGCTTGCGTATCTGATGCATCACACCGGCCGCGTGGTGTCGCGCACCGAGCTCGTCGAACATCTCTACGACCAGGACTTCGACCGCGACTCCAACACGATCGAGGTTTTCGTCGGCCGCATCCGCAAGAAGCTGGGCGTCGACATCATCCAGACCGTTCGTGGCCTCGGCTATCTGCTATCCCCACCCGACGCACGCTGATCCGCGATGCGCGCCAACTCCCTCGCATTGCGGCTATTTCTTTCGGCCACCGCCCTGGTGGCGGCGATCCTCACGATCACCGGTGTCGTGCTGTCATCGCTCTACCGTGACGCAGTCGAACGTTCTTTCGACCGGAGGCTGGCCGTCTACCTGCGCACGCTGGTTGCCGATCTTGCCGCGCCGGATGAGGCCAATGCCAAATTTCCGCAGTCGCTCGGGGAGCCGCTGTTCGAATTGCCGCTGTCGGGCTGGTACTGGCAAGTAACGCGGCTCGATCCGGCAAAGCACGACGTTCGGTCTTCGCGCTCGCTTTGGGACGGCGGCCTGCCTCATCTGGAAGATTCCGGCATCAAAGCCGGATCCGACGGGTCCCGGACGGGTTACGTCACCGCGCCGGAGGATCAGCGGCTCCGCCAAGTCGAGCGCACCGTCGATCTGGGCGACGAAGGCCACTATCTTGTGGCCATCGCGGGTGATGCGGCTGAAATCGCGCAAGAGACACGCACCTTCGACCAGGCGCTAGCCATCACCTTTTCGATTCTTGCGGCGGTGCTTCTGCTCACCACGATGTTCCAAGTGCGGTTCGGTCTTGCGCCGCTCAGGCGGATTACCAACAGCCTGACCGCCATTCGAGCAGGCCATGCTGAGCGCCTGGCCGGTGAATTTCCGGAAGAAATCGCGCCGCTCGCGCGCGAAACCAACGCTTTGATCGAAACTAATAGAGAGATCGTCGAGCGCGCACGCACGCATGTCGGCAATCTCGCCCATGCGCTGAAAACACCGCTGTCCGTCATGGTCAACGAAGCCACCGCACGGCCGCGCGATCCGTTGGCGGAAAAAGTGCTGGAGCAAGCGGATATCATGCGCGACCAAGTCGCGCGTCACCTCGAGCGCGCTCGCTTGGCGGCGCGACTGACAGTGGTCGGGTCGCTGACCGATGTGAGCCCGGTCGTGACGGCTCTGGCCCGTACTATGGAAAAAATCCATCGCGACCGTGGCACTGCCGTTGAAGTACGTTGCGACGAGCAAGCCCGTTTCCGCGGCGAGCGGCCTGACCTTGAAGAGATGATGGGCAATCTGGTCGATAACGCTTGCAAATGGGCGACGTCGCGCGTGGCGATCGAAGTTGTCCGCGAGCGCGTCGGTGGCAAACAAGTCGTCCGCATCATGGTCGACGATGACGGACGCGGACTTTCTCCGTCCGAGCGCGAGCAGGTGTTCGCACACCGCGGCCGTCGCTTGGATGAGACAAAACCGGGATCAGGACTCGGCCTTTCGATCGTCCTGGAACTGGCACGGCTTTATGGCGGCGAGCTTAACCTTGGCACCGCTCCGCTCGGCGGCTTGCGCGCTGAACTGGTGCTGCCGGCGGGTTAGCTCACATTCCGCGATAGCGCATCCACAGAAAAACCGCGCCGCTGGAAATGAGGCATAAAGCGAGCGCGAAGGGATAGCCGTAAGTCCATTGCAGCTCCGGCATGAACTTGAAGTTCATTCCGTAAATTCCCGCAATAACCATAGGCGGGGTCAGCACGGTCGCGACGAACGTCAGCACGTTCATCACTTTGTTTTGCAGAAGGCCGATGTATCCGACGACGCCATCGAGCAAAAAGCCGGCGGTGGTCGACAAATCGCTTTCGGCTTCGGCAATCGATCGCAAGTCGCGCTCGAAAGTTTCGAGCTTTTCAGTCAGGGTCTTGGGCATCTTTTGGTCGCGCAAGAAAGCGATCATGCGGCGGAAGCTGACGACGCTGCGGCGAAGCTTGACCAGAATCTCGCGCGCAGGACCGAGTTCGGTCAGCACGCGCTCGAGCTGGCGGTTGCGCAAGCGCGGCGAGTTTTGCAGGAACCGGCGTTTTTTCAGTGTCGTATGATGCTGAAACACCAGCGTATTGATGCGGTCGAGATCGTGGCCGACCTTATCGAGAATGTTGTCGCAGTGATCGACCAGCATGTCGAGAATCGCTGCGAAAATGTCGTCGCGTCCGGATTTGCGGGTGAAGCAGTTTTCGCATTCCTTGATCAGGTGGCTGAAGCCGACCGGTGCGGCATCCGAGACGGTGATCAGCACATTCTTGCTGCGGATGAAGGTCACCTTGAGCAGGTGCGGGTCGTTTTCCTCTCGGAACGTAAGGACCAGGCCCGTCATGGTGAGCTGGTTGTCGGTCGCGCTGTAATGACTTGAGACTTGAAACGGTTCGTAGTCGTTGACCGGGCTAACCTGGATATTGAGGGTAGCTTCAACCAGCTTCTTTTCCGCATCGCTGGCGTCGCACAGGTCGACCCATTTCGCTTTACGCAAGGCGCCGTCGTCGAGGTCGCCCCCGATCTCCTGCAATTCCCCGCCATCAATGCGATAGGCCTTCAGCACCCCAGCCTCCGTCCGCCCGAGCCCTCAACAACGCCAAACCCGCAAGTCTAGTTGCGCTAAAAGCCCCGGTTTTGCCCAAATCCTGCGATCTGGCTAGAACGAGCGCGAAATTGCTCAACGGGGGTCGACATGTCAGCTCGAAATGCGGCGCGGTTTGTAGGTGTGCTTGGCCTGGCGGCTCTGCTTGCAGCCTGCGCCAGCGATCCGGAATCGGGGCGCGGAGCGAAAGAAAATACCGGCACCCTGTTGGGCGCGCTGGGTGGCGCCGCCATCGGCTCGGCGTTTGGCGGCGGTACCAGCGGCCACATCGCGGGGGCGCTGATCGGCGCCGGCGCCGGCGCGCTGATCGGCAACCGCATCGGCGCGGCGATGGACGACGACGACAAACGCCGCGCCTATGCCGCGGAGATGGAAGCATTGGAGCGCGGATCGCCCGGCGCGCCGGTCGGCTGGCGCAATCCCGACAGCGGACGCTACGGCTCGGTCGTCCCGGGACCTGCCTACGATCAGAGCGGCCGCAAGTGTCGCGCCTATACCGAGACGATTTACATCGACGGCAAACCGCAGACGGCGCGCGGTACCGCGTGCCGAAACCCGGATGGGACCTGGACGCCGCTCGCCTGATGGCGGTCGTCCAATATCCTTAACGGATCGTTAACGGCCGCGGCGCTATCAATCCGTGTTGCAACGCGGATCAGCGTCGATGGCGGGCGCCGAAACCATCGAGCGTTTGCGTAATTATCTGCGCGAACTTTCGCCGCCGGCACGCGCGATGTTGGTCGGCGAATTCGAGCGCAGTCTGCTGCGCGGCGACGAAGCCGCAGGCACCGACCTCGTCCTTCAGGAGCTGCGGCGGGTCGTGCGCGATCAGCGCGGGGGTGGCCCGCGTGTCGGCCACGCTGCGCGTCTTTTCTTTCGGCCGCTTGAACCTTTTATGGTCGACGACCGTCCTGCTCATGGCCATCCCGGCCGTGTTGCCCGTGCTTCGCTTGAAATACTGTGGACATGGTTGCGGCGCGATCTGCTGCCCGATGACGTCAAGACGCTCGCCGACGACATCAATGGCGCGTTACTCGCCGGTGATGATGAAAAAGCCGATCACATCATGCGGGCGTTCCAGCGCAAGGCAGCCGCCGCAATCGAAGGGGCGCTCACCGAGGGCGCAAATGATGACAAGATCCGCCGCCGCGTGCTGGCGCAAATCGGCACGCCCCGCGCCGTTGAAGATGCCACCACGTTGAAATGCGTGATGGCAGGCCGGAAAGCGCTCGAGATGCTAACGGGCCACCTGCCATTGCGGATTCCAAACTTGAATGGTGGCGAGCTCGACGAATACAAGGCGCTGATCGAAAAAACGACAGTCGAAGACGGCGAGCTTTTTCTGTACGCCCTGCTGACAGTGATGAGCCGTCTGGCAGCGCCGTGGCAGATCATCCGTTTTGGCATCAAGGCGGCCGGCAGCGATACCGCCGCTCGCGTCGCCGAGACGCATTATGGTGTCGCGGTGACGATCGTGCTCGCCGAGCTCGAGCGCATGGTCAACGAACTTCGCGACGATCTGCGCAGCGGTGTTGGCATTGCCGTCGGCGCACTGCTCAAGACCATCCATGACGCTGCACGGGGACTGCGAACCGAGCTCGACCTGCCGGTTGACAGCACATGGGGGCGGGCGCTCGCTTCCCAGCGCGCACAGATTGCCGAGCTGCTGCGTTCGGAAATCGAGTCGGCGCCCGGACGCATGCGCCGGCTGTTGCGGCCGCGGCCATCAACCGAGATTCAACCGAATTCCGCGCTCGACGCGGGCGAGGTTGCGGAGGTTGAAGCGCTCATGGGCTTTGTCGGCAACTGCCGGCATTTCGCCAGCGAGCTCGCTATCAACGAGATGACCCAACGGACATTCTCGGAGATCCAGCAATATCTCGACAGCGGCACGCGGGCGCTGCTCGACGGCCTGCGCCACGCGGGCGACATTGACCGTAGCTTCCGTCAGAGTCAGGTCGACGCCGCCGTTCGTTTCTGCGCCAAAGTGTTTGGGGCGGACTACGCGGCATTGCTGACCAAAGCGGCCGAGGTCGCCGGCTCGGCCGAGCGCACCACCGCGCGCGCGAGCTAGGCTGCGACGCTGCGCGACCGTCGACCATCATCGGCGCGCATTCGGCGTTGAGAGGGCGCCGTATTTGCCTGAGTGCGTCATTCGGCGCCAAATATCGTAAAAACCGAGCACAACAGCTCTGGCGTCGCAGTCTTGATCTTGCTCATTGCCGCCACGATTGGGCGTGATGTATGCCGGTACCGCGCCGTCCGCGAGGCGGCGATGCGGATTGTTGTGCCTCATGATCCTGTGGCTCCTGTTTGCGCTGATGACGGCGGCGGCGGTTTTCGCCGTGCTCTGGCCGTTGACGCGTGGTCCGCGTGTCCAGTCGGGCAGCGAGCTCGAGGTCTATCGCGATCAGTTGGATGAGATCGAGCGCGACCGCGACGCTGGTCTAATCGGCGCGGCCGAGGCGAAAGCCGCCCGCGTCGAGGTATCGCGGCGGCTGATTGCGGCGGCCGACGCCGCCGAGTTCAGCCGGCCGGCAGGATCGCCGCTCTGGCGGCGCCGCGCGACGGCCGTTACCGGTCTCGCGTTGGTGCCGGTGGGCGCGATTGCACTTTATTTCGCGCTAGGCTCGCCGCAGATGCCAGGTGAGCCGCTGCAAGCACGTCTCAACGCCCTTCACAACGACCGCTCGATCGAGAGCCTCGTGGCGCAGGTCGAAGCACATCTTGCAAAAAACCCCGGCGATCCCCGCGGCTATGCCGTGCTAGCGCCGGTCTATCTGCAGCTCGGACGTTTCGAGGAAGCCGTCGATGCCCGGCGCAAGGTTCTATCCCTTGCCGGCGAAACCCCCGAACGTCAGGCCGATCTGGGCGAGGCGCTCACCGCAGCCGCAAAAGGAATCGTCACCGCTGATGCAAAGAACGCCTTCGAGCGCGCTACCGCGCTCAATGCCGGCGAACCGAAAGCTCGCTTTTATCTCGGGGTTGCCGCCGAACAAGACGGTGATCGCGCCAAGGCCGCGGCGATCTGGCAGGACATGCTGAAGTCGGCGCCGACTGGAGCGCCGTGGATCGGCACAGTCCAGCAGGCGCTTGCGCAAATTGGCGAAAAACCGGCTGCCGCTCCTGGACCGAACGCGAGCGATGTCGCCGCTGCTTCGCAGATGAGCGAGCAAGATCGTGCCACCATGATCCGCGGCATGGTGGATCGGCTTGCCGAACGGCTTAAGGAAAAAGGTGATGACATCGACGGCTGGCAGCGGCTTTTGCGGGCCTATGTGGTGCTTAATGAGCGCGACAAAGCTCAAGCTGCGGCCGGAGATGCACGGCGCGCGTTAGCCAGTGATCCCGACAAACTTCGTCAAATTGAGAACACGATCAAAAGTCTGGGGCTGCAAAGTTGACCCGCAAGCAACGACGATTGACTCTTATCGGCGCGAGCCTCGGCGTGCTGGCGGTGGCGCTTGCTTTGGTGCTTAACGCGATGCGCTCATCGATCGTATTCTTCCAGTCGCCGACCGATGTCGTCGAACACAAACTCGCTCCCGGCTCGCGCATTCGTATCGGCGGCTTGGTCAAGACCGGCAGTGTCGAGCGCGGCGACGACCTTCGCATTCGTTTCGATGTAACCGATGGCAAGAACGACATCCCGGTGCATTATCAAGGCATCGTGCCGGACCTCTTCCGTGAAGGGCAGGGTGTCGTTGCCGAAGGCAAACTCGAGGCGGGAGGCACGCTCGCCGCCGACACCGTGCTGGCCAAGCACGACGAACGTTATATGCCGAAGGAAGTCGTCGATGCGTTGAAGAAATCCGGGCGCTGGCAGGAAGGCGCCGCGGCGGGAGCGCCGAAATGATCCCCGAACTTGGACATTATTCATTAGTCCTGGCGCTCGCGCTCAGCTTGGTCCAGGCGGTGGCGCCGGTGATTGGCGCGCGGCGCGGCGATGCGGCGTTGATGGGCCTCGCCAACGCGACAGCGTTGATGCAGTTCGTCTTTGTCGCAGGCTCGTTTGCGGCGCTGTCGGGTTGTTATCTGACGTCTGATTTCACCGTTGCGACGGTGTTCGAGAATTCGCACTCGCAGATGCCGTTCATCTACAAGCTTACCAGCGTATGGGGCAACCACGAGGGCTCGATGCTGCTCTGGGTTCTCATCCTGTCAGTATTCGGCGCCGGCGTCGCGGCGTTCGGGCGCAATCTGCCGGCGACTTTGAAGGCGCTAGTGCTGGCCGTGCAGTCGTGGATCGCCAGCGCGTTTTACTTCTTTATTCTGCTAACCTCGAACCCATTTCTGCGCGTCGCCAATCCGCCGTTCGAAGGCCGCGATCTCAATCCGATTCTGCAGGACCCCGGTCTCGCCATTCATCCGCCGCTGCTCTATCTCGGCTATGTCGGCTTCTCCATCGCCTTTTCTTTTGCCATCGCCGCGTTGATCGAGGGCCGCATCGACGCCGCCTGGGCGCGTTGGGTGCGGCCCTGGACGCTCGCCGCCTGGATGTTTCTCACACTCGGCATCGCGATGGGCTCGTACTGGGCCTATTACACCCTCGGCTGGGGCGGCTTTTGGTTCTGGGACCCGGTCGAGAACGCCTCGCTGATGCCGTGGCTTGCCGGCACGGCGCTGCTGCATTCCGCCGTCGTGATGGAAAAGCGCAACGCGCTGAAGGTCTGGACGATCCTGCTTGCGATTCTCACTTTCTCGCTGTCGCTGGTTGGCACCTTCCTGGTGCGATCCGGAGTGCTGACGTCGGTGCACAGCTTTGCCAACGATCCTCGGCGCGGCATCTTTCCAGCACATTGGGATCCTAAGCTTAGAATTCCACGTGGACAAGTTGTCGC
>JADMIO011281606.1_pt1 | contig 100670 bp, 103 predicted proteins | sample 8958161 | NCBI WGS metagenome assembly JADMIO01 (sample SAMN16585339, study PRJNA669376) | soil metagenome | isolation source: Crop rotation soil | place: USA: Cullars Rotation, Alabama | collected 2011 | reverse complement strand
CGCGACAACTTGTCCACGTGGAATTCTAAGCTTAGGATCCCAATGTGCTGGAAAGGGCCGATCTTGTGCCAATCCATTCCCTGGATGCCACGGACAAAGTGGATTGGAATCCCAGGCCCGTGGAGGTAAGCGCGCTTAAGCTGCGGATCCTTGAAGGGTTTTACGCCATGGCCGCGCGGCGCTGGAAGCTTGCGCCGCCGCCCGCCCTCGGCCCCATCGCCCCGCCGGAGACCCTGCCGGTGCCGTAACCAAGGCTTGCAAAGGAGACGATCATGCCAAAGAAATTCAAAATAGGCGACCATGTGAGCTGGAATTCGGAAGCGGGTCGCGCTCGCGGCAGGATTATTAAAATTCATACGAAGAATTTCACCTATAAGGGCTATACGCATCACGCCAGCAAAGAGGCCCCCCAATATGAAATCAAAAGCGATAAAACAGATCACATCGCAGCTCATAAAGGCACGGCGCTTAGAGCGATCCGCAAATGATTCACAAGGGTGGCGGCGTTCCATCTCCTCCTGCGAAATTTTACTTCCGAAGCTTAGCTAGGGTCCCGCGTTTGATAATGCGGACTATAGCACCACATATAATGGTTGGCGCCCATCGGGAGTACGATGCGGCAATTCATCTGCAAATAGCGTGAAGCTGGAGACTTTTCATCCAGAGGTATGGATCTCGCCTCATCGATAGGTACATAGGTGGCTATAAGGTCGCGATAAGGTGCACCCCGTGGAGGGAATGAACTGGCAGCGCGGGCAAGCCTGTCCATCGACCGCGCAAAGTTACCGCGGTCGCCGCCGCCATCTGCCGATCCATCCGGGAATGACAGTTCCGACCAGATATAGGCCGTGAATTCGTCCGGCGATTCTCTGCCCTTTGAAACTTTAGAATAAGCATCCCTTGCGAATTCGAAATCGGCTTTTGTCATATAAAGATGAGAGATGCTTTTATCGTAGGAGTCGTAGCTCTTGGTAACGAGAACCGGTCCCGGCGCAGTAAGCCCGGCCGCTTGTTGCGCAAACGACGTTTGCATCGGCGCAAAATAAGCCGCCGCCGATAAGGGGGTTGCCATTGCGATGGCCCGCAGAGCTTTAATTCCTACTCTCATCGCACCCTCCGTTATTCAAACCTGTACGGCTAGTTTGACCAAAGCAGGATTACGGGCAAGCACAAAATTCCGGTCTCAAATAGGCTGTTGAAATTTCGGGATAATGGCGCAAATGCCGTATTACGTAACAATCCGCTCCAGAAAATTCCGTCCCTGCCGGTCCTCCACTTCAATAATCCAGACATCGCGATCAAAGGTGATTTCACGCGCCAGGCGTTCTTCGACTTTGGCGTCTTCAACCGGCGCTTCCGTGAATACACGGATAAATGCCCGATCGGCCGGATGCGCTTCATCAAAGTCGCTTTGAGGCGCCGGCCCAAAAAGTTCCGCGCGCGCATCAAGATAATTGATTTTTATGAAGATCGCGCCTGCATCCTCGTCGCCGCGCCGCCGGACGGCGACAAAGGAGCCTGCCCTTTGGCAATTACGAATATAAGCCGCAACCCAGATAGCCGATTTTAGCCGCATGAGGCGCCGCGTTATAATGGAGGCTTATACCGGAGTGGCGTCCCCTACGGGATTTGAACCCGTGTTATTGCCTTGAGAGGGCAGTGTCCTAGGCCTCTAGACGAAGGGGACGTTTGCTTCAAGAAAGTGCTTAAAAGCAGGGGCCACTGTAATTTGAGGCCTATACGCGTTCAACTGGAATTATGCCGTTTTTCGTGCTTTTTATAAGGCTGGATCCCGGCTTTCGCCGGGATGAGGCCATTCTGGCTTCTGACCTCTGGTTTCTGATTTCTGACTCATGCCCCGCATTTATATCCCCGATAATTTTCAGGCTCCGGTTCCGCCTTTACCGCTCGAGGTGAAGCGCTTTTCGCTGCGCGCCGATATCGACGTGGATGAGCAGGCAGAAGCGCTGGCGCTGCGCCTGCTGCCGGCCGAGCGCATTTCGTATCTGGCCTCGCGCATGCCGAATTTGCGCTGGCTGCAATTGCTGGTCGCGGGCGTGGATCAGGCGCTGCAGGCCAATCTGCCGCCGCAGGTGATCATCAGCAACGGCCGCGGCATTCACGACGCCCCCACCGCCGAGATGGCGCTGGCGCTTTTGCTTTCCGCCGTGCGCGGCATGCACCGCTGGCGCGATGATCAGAAAAAACATATCTGGGATAGTCACGCCTATTCGCGGCATCTGTTTCCGGACGGACCGTTCCTTGGCACGCTAGAAGGCGCGCGCGTGCTGATCCTTGGCATGGGTTCGATCGGCCTCGAGATTGCGCGGCGGCTAGTGCCATTCGGCGCGAAGATCGAGGGCGTAGCGCAAAGCGCCGGCGAGCGCGAAGGCTTCCCCGTGCATGCCACCAGCCATGTGCTCACCATTCTTGAGCGGTTCGATGCGGTGATCGCCGTGCTGCCCGAAACGCGCGAAACCCATGGCTTCATCAACGAAGCTTTCCTCAAGCACATGGCCAAGCATGCCTGGTTCGTGAATGTGGGCCGCGGTACTGCCGTGAACGAACCGGCGCTGATCAAGGCGCTGCGCGAGAATTGGATCGCCGGTGCGGCGCTTGATGTCACTGCGCAGGAGCCTTTGCCGCCCGACTCGCCTTTGTGGGATTTGCCGAATCTGATCCTCGCCCCGCATGTGGGCGGCGGCGGCCCGCGCTTTTACGAGAAGGCGGGCAAGCTGATTCAGGAGAATGCGAAGCGTTATTTGGCGGGTGAGCCGCTCTTGAACGTGATCGACCGTGCGCGCGGTTATTGAATGCTGAAGGATTATAAGGATACTTGGCGGTCATGAGTTTCGCGCGCTCCATTCTCACCGTTGGCGGCATGACCGTTTTAAGCCGCCTCAGCGGCTTTCTGCGCGATACGCTCTCGGCCAATATTCTTGGCGCGGGACCCATTGCCGACGCTTTTTTCGTCTCCCTGCGCCTGCCCAATTTGTTTCGCTCGCTGTTTGCCGAAGGCGCCTTTAGCGCCGCCTTCGTGCCGCTTTACGCCAAGGCGAAAAAAGAAGGCGGCGAGGGTATGGCACGGCTGTTCGCGGGCGAGGCGCTTTCGGTGCTGATCGCGGTGCTACTGCCCTTCACGATCTTGGTGATCATTTTCATGCCGCAGGCGATGGTGGTGCTGGCGCCCGGCTTCAGCGAGAAGCCGGAAGTCTTCGCGCTTGCGGTTAAATATGGGCGTATTACTTTTCCCTATCTGATGCTGGTATCGGTTGTCGCGCTGCTGGCGGGCGTTTTGAATTCCAGCAAGCGTTTTGCCCCGGGCGCCGCGGCGCCGATCGCCTTTAATCTGCTCGCGATCGCCGCGCTGCTGCTTGCAAGGCCTTTAGACCAGGAACCGGGATGGATGATGGCGGTCGCCGCCACGGTGTCTGGCGTGGTGCAATGGGTCTGGCTACATATCCATTGCAAGGCCATTGGTGTTGACCCGGTGCTGGCATGGCCCAAGTTCACCCCGCGGGTGAAGAAACTTTTTGCGCAGCTGGGGCCGGGCGCGATTGGCGCCGGAGCCACGCAGATCAACCTTACCATGTCGACGATTTTGGCCTCGCTGCTGCCAACCGGCTCGGTGTCCTACCTGTTTTATGCCGACCGTTTAAACCAGCTGCCGCTGGGCGTGATCGGCGTGGCAATCTCCACCACCTTGTTGCCTATTCTTTCGGCGCGGGTGCAGGCGGAAGATGCCGCAGGCGTGCGCAAATATACCGGGCAGGCGATCGATTTCGGATTGATGCTGGGCCTGCCCGCCGCGATCGGGCTTGGCGTAGTGGCGTGGCCGATCATTCATGTGCTGTTCGAGCACGGCGCCTTCACCGCCAAGGCCACCGCCGGCACCAGCGCTGCGCTTTCGGCCTATGCCTTGGGGATCGTGCCCTTCATCCTGATCAAGGTTTTCAGCACGCTATTTTTTGCGCATCACGATACCAAAACGCCGGTGCGTTTTGCCATCGTTACCGTGGCGCTCAACATTGCGCTGTCGCTTTTGTTCCTGAAGCCGCTGGCGCATGTGGGCATGGCGCTGGCGACCTCGCTGGCCAGCTGGTTCAACGTGCTGGCGCTGTTCATCGCCCTGCGCAAGCGCGGTCTGCTTCATGTCGATAAGCATATCTGGCCGCGGATGATGAAGATTTTCCTCGCTGCTGCGATCATGACCGCCTTTCTTTTGACCACGCAGGGCTTTTTAAATACGCAGCTAGCGCAGCACGGCAAGGCGCTGGATGTAGTGGCGCTTTTGGTCTATCTCGGCATCGGCATGCTGGTTTATAGTGCAATACTGCGCCTTTCCGGCGCGGTGAGCTGGAAACAAGTGAAAGCAATCTTAAAAAAATCGGAAGAGAGCGATGGCCTCTAAGCGCATTTTCTCGGGCATGCAGCCCACCGGGCAGTTGCATCTGGGCAATTACCTGGGGGCGCTGCGCAACTGGGTGAAATTGCAGAAAGAATACGAATGCTTTTACGGCATCATGGATCTGCACGCGCTCACCCTGCCGCAGGACCCAAAATTGCTGGCGCGCAACACGCGGGAGACGGCGGCGGCCTTTTATGCGGCAGGCATCGATCCCGAGCGCTGCGCGGTCTATCCGCAAAGCGCGGTGCCGGAGCATACTTATTTGTACTGGCTGCTTTGCAATCATACGCCGCTCGGCTGGCTCAACCGCATGACGCAGTATAAGGAAAAATCCGCCAAGAGCCGCGATCTGGAACTGCTGGGTCTTTATGCCTACCCCGTGCTCATGGCAGCGGATATTGTTGTTTATAAAGCCACCCATGTGCCGGTGGGTGAGGACCAAAAGCAGCATCTGGAGCTCGCCCGCGACGTAGCAGGCGCCTTCAACCGCCATTATGGCGTCGAGTATTTCCCGCTGCCCGAGCCGCAAATTTTGGGTGAGGCCGCGCGGGTGATGAGCTTGCGCGACGGCACCAAGAAAATGAGCAAGTCGGATGAAAGCGATTATTCGCGCATCAACCTTACCGATGATGCCGACAGCATTCGCAAAAAAATCCAGAAGGCCAAGACCGATCCGGAGCCGCTTTCGGATAATGAGAAGGATTTAGCGCAGCGGCCTGAAGCCGATAATCTGGTTACGATTTATGCGGCGCTGGCGGAAAAGCCCAAGAGAGAGATCATCGCGCGCTTTGCGGGCAAGAATTTTTCCGAATTCAAAAAAGAATTAGCTGACCTTGCCATCGCCAAGCTGGAGCCCATTACTACACGCATGCGCGAGTTGATGAAAGACGAAGCGCAGATCGATAAGCTCATCACCCGCTCGGCCGAGCGCGCCCGCGCGCTGGCCGCAAAGCATCTGCAGGAAGTAAAAGAACTTATCGGGCTGTGGCGCTAGGGTGCCGGCTTATCTGCGGGCAGAATGACGTTAAAAAGCTTTTCAAAGCCCTCTACGGCGAATTTCAGCCGCGCATCGCTCAGATCAGGGCGGGATCGGTCTTTGAAATTAAAATAAACGACCCAGTCACCCGGATTCTTGTGGCTGGGATCCTTTAGCCGGGGCAGGCCGAAAGGTCTGGCCGGACGGCCGGGCCGGGGTTTTGTTTCTTCACACATCCGCGTGGCCAGCTTACGGCCTTCCTCGATCATCGTCCCGCCGATGGTTTTAAATTCTTCCATACGCTTTTGAATAGGATCGGAAGGCTGACGCGGGAGATCGCCGGGTTTGGGTATAAGGAACCGATATTCCCAAAAGCTGCCATCGGGCATCAAACCTACGCTTGTAATACTGTGTTCGATACCCTGCTTTTCTTCCGTGATGCTCACCTGATTACTGATGGCGATCGGTGGAGGCGGTGAGGCCATTTTTAGAGGATCAAAAATCGTAACTTCCATTTTTCCGAACAGACGCGGCGGGATGGCATCGATCGGGCCGCCCCGATGCATAAATTCCCCAAAGATGCGCTTCAATACACCCTCGGTTACCTGCAGGCGAATGGAGGAAAAGCCCTCATAGCAAGCGATGACGGGCATGCCTACGGATTCTACAAAGCGCGGAAGTTGGGCCTGCGCAGTCGTGATGGCAGCGGCCGAAAAAGCAAAGGCCTGCAACGTGAGTTTAAATTTTTTCATCTAAAAAATTATTCAAAAGTAATGACAGACAAGAGTGTGCCATTGCCATATTCTTTGCGCAAGCTAGTGAGGGATGAGCTTGGGTGTTAACGGCACGCCTGCAGCTTTAAAAATCTTATCAAAGCCATCTAAGAATGGCTTCAATACTTTATCCTCACGGTTTAAGCGGGAAGGATGCGCGCCAAGTTGATGCGTGCGGTAATAAATGGACCTACCTTGCCCGGGCGGATCGGGATCGTCCGCGTCTATTTCAACAGGATCGGCCTTCTTTTCCACAGGTTCTTTGCACAGTTCTGCCATCAGCGCGCGGCCTGCGGCAAACATTTCCTGGGCTGCTTCCTTGTAGGCCTCCGGATTATTCATGAGCGCGCTTGGCGGCATGCGTGGTAGGTCGCCTACACGCGGTGGTCGTATGTGATGGAGGATAACTTCGCCATTGGCTGCAGGCATCATGGCAATGACTTCCTCGCGGGGAGATATTTTCGCAAGTCCGATAGATGTCATGCCATCCGTGACAGGATCATCATCGGAAGGATTGACGTTTATTGTCATGCCGCTCATGACAAGCAATGGAAGGTCGGCTTCTTTTATGGGCAGGTTTTTGTTCTTATCCTGGAAAGCTCTAAAATCTTCATCTAAGCCTTCCTGGGTCACTGCTATGTTCAGCTGTGCCGAATTTTCAGATGAGCAGACAACCGCTGGCGCGCGGTCAAACGTGAGGAATTCCCTTTGCTGCTCCTGTGCAATAGCGCTACCGGCAGTAACGGCGCAAGCCGCAAAAGCCCAGAGGGTTTGTTTTATAGCGGGCATATTAATCTCTTGAATTAATTAAGCACAATAAGTGACAGCAATGTACCGTTACCATTTTCTTTGCGCAAGGTGGCGCGGCGGTAGCTGAAAAAGCGCGCTTCATCGGTGCAGGTATCGAAGCCAAGCGAATGCACCGCCTTTAATCCCGGCAGCGACAGGCGATGCTGCGCATAGCCGGGCAGATCGAACAAGAAATGCCCCGCGCGCGGCGCTTTCTTGAAGAAGCGTGCGTTATCGGCATCCTGCTTTAAAAACGGTTCGGGAAATTCTGGCCCCACTTCGTAAGAATTTTGCTGAATGCAGGCGCCGATCACGGCCGAGATATTCGCAGGCTTGGCGCCGAGTTGCTCCATGGTTTTGACCGTATTTTCCAGTATGCCGCCGACCGCGCCTTTCCATCCCGCATGCGCCGCGCCGATGACTTTCGCAACCGGGTCATGAAACAGCACCGGCGCGCAATCCGCGCTTTTGATGCCAAGCGCGAAGCCTTTTTCCCTCGTTACCATGGCATCGGCCTCCGGACGCCGATCCCATGGCTTAGCAAGCGTGATCACCGTGCTTGAATGAATTTGCCGGCAGGAAAAAAGCTGGGCAGGCGCAACTTCCATCGCGCTTGCGACGCGGCGGAGATTTTCCTGCACGTTTTTGGGGTCATCGCCCTTTTCACCGCAATTGAGCGAGGCGAAGAGGCCTGTGCTCACGCCGCCCTCGCGCGTGAAAAAGCCGTAGCGGATCCCGCTATTGTCAAAGAGCGGGTGCATGAGAAAGGGCAGATGCTCTGCGGTTTCGCTCATGGCCTATTAAAACCCCAACGGCGCCGGCAGGGAAGAGTGCATCACGCAGAACACTTTGAACAAAACACCCATCTGATTGCCGGAAATCAGCCGCTCCAAATCAAGATCGATCTTAGCGAGTTGCTCAGGCCGGGCTTTTTCCTTCAAGAGCTTTACCCGGTGCAGGATGCCGCAATGCATCAGGAAATCGCGCTGCAGGCGCAAGGGGCCGACTTTAAGGCCCAGATTCTCCGCGATACGGCGCAAGCTTCCGAAATCGACATAGGCGGTGATGTCGGCCTCGCCCGGATCCTCCAGCAGCGGCGCGGGCTTTTTAGCGCGGATCGCCTGCACGGTGTCGGCCGCGAGCGGGCCTTCATAACCATAATCGATTGTCAGCGCGGTGCCCCCATGCCGGGCGATGTGCATGAACAATTTTCCCATCCATAAAAGAACATCGGGGCTGATCTCGGCCACCGCGCCGATGGGCGCCTGCGCATAGGCGGGATCGGTGAAGATTTTAGCATCCTCGCCCTGTAAGGGGCGTGTCGTGAGCGTGAGCTTGCCGTTCTGTTCCGTGATCACTTGTTCTTCCCATTTGCCAATCGCAGTGCACAGGAAGCGGCGGATGGCAAAGGTATCAAGCAATTCGTTGGAAAAGAAAATCACCGGCAGCGGCGGCAGGCTTGATAAATCTTCCGCCCACTGCACGTTATAATCTTTTAGCTTCTGTGCCTGTTTATCACGCAGAGCGGGGCTTTTCTCGATCAGCCATAGCTGTGCTGCCTGCATGAAGGGCTGGGATATTTTCACTGTGCGCAGCACATCATCCATCAGCGTGCCGCGTCCGGGCCCGGCTTCCACCAGCAGGAACGCTGAAGGCTCGCCAATTTTCTGCCAGCTGTCGATGCACCACAGAGCGATCATCTCGCCGAACATCTGGCTGATTTCCGGGCCGGTGGTGAAATCGCCATCCTGCCCCAATGGATCGCGCGTGGTGTAATAGCCGTGCTGCGGATGGCGCATGCACCATTCCATGAATTTCTCAAACGGCATGGGGCCGTGCGCGCGGATATCTTCCTTGATAAGATTTTCCAGCACCGTCATGAAGCCAGCGGTTTGCGGTAAGCGCGGATGATCAAGAACAGTCCAAACGCCGCCATGGGAATGCACAGAATCTGCCCCATGGTCAGGCCGAACCAGAGGAAGCCAAGCTGCGCATCCGGCTCACGGAACTGCTCGAGGAAGGCGCGGAACAGGGCATAGCCAAGCAGGAACGTGCCGGAAAGAATTCCCGCTCGCGCACGGATCGCACGGTTGTGCGCCAGCACGGCAAGCAGGGTGAACAGCGTAAAACCTTCCAGTCCTGCTTCGTATAATTGGCTGGGATAGCGGGGCAGCGGCCCGCCATGCGGAAACACCATGCCCCATGGGGCATCAGTCACGCGGCCGAACAATTCGCCATTCACGAAATTGGCCAGCCGCCCGAAAAAGAGGCCGATCGGCACCACGCAGACCACGATATCCATAAAGGCGAGGTAGGAAACCTTGTGCATTTTGCAGAAAAACCAGCAGGCGATAATCACGCCCAGCGCCCCGCCATGGAATGACATGCCACCTTTCCACAGCATCAGGGCTTCCAGGGGATGCTGCGCATAATAAGGCGCGTTATAAAACAGCATATAGCCTAGCCGTCCGCCGAGCAAAATGCCGAAGACCACCCAACTCAATACTTCGGTATAAAGCAGCGGTGCCGGGCCTGCCGGATTGCGGCGGGCAAGGTATTTGGCATATTGCCAGCCCAGCAACACGCCCACGATATAGGCCAAGGCATACCAGCGGATCGCAAGCGGGCCTAAATGAATGGCAACGGGATCGATCATAGGAAAGGGCATAGGCTTTTATACCCAGAAACACCTATAGTGTCACCCTACGGAAGTCCGTAGGGGATAAAGCAAAAGGAAAGCCTTATGAGCGCGCGTGAAAAACTTTTAGGCCGTTTGGGAAAACTGGGCAGCGAGGCGCTGATCTCGGCTGCCAACCTGAAACGCGAGATCGAGACCCAGAGCCTCGACCGGCTCGAGCGGTTGGCCAAGCGCCTCAAGCTGGTCAAGCGCGAGGAGTTCGAAGCGCTGCAGGCGATGCTGCGCCAGGCCCGCGAAAATCAGGAGAAAATTCTCAACAGACTTACGCACATCGAAGCAAAACTGGGGATAAAGCCCGCGCCGCAAGCCCGCGCCGAGCCGCCGCGCCGCAAGAAGAAAAATTGAATCGGGAAAGAAAAGACCCAGCTTCTGAGTCAAAAGCGTCACAGCCGCTTCTAAACCTCTTTTAAAATTCCCTTAAAACCGCGTGCCAAAAGAATCACAGTTTCGGGCGACGCAGCAAATCACCCCTTGCGCCCCTTGCGGCGCAGATTCCGACTATGCGAGCCTCTCTCCCTGTTATTCGGGATCACCGCCGCGCCGCTGCCGGTGAAAGCACCGAAGATATTTTGGAGATGCCGTACATGCCCGCTTTGTTGCAGGAAACCGTTTCGCAGCCGCCTAATCCCCTCGATATGGTTGAAGAGATCGTCCAGGCCAACCAATGGCACTTCGAGCGCGCCCATGACGACGAGCTGGTCGTGGAAATGAACGGCGCCTGGTGCCGCTACCGCATGTACTTCCTTTGGCAACGCGATATCAGCGCGCTGCAGTTCACCTGCCAGTTCGACATGAAAGTTCCTGAAGCGCGCGAGCTCGCGGCCTATGAACTGATCGGCCTCGTCAACAACCGGCTGTGGTTCGGCCATTTTGATCTCTGCAATGAAGAGAAGACGCCGCTGTTCCGTTACACCAGCCTCTACCGCGGCAGCCACGGCCCGGCGCTGGAACAGCTGGAAGATATGGTTGAAATCGCCCTCACCGAGAGCGAGCGCTTCTACCCCTCGTTCCAATATGTGATTTGGGGCGGCAAGAAGCCGGAAGAGGCCATGACCGCCGCCATGCTTGACCCCGTGGGCCGCGCCTAGAAGCCCGCTTTTCACCGCGACGGTCTTCCTTTATCGTCAGGTCATGATCAAGAACCTTGTTCTCGCCGGCTGCGGGCATATGGGCCGCGCCATGCTGTGGCCCTGGCTTTCCACCAAGGCGGTAGAAAAAATCTTCGTTGTCGATCCGAACGGGGAATCTATTCCCCGCATCCATGGCGCATGGCTTTCCACCGATCCCGATGCCCTGCCGAAAAACATGACGCCCGATGCTGTTGTCTTCGCGGTAAAGCCGCAGGTGCTGGAATCGGTAGTCCAGGATTACAAGAAATATTCCGGTGCGCTGTTTCTCACCATCGCGGCGGGCAAGCCGCTTTCGGTCTATGAAGCGATTCTGGGGCCGGAGGCGCGCATTATTCGCGCCATGCCCAATCTGGCGGCCAAGGTGGGCGAGGCGGCAACGCTGCTGGTGGCGGGCAAGCAGGCGACGGAGGTCGATAAGAAAATCGCCGAGAAGCTGTTCGGCGTATTGGGCCCGACCTTCTGGCTGGCGAATGAAAATCAGATGGATGCCGCCACGTCGCTTTCTGGCTGCGGCCCGGCTTACTTTTATTTCATGGCCGAGGCCATGGCGGAGGCAGGAGAGGCGCTGGGCCTGTCTAAGGAGCTTGCCAAAAATCTGGCGCGGCAAACACTGATTGGTTCGGCCCTGTTCGCCAAGGGCGAGGAAAGCTCCCTAAAAACGCTTTATGAAGATGTCGCGGTGAAAGGCGGTATGACCGAAGCTGCCTTATCAATTCTGCAGGACAATAATTCCTTGAAAAGTCTGATGGGTAAGGCCTTGCAGGCAGCCGTGGCCCACGGCCGCAAACTCGCTTCTTAAATAAAAAGCCGCATGGTAGGTTTCTGGCCATGCCGCGCAAGAAATCCGCCGCCTCTCATACCGATGAGGAATTATACCAAGCCTTGTTCGCGCTGATTGCACGCGAGGGCTGGTGGGCACTTACCCTGCCGAAAATCGCCAAGGCACTTAAAATCAAACTACCCGAGCTTTTAAAAACCTACCCCGACAAGAATGCCCTGCTGGCGGGCTTTCTTTCTTTCATCGATCAAAGGCTGGCGGAGCATACGATTGAGGAAACCGACTCGCTTAAAGAGCGCCTGTTCGAAATCCTTATGCTGCGTTTCGAAGCCATGCAGCCTTTCCGCCCTGGCCTCACGCGGTTATTAGATGAGGCGATGGCCGATCCCATAAGCGGCATTTGTCTTGCTATCGAAATGGCACCAAGCGCCCGGCGCGCGGCTAAACTGATGCTGGACCTTGCCGATTTTCCCGCGCGCAAGCCCTTGCGCGAACTGGCGATTGGCGGGCTAAAGCTGGTTTACCTGCATGCGTTGCGCACGTGGAAAAATGATCAATCTCCTGATCTTAGCGCGACTATGGCAGCGCTGGACCGCGGCCTCAATCGCCTGCTTTCCCTTTTGGGCGTACAGGCGTAACATACGGGCGTAGGAAAATTGAATCGCGCGTGACGACCGCGCGGTTTTTGGCGATAACTATCACAAGCACAATTCACGTTCAGCGAGGATGCCATGCCTAAGGATAACAATTCCAGCAACGGCGCAGGCCACGACAGCGCCTTTCATTTTGCCGGCCTGACCAACGGCATGCCAGGCATACCCAACATGCCCGGTGTGGAAGCGCTGATGCAAGTACAGCGCCGCAATGCTGAAGTTTTGGCGCAGGCCGGCCAGCAGATTTTTCAGGACATGCAGGCGCTGATGCAGCGTCAGGGCGAGATCATGCGCGAGAGCATCCAGGAAAGCACCCAGCTCATGGGCCGTTTGATGGCGCCGGGCGCGCCGCAGGATAAAATCGCGGGTCAGGCGGAAGTCACCAAGCAGGCGATCGAGAAAGCCGCCGCCAACGGCAGGGAACTGTTCGAGATGGCCTCGGCCTGCCAAATGCGCGCCGTGGAAATGATGACCACGCGCATGGGCGAAGCCTTCGAGGAATTACGCAGCGCCTGCGGGCAGAAATAACCCCCGCTTGTCTGGCACATTGAGGCATGGTTTGTTAGCGCCATGCCTGACGTCCCGCAAAATCTGATCAGTTACGATGATTTTCTGAAGGTGGATATCCGCGTCGGCACGGTGGTCGAGGTGGCGCCGTTCCCGGAAGCGCGCAAGCCCGCCTATAAGCTTACCATCGATTTTGGCCCCGAGATCGGCCTGCGCAAATCCTCCGCCCAGATCACCAAATATTATAAGCCCGAACAGCTGAAGGGCCGGCAGGTTCTAGGCGTGGTGAATTTTCCCAAAAAACAGATCGGGCCGTTCATGTCGGAATGCCTCACGCTGGGCGCGCCGGATGAAGAGGGCGCGGTGGTGCTTCTTGGGCTCGATCACACTGTGCCCAACGGTGGGCGGATGTTTTAGCGGCTGCGGTCGATTTTAACGCCGCAACTCTCGATACCCGGATAAAGATCGAGCTTTTCGATTTTGATTTTTACCCGCCGTACTTTGGCGTCTTCGAAGGCTGCTTGCGCCAAGGCCTCCCCAATCATTTCCAAAAGGGGATAGTGTTTGGCTTCCAGCACCGCCTGCATGCGGTTTTTATGGGCGGAATAATCCACCACATCGTCAATGCCCATAACCGGCGCGTCTTCCTGATAAAGTCCGATATTGAGCCGCAGGCGCTGCTTTTTATCCGCTTCGTGCGGATGAATACCGGTAAGCGCATCGATTTCCCAATTACGGATAAAGACGCGGCGTAAATTCATGGCTGATCCTTACAGCGGCAGGCGGAAAACCACGCGCAAGCCTCCACGCGGACTGTCTTCCAAAAGAATAGTGCCGCCATGGGCAAGGGCGATATCGCGCGCGATGGTAAGGCCCAAGCCCACGCCGCCGGTTTCGGGATTGCGCGAATCTTCCAGCCGCGTGAAAGGGCGGAAGACCTCCTCGCGCCGTTCGGGCGGAATACCAGGGCCATTATCGTCGATGATAATATCCACGAATTTCTGCCCGCGCGAGGAGCCGATCCACACTTCCTTGGCATAGCGCGCCGCGTTGCCAATCAGATTGCCCAGCGCGCGGCCGATGGCCACGGGGCGCAATTTCAGTATCACATTCTCGAAGGGTTCAAGATGAATGGGCGTGCGGCTATGCATGCGCCGTGCGGTGCTGATAATATCTTCCAGAAGCACATCAAGATGTACCTGTACGGCCTCTTCGGTGTCATCGCCGCGCGCGAAGGCAAGATAGGCTTCCACCATCCCTGTCATATCCTGCACATCGGCCTTCAATTCGGCGATTTCCGGGGTCTCATCCATCAGGGCCAGTTGCAGTTTCATGCGGGTGAGGGGCGTACGCAGATCATGCGAAACGCCGTTCAGCATCGCCATGCGCTGCGCCAGCTGGCGCCGCAAACGGTCGCGCATGATCATGAGATTCACGGCCGCCTGCCGCACTTCGCGCGCGCCCTCAGGCTTAAAATTCGGCACATCCAAGCCCTTGCCCATGGCTTCCGCCGCCTGGCCCAGGCGCCGGATAGGGCGGATTTGATTACGCATAAAGAGGATCGCGATTAGCGAGAGCAGGGCCGAGCTGCCCACCATCCAGAGCAGGAAGATTGTTGCCGTGGGCGTATAGACGCGCCGCTCGGGGAATACCACGCTCAGCACGCCTTGCTTCAGCTGCACGTGCACGGCGATCCATTCATAGGAATGGCGTAGGTCAAGCGCATAGGGACGATCGACACGCTCGTTCAAGCCCTTGCGCAGCATGCGCGCCAGCAGCGTGGTGTAATCACCGCGTGACAGATAGCGGCCCAAATTTTCGCCGGGATGCCAGGAAATATCGAGATCGAGATAGCGGTCGAGGTTATCGCGCGAGGTAGCAAGGATTCTTTCAGGATCGCCCTGCTCCATCCGCGCGGCGATCTCGGCGATTTCACCGGCCAGCGCGTAAGTGAGCCGGTTGGTCACCGTTTGCCAGTGTCGCTCATAAAATACGTAGGTCGCTACGCCCTGCGCGATCAGAACCGGCAGCACTAAAATCAGCAGGGCGCGGCCATAAAGCCCGCGCGGCAGATAGCGCTTCAGCCAGTGAAAGAAGGCCAAATCGAAGCGCAGGCGCTGCAGCAGCTCTTTAAAAGAAAAAGGCTTGGAAACTGTGGTCATACCGCTGCCTTTTCGCGCTCGGGCAGCAGGCGATAGCCCTCGCCGCGTACGGTCACGAGATAACGCGGCTGCTTGGGATCGGGCTCGATCTTGCGGCGCAGGCGCGTGACCTGCACATCGACGGTGCGGTCGTTGACAGGCAGGGAGGAGCGCTTCACTAGTTCCTCACGGCTCACGGTTTCCCCCGGTGCATCGGCAAGAATTTTCAGAAGGCTAGCTTCCACATCGGTCAGGCGCAAAATGTCCGTCTCATCGCGCAACTCGCCTCGGCCGGTATCGTAGAGCCAGCGGCCGATCCATACTTCGCGCGCATCTTTATCCTTGGGCACGCGGCGCAAGATGGCCTCGATGCGCAGTTGCAGCTCGCGCGGCTCGAACGGTTTGACCAGATAATCATCGCTGCCGGCTTCAAGCCCGCTGATGCGGTCATCCGACTCGCCCCGCGCGGTAAGAAGAAGAATGGGCAGGTTTTTAAAGCCGCGCTCCTGCCGAAGCCGCCTGGTAAAGGCAAAACCGTCTTCCCCCGGCATCATCACATCGAGCACGATAAGGTCGAACTGCACGGCCTGAAGTTTGAGATACGCATCGGCCGCGCTGGTAGCGCTGGAAACCAGGTAGCCCTGGTCCATCAGGTATTTGCGCAAGAGATCGCGCAAGCGCTTGTCATCATCGACGACAAGGATATGAGGCTGCCAGGAAGACATAGGTCGCCATTTTACTGACACCTTTTACGTCATGCCAGCGAAAGCTGGCATCCAGATTTACGTTATATCGCCGCTAATCGCGGCTCTGCGCTGGATCCCGGCTTCCGCCGGGATGGCGTCTATTTATTGGGTGAAATTTCCGGCTTCCATAGCTAGGCTTGAGCCATCTGAATCGGCCCTTCCCGGAACGCCTTTCTTCATGCTTAACCACCTTCTCGGCTATTTTTCCTCCGACATGGCGATCGACCTCGGCACGGCGAATACGCTCGTCTATGTCAAAGGGCATGGCATTGTGCTGAACGAGCCTTCGGTGGTGGCGCTGCAGACCATTCGCGGCAAAAAGCATGTGCTGGCGGTGGGCGATGATGCCAAGAAAATGCTGGGGCGCACGCCCGGCAACATTCAGGCTATCCGCCCGATGCGCGATGGGGTGATCGCCGATTTCGAGGTGGCCGAGGAAATGATCAAGCATTTCATCCAGAAGGTGCACCGCCGCCGTGGTTTGGCACGGCCCGACATCATTATCTGCGTGCCTTCCGGCGCGACCGGGGTAGAGCGCCGCGCCATTCAGCAATCGGCCGAAGCGGCGGGCGCGCGCAACGTGTATCTGATCGAGGAGCCGGTAGCCGCCGCGATCGGCGCGGGATTGCCGGTAACGGAACCCTCGGGCTCGATGATCGTGGATATCGGCGGCGGCACCACGGAAGTCGCGGTGCTTTCGCTGGGCGGCATTGTTTATTCGCGCTCGATCCGCTGCGCGGGCGACAAAATGGACGAAGCCATCACCAATTATGTGCGCCGCTACCATAATTTGCTGATCGGCGAGACCACGGCTGAGCGTATCAAGAAGGAAATTGGCTCGGCCAGCCTGCCCGATGAAGGCGAGGGACGGCTCATGGAAATCCGCGGGCGCGATTTAATGAACGGCGTGCCCAAACAGATCACATTATCGGAAGCACAGATCGCCGAGGCCTTGGCCGAGCCGGTGGGTCAGATCATGGAGGCGGTGAAAGTGGCGCTGGAGAATACCGCGCCCGAGCTTGCCGCCGATATCGTGGATAAGGGCATTGTGGTTACGGGTGGCGGGGCGATGCTGCGCAACCTTGATCTGGTCATGCGCCATGCCACCGGCCTGCCGGTGACGATCGCCGACGAGCCGCTGAAATGCGTGGTGATGGGAACCGGCCGCGCGCTTGAAGATATGAAAAATCTCCGCAACCTTCTGGTAGGAAGTTACTAGCGTCTAGCCATGCGCCGTTCCGCTCCTCGCCATTCTTCTGGAACCGGTTTTGCTGCGGCGCTTATTTTTATTGTCACAACCTTGCTGCTAATTGTTTTTACTTTTCTGTTCCCACAAAGCGCCGCCACGTTGCGCGCGGGCGTAGTCGATCTTTTCACGCCGGTGCTGGATGTTTTTTCCAAGCCTGCGGCCATGCTGCAGGAAATCCCCGGCAGTGTCGGCGATCTGGCGCATCTGCGCGAGGAGAACGAAGATCTGCGCAAGGAAGTGACCGGCCTTAAAATCTGGGCGCAAACCGCGCATCAGATGCAGGAAGAAAACCAGCGTCTCAAAGACCTTCTGAAATACAAGGATGAGGGGGTGCTAAATTTTCTGACGACGCGGGTTATTGCCGAGAATACCGGCAGCTTTAGCAACAGTGTGATCGTTACCGCGGGCGCGCGCGATGGGGTCGAAAAAGACATGGTGGCGCTGGATGATAATGGCGTGATTGGCCGCGTTATCGAGGTCGGCACCTGGTCGGCGCGCATTCTTCTGCTCAGTGATCTTAATTTCCGCCTGCCGGTGATGGTGGAAGAAGCGCGCCAACGCGGGATTTTCACGGGGCAAGGCCGTGATGATCCCAAGCTTCTGTATGTGTCACAGCCTGCGGAAGTAAAAGTCGGCATGCGCGTGGTGACATCCGGCCATGGCGGGATTTTTCCTGCCGGATTGCCAGTGGGTCTCGTGAAAGAAGTGAAGGATCACGATGTCATGGTCAGCCCCTTTGGCCGCCTTGACCGGTTGGAATTCGTTCGTTTGGCCCATTACCATCTGGGCGATACCACGGCCACATCACCGCCTGAATCCATCTCTCCTGTCGCTCCCGCCAAGGCGCCCTGACCATGGACGGCATTTTTTACAGGATCGACCACGCCGCGCGGGCCAGCCTGCCGGTGATAAGCTGTTTTATATTGATCCTGCTGACGTTTGCGCCATGGCCGCCCCTGATTAAATCCTTCCTTCAGGCCTTGCCGCTGGTATTGCTGTGCTTCTGGGTGATGCACCGGCCCGATCTGTTCAAAACCCATTGGTCGTTCTTGCTAGGATTGCTGTATGACATGCTGGCCGGACAGGTGATCGGCCTCACCGCGCTTAGTTTTCTGGTTGCGGATGTCGTTTTGCGCAGCCAGCGCGGTTTTTTCCGTAATTACTCTTTTCTAGCCGGCTGGATGGCGGCCAGTTTTGTGATTGCGGGCGTGAGCCTAATCCCCTGGGCGATGGCAAGCACTTTTTCCGGAGAACTCAGGGAACTTTCGCCTACGGGCATACGCATTGCTTTTAGCGTCTTGTTGTTTCCGGTCATTGCGGGCACGCTGCAGCGTTTATCGCCCCTGCCGCGCGAGGGTTTTTAAGCCATGCGCATCATCCGCGATACCGATCCGGGCCGCCTTCTCACCCGCCGCGCGTTTTTGATCGGCGGCTTGCAGATTGGGCTGTTCGGTTTGCTGTTCGCGCGGCTTTATTCGCTGCAGATCAAGCAAGGTGAGCGTTACCGCACCATGGCGGAGGATAACCGCATCTCCACGCGTCTGGTCTTGCCCGAGCGGGGTTTGATTTTAGACCGTAATGGCCTTGTTCTGGCGCGCAGCGAGAAGAATTTCCGTGCCGATCTCATTCCCGAGCAGGCTCCTAATATCAAGGAGACGCTGGAACGGCTTTACGGCCTCTTGCGCTTTGATGAAGCCGAGCAGGAACGCATCCGCAAGGCTCTTTCCCGTGGCAGGGCGCAGCTGCCAGTGCTGCTGCGCGACAATCTCGATTGGGATACGCTGTCGCTGCTCGAGCTTCGCCTGCCCGATCTGCCCGGCGTGGCGATCGAGGCGGGTGAAATCCGCAGCTATCCTTATAAAGAGGCTACAGCGCACGTCATCGGCTATGTCGGCCCGCCAACGGAAGAAGAGGCAGGCGACGATGCGCTGCTGAACGAGCCCGGCATCCGCATCGGTAAATCTGGCGTCGAAAAAGCCTATGAGGAAAAACTGGAGGGCGAGCCGGGCAGCGTACAGATGGAAATGAACGCCTATGGCCAGCAGGTGCGCGAGCTGTCGCGGGAGCCTGCCGCAGCGGGCGATAACCTTAAACTGGCCCTTGATATCGGTTTGCAGGAATATGCGGTCAAGCGTTTGGCGCAGGAGCAGGGCGCTTCGGCCGTGGTGATGGATGCGGTGGACGGCAGTATTTACGCCATGGTCTCGCAGCCATCGTTTGATCCCAATCTTTTCTCCTATAGTATTTCAAAAACTGATTGGGCACGGCTGAACGCCGATCCGCTCACGCCCTTGTTCAATAAAACCCTTATCGGCGCCTATGCGCCCGGCTCCACGTTTAAAGTTGTGGTGGCGCTGGCAGCCTTGGCCAATGGCGTAAGCCCGCATACGCATGTGGTATGTCCCGGCTATCTCGATTTCGGCAATCACCGCTTCCATTGCTGGAAAAAAGGCGGGCACGGCGCGGTCGATATGCATCGCGGCATCGTGCAATCGTGCGACGTGTTTTTCTACCATATGGGCCGGACGATCGGCGTCGATAAAATCGCGGCCATGGCCAATCTGCTGGGCATGGGGCAGAGGGTCGGCATTGATCTGCCGCACGAAAAAGCGGGCCTGATCCCGAACAGTGAATGGAAAAAGAAGAATTTCAGGGAAGGTTGGCAGCCGGGTGAAAATCTAGTCGCCGCGATCGGGCAGGGCTACACGCTGACAACCCCACTGCAGCTGGCGGTGGCCACGGCACGCATCGTCAATGGCGGCATGGCGGTGAAGCCGCATCTGGCCTATACCGAGGGCGTTTCGGTATTCCCGCTTTTAGGGTTGCAGAAAGAGCATCTCGATTTCGTGCGGCAGGCCATGGTCGATGTTGTGCAGCCGGGCGGCACGGCGGCGGGCGCGCGCATCGGCGTACCGGGTTATGAGATGGGCGGCAAGACGGGCACCGCGCAGGTGCGCCGCATTACCAAGGCCGAGCGCGCCCGTGGCGTGACGGCGAACGAAGATTTGCCATGGGAGGAGCGCGATCATGCCCTGTTCATCGGTTTTGCCCCGTCCGATAAACCGCGCTATGTGGCCGCAGTGGTGGTGGAGCATGGCGGCGGCGGCTCGAAAGTGGCGGCGCCTATTGCGCGGGAATTACTCATCGAAGTGCAGAAGCGCGATCCGGCCAAAGCCCTGCCCAAGCCGCTAGTGATGCCGGATATCAAGCCTGCGCCCGAAGAAACGCCCAGCGAAGTGCCGGATGAAGAAGAAGAATTCAACGACTATATTCACACCATCAATCCGGGCCTGATACCCGCGCAGTAATTAGCCGCGCAAGGCTTTGATATTCGCCGCGTAGCTTGATGGCCCGCCTTGAAAAGTGGCCGTGCCAGCCACCAATACGTCGGCTCCGGCGGCGATCACGCGCTTGGCCGTTTCGGGATTGATGCCACCATCCACTTCCAGATCGATTTTCTTGCCCAAACCATCAATCATTTTGCGCAATTCGGCGATTTTGGCGACTTGGGTTTCAATGAATTTCTGCCCGCCGAAGCCGGGATTGACGGTCATCACCAGCACCAGATCAAGCTCGGGCAGCACTTCAGCCACGGCTTCCACCGGCGTGGCGGGGTTAAGCGCAACGCCTGCTTTCTTGCCCAAGCCTTTGATCAGTTGCACCGAGCGGTGCAAATGCGGCCCGGATTCAGGATGCACGGTGATGATATCGGAACCGGCAGCAGCAAATTCCGGAATAAAAGGATCCGCCGGGCTGATCATGAGATGCACATCAAACACCTTGGTGGAATGCTGACGCAGCGCCTTCACCACCAGGGGACCGATGGTGAGATTCGGCACGAAATGCCCATCCATTACATCGACATGGATATAATCGGCTCCTGCGGCATCCACCGCGCGCACTTCCTCGCCCAGCCGGGAAAAATCGGCGGAAAGAATGGAGGGTGCAATGCGTATCGGGCGGGGCATAAGCCTTTTTAGCATGGCGGCACTTGCCAGGCCAAGCCTCTCTTGCCATATCTTGCAGCATGGATGAAGAAAAGAAAGATAGCGCCAAGCCGGTGTCTGAGAAGGTCACGCAAAAGCCGGGTGAGAAAGGCGGGCCGAAGGGGCCTGAGCCCACACGCTTCGGCGATTGGGAGAAAAACGGCCGCGTCTCCGATTTTTAGCGCCCGAGGCGGTTCTTCTTCACTTCGAACAGCGCAAAATCAGTTTCCAGCGGAATATCGCGCTTCTCAAGCCAGCCGGGAACTTTATCGTACGCCAGGCGCATGCCGAGCGAGGCTTTATCAAGATCTTTTGTCACCGGTTTATAATCCATTTTGTTGCCGTTCACGGTGGCGATGACATTCTGCACCTCGGGCGAGCGGTTCAGCGTGGTCTGGAAATAAGAGGTCTTGCATACCAGCACGTAATCGAGCTTCAGCCGCTTGGCAATTTTCCGCGCGCTTTCGTCATTCGGACGCGAGCGGAAGAAATTCACCATGTCGATAATGCCGCGGTCGTTGCGGTGATAGGGCGCGGCAATAAAATTATGCTTGGTATAGAAAAGCAGCTCCGGCGTGTAATCCATCGGCGCCATCACCGTGGCGATTTTTTTCTCGCGGTCGGAAAGGTCCTGCAAATAGGAAATGACCGGGATGCGGTTGTTGCAGGGCGTATCCACGCTGCGGCCAAGATAGAACAGGATATCCGGCATAAAGCGGTATTTGTTAATTAGCGCCGGGATAAAAATCACCGGCAAGGCGGTAAGCGCGAAAACAGTGAGGACCTCGTAAGTGAAAAGCGTGCGGCCCTGATAATGTTTTGGCAGTTGCGCCAGATAGCGCAAAATCAGCCATGCCAGCGGGATCACGCCGAACAGTTGCGCATAGGTAATCACGCGCACTTGCCAGGCCATGGTCAGGGCGCTGAAACCCAAGATGAAGAATGCGTAGAAGGCCCAGAGCTTTTTCTGCCGCGCGCTGCTGTTTTTACGGAATACAATATAAAGCGCCACGGCAAGGCCGGTAAGGATGACGAAGGCGCGTGTGCCGAGATGATAAATAATGCCTGCCACGGCATTGCGTGGCGTGCTCGAGAACATGTCGCCAAGATCCGCCCAGGATTTATAGAACGGCACCGCCTCGCGGATATTGGGAAAGAACAGCGTGTTCAAGGCCGGGTTGGCCTTGGCATAAGGCCCAAGAATGAAATCCGGGAAATAATGCAACAGCAGCGCCACGCCCCCGAGGCCCGCGAAAGCGGCAAAGGCGAACAGGATGGCGCGATGCCGTGTGATCAAGGATGCGCCCCACAGCACCAGAAAATACGCCGCCACCAGGGCGGCGAGGATCACGTAGAAGAACGAGAAAGCATCATATTCGATCGACCATCGCTCAGCGGGCGATTTAGCGATGAAAAGAATAATGAAATTGGCCACCAGCAGGCTGCCGCCGAACAGGGCAGCGACGGAATAATTACGCCGTTCGAGGATCACATCGATGCCAAGGGCGAAGCAGAACATCACCAGCATCGGCATGATCTCAGCGCCATTCCACATGCCGAGCGCGAAGGCCAAGCCCGCCAGCGCCATCATGCGGCGGGGCCGCACATGCAAGGCAAAAGCCTGCAACCCGTAAAAGGCGACGCCGGCGCTGAGAATAATATAGGCGTGATGATCGACCCGCATGGGAAGGAACTGAAAGATCAGCTGCGAGCAGATCGGCACCAGGAAACACACCACACCGGCATGTTTGCGGCCCAAGATCGGCCGGGCCAGCGCGCGCAGCAGAAACAGCAGCCCTGTCAGCATGATGCAGGGCACGAAAAATGCCGTCAGCATGGCGAGCGACTGCTGCGTTGTTTCCCAGCGATAGAACCAGGCGATGTGTTTGATAAGCAGATAAACGCCCGCCAACAACAAATCAGGCAGCCGCCCCCAGTGCATGGCGATGATATGGTCGGGGTAGAGATTGGGAATGCGCAGATCGAACCAGCTTTGGCCATTGAGCCAGGTCAGCATCTGGCGCAGGCGCATGTAATCGTCGGTGTCGGGCAGGGCCCAGCGGTTGAACTGGCTGTCGCCGTTATAAATCGCGCATAGCACCACATAGAGCAGCACGATCCAGGGCGTGGTGCGCCAGGGCGGGCGGAATGCATCCGCAAAAAAGGTGATCAGCGCGCGGGACCAGGACATGGGGGAAACCTAAGCGAGGGAGTAAACCATAGCGTTAATACTTTCCGTGGCGAAGCTAAAGCCCATATTTGAATGGGATTCGATACCTAGAAATGTCAATTTTAAATAGCTTAGCATAACTTTGCTGAATTAGAATAACCGCTTATTTAAGCGGGCGCACATGGATGCATCTTTAGAACATTTTTCCAATCGTTTCTGGAACATTTTTCAAAGCTATCAGCACGACGCACTGGGTTATGGCAGTATACGCGAGTGGGCGGAAGCTTATTGGCCAGATATTTATTCTAAAAAAAATGATCATGAGGCTTTTTGGGATCTTTGGAAAGAAAATAGATATAAACTAAATGAGGAAGAGCTTAAAAACTTCTCCACGTTTATCTGTGCACATCTTTTGTCGGCAGATCCGACACCCGATAAACGGTACGCCACATATATTTTTCATTGGTTTAGAAGACCAATACATATGAAGGAACTGAAAAGGGTTAAGCGCTTTTTGGCGCAATATTATGAAGATGAAAAAGCGGGAATACGTTTTCGTTTAGAGCCCTTCGAGCGCCCACGCTTAAATAGCCCTGGCAAGAGGTTTAAGTCCTTCAGGGCCAATCCATTGCGGGCTTACGGCAAGTTTGAGGACGCCCTCGCCTACTGGACGCTACATAAAGAACGCAGAAAATTCCTGCGTGCCAAAACGAAAATAACGGCACGCGATAGGGCTTTTTCCAATAGTGGCGAGGTTTCTGTTATCCACTCTTCTGACGAGTTTCGCTTGTATGTTATTCGCTCTGCCCGGGCGGCGAACGCCTATAGCTTGAACACACACTGGGATCAGGAAGAAAGCAGCGAAGAACCGCTTAATGTCATTCAAATCGAATTACCCAATGGCGCGCGTTATCGCATGCGCATGGGAGATTTCACGGCTCAGGATGAATTAAGGCAATATATGAATGTTCGGGTAATGCTGCGCGATCACCCAAGGCTCTTGGACGAGCTTGTTCCGGTCGTTAGGCATATTTTATTACAACAAAAAGACCCAGGACTTGTAGTCGATCATCAATGGGTATTTCAGGCCCTTATATCGTGCACACCTCATGGCGCGACGTTTCTTCCCGAAGGTTTATTGTCGCGAGGGTTTGTCAATTATTTTTCCAGGAAATCAGAACAGGCCAGAAACGCAACGCCCCAAGATCGCAAAGATCGCAGAGGCCTTCATGCTCACCCCTTTGCCCAGGCCTCCGAAGAGGTTTGCCTGTTGGTTCGATCAAAAACAGAACGTGCCAAGGTGCCCGCGAGTGTTATTAGCGGCATAATCGAAGACGCCTGCTTGGATTTGTCGGTAGGTGAGGCCCAAAAAATATGGGCGATAGCCGCTACCGTGCCTGAATGGCGAGAAGGCATACAGGCTGAAAACGTCATGCCGGTTTTTCATGCCTTGGGAAGAGGCAACTACCGGGGTGGTTACTTAGCTGAACGTGCCCTAGCGCAAAGTTTTTGCCTTGCCGCCAAGTTCAAAGACTGGCGCAACGGAGAAGAAGCACAGTACTTGCCGCAGGCAATCGATTATCTTTTAAAGAAGCGCGATTGGCCAAAACTGAAAACCATTTTGGTTTGTGCCTGTCTTAAAGATAACAAAGCCTGGCGCGAAGCTATTGATCGCGATACACGCAACCGCATTACCACCTACCGGTTTCATAATGAGTATTGCCGCCATCACATCGATATTCTCATGGCCAGGCTCGATGCTATGGATGCGGGAACGTATATCCCGCTCAGTTTGAAGCAGGCATCCGAAAATGAGCGTAGACAGCCGTCTCTCTATGAGCGTGAACAGTTAGCCATGGGAAGAAATGACGCAAAGAAACAGGCTTATCGCTATCAGCGCAGAAGCGCGGCACTCAGGGCTGCCGCAGTAGCTTAGCGAAGCATGCTTTCTTAAGTCTGCGTCTCAAGGCCGGGCGGCAGGATGCCGCCTTCCGCGCCCGAGGGAACCGAGCCCTTGCCGCCTACGGTTTTCGAGGCGGGCGGCGGGGTGTTTTCGCTGCGGGTGATGGTCTCGCCGCGCAGCAGGGCCTTCACCTCATCGCCGGTAAGGGTTTCATATTCCAAAAGCGCCTTGGCGACCTTATGCAGATCTTCCAGATGCGTGGAAAGAATTTCGCGCGCCTTGTTCTCGGCCCAGTCGATCAGCTTGCGCACCTCGTCATCGATGCGCCGCGCAGTTTCCTCCGACACATTCTGCTGCCGCGCCACGGAATGGCCGAGGAACACTTCTTCCTCGTTGGCGTTATAGCGCACCGCGCCAAGCGTTTCGTTCATGCCGAATTCGGTGATCATGCGGCGGGCCAGATCCGTCGCGCGCTCGATATCGTTCGAGGCGCCGGTAGTAACCTGTTCCTTGCCAAAGATGATTTCTTCCGCCACGCGCCCGCCGAACAGCGACGCCAGCTGCGATTTAAGCTGCGTGCGGGTGTAGGAAAAGCGGTCCTGCTCGGGCAGGCTCATGGTTACGCCCAAAGCCCGGCCGCGCGGGATGATAGTGACCTTATGAAGCGGGTCATGCTCGGGCATATGCATGCCCACCAGCGCATGGCCGGTTTCGTGATAGGCGGTAAGGCGCTTTTCCTTTTCCGTCATCACCATCGAGCGGCGCTCGGCGCCCATCATGACCTTATCCTTGGCGGCTTCGAGCTCGGCCATGGTCACGGCGGGCAGGTTGCGACGCGCGGCCAGCAGCGCGGCCTCATTCACAAGATTAGCCAGATCGGCGCCCGAAAAACCCGGCGTGCCACGGGCAATCACGCGCGCATCCACGCTTTGCGCCAGCGGAACTTTGCGCATATGCACGCGCAGGATTTTCTCGCGGCCGGCGATATCGGGATTGGGCACGATCACCTGACGGTCAAAACGGCCGGGGCGCAGCAGGGCGGGATCAAGCACATCGGGCCGGTTGGTGGCGGCGATCAAGATCACGCCTTCATTGGCCTCGAAGCCATCCATTTCCACCAGTAACTGATTGAGGGTTTGCTCGCGCTCGTCATTGCCGCCACCCACACCCGCGCCGCGCTTGCGGCCCAAGGCGTCGATTTCGTCGATGAAGATGATGCAGGGCGCGTTCTTTTTGCCCTGTTCGAACATGTCGCGCACGCGCGCCGCGCCCACGCCCACGAACATTTCCACGAAGTCGGAACCCGAGATGGTGAAGAAGGGCACATTGGCTTCGCCGGCCACCGCGCGGGCGATCAGGGTTTTACCGGTACCGGGCGGGCCGACCAAGAGCACGCCTTTGGGAATCTTACCGCCAAGGCGCTGGAACTTCTGCGGCTCGCGCAAAAATTCCACCACTTCTTCCAACTCTTGTTTGGCTTCATCGACGCCGGCGACGTCTTCAAAGGTCACCTTGTCGGTTTTCTCGGTGAGCATACGGGCACGGGATCGGCCAAAGCCCATCGCCTTGCCGCTGCCCGACTGCATCTGGCGCATGAAGAACACCCACACGCCGATCAAGAGCAGCATGGGGAACCAGTTGATGAAAATGCCCCACAGGGTGGGCGCGGAAGTATCTTCCGGCTGTGCGGTGAGGCGCACATTCTTTCCCGCCAGCAAATCGGTCACGCTGGTGTTGGGCGGAACATAGGTGGAGAAGGTATGGCCTTCGGGCGTTTTGCCATAGACATACTGGCCGCGCACGGTGACATCGGTCACCTTCTTGTCATCGACACGGGAGATGAATTCGCTGAAGGGAATCGGCTGGCCGGTTGGCGCCGGAGTCGAGTTCTGCATCATGTTGTAAAGCCCGCCCAGCATGACGAGCAGCAGAATCCATATCAGAATGTTTCGGCCAAGATTATTCAAAAGAGAAGCTCCTTATAGGGCACATAGTGCCGGACAAAGATTAAGCAACGCCAAAAAGGCGGCTTTAAGTCAGTATAGTAGGGGCCGGACAAAAAGGTTTAACCAAAAATTCGCCAAGGGGCGAAAAACGCGCCGTTACAAAGGCTTGTTGCGATAAATCGGCATTTTCGCCGGTAAAACGCGGCAGGCAAATAAGCTTTTGGCCCATGAATACACCCGGCAAGGAAGCGCGTACCGCAGCGGGGAGTTCCGCCACCGCTTGATTCCTTTTTTCAAGCATAGCCCGGCTTAAAGCGCCAAGCACGCGGATGGTAACATTGTATGACTCAAAATCATGCTTCGCGTTAAAAACAAAACGGTTATCCCAGCGGCGATAAGTGGTGCAGGAAGAAAGCGGAAGTTCTTCTTCAATCAGCCCCGCTTCGCGGATGATATGAATGGCATTTTTCCGCAGTTGGATGATGCAGCCGCCCAAGGTGAGATTTAGGGTTTGGGCATTCATAAGCTGGACTGCCAGCCGTTCCAGCGATGCCCCGCGCGGGGGATATTCCGCGCCGCCCACGGTACGCAGTGCGCGGCTCAACACGCGCAGGCGCATGGGATCGCTTAAATCTTTCCAGGCATCGTGGGCCAGGGTAACCACGCCATAAGGGCTTAAGCTGGCATACGTTTTCAGCCAGTCATTGGTGCTTTCCTCCAGCTGGGCGCGGGCCATACCGGCCTCGCGCGCGATTTCATGGAGTTTAGCGACCGTAAAACCCGCATGGGCTAGGCTGTCTTGCATGGCGCGCAGGCGCGCGCGGGTAAAGCGGTCGGAATCATTCGAGGGATCGTGGACGAATTCCAAACCGTTTTCCAGGCACGTGGCTTCCAGCCGCGCTTTGTGCACGGAAAGAAGCGGGCGATAAAGTGTGATGCCATCCTGCTCGCGATACAGGCTCATGCCGGCGAGGCCGTCGATACCGGTTGCTTTCGAAAGCCGCATCAGAATGGTCTCGGCCTGATCCTCGGCATGGTGGCCAAGAAACAGACAGGAAATATCCTGTGCGCGGCAGGCGTCGAACAATAAGTCATAGCGGGCACGGCGCGCTTCGGCATGCACGGCGCTTTGCGGCATCACATCATGCGTCCAGGGTAGAATCACATGCGCGATATTCTTTTCGGCAAGGCGCGTGCCTAAATCGGCAGCCTCTTTAGTAGAATCTGCGCGCAAGCGGTGATCGATGGTCAGCGCCAGCAACTGACCGTCGCGTTTGCGTACCCAACGATGCAGAAGAAACGTAAGGGCGGTGCTATCTGGCCCACCGGAAATGGCCACACCCAGGCGCAGTGGCTCAGGCAAAGCGCCGCAGGCGGCCATGAGCTGTTCAAAATCACGTTCACTTAAGGGTTGGTGGGCGGCTAAAGATGATGGCGCTAAGGCGATCATATCAGGTGCAGGCGAGGGTTTTCTTTTCCTGCTCCGCCCGGTTGCGGATAATGGCCGAGGCGTTGGGGAAACGTTTCTTCAATTCGGTCAGCGTGGTGCAGGCATCCTGTTTCTTATTCACCGAGCCCAGCGCCATGGCGAGTTTCAAAAGATTGTCCGGCGCCTTGTTGCCATTGGGAAACTGCTGGAAGCCCTCGCCAAAGGTCACGGCGGCATCCTGAAATTTGCCGCGCACATAATAGGTCTCACCCAGCCAGTATTTGGCATTCTCGGCCAAACGATGCTTGGGATGATTCTTTAGAAAATCGCGGAACAAGCTTTCCGCATCATCATATTTGGCCTGCCGCATTGCTTGAAAAGCCTGATCGTATAGCGCCTGTGGGTCACCCGATTTGCCGCTGCTGGAAGAAATCGTGCCCAGTACGCCTTCCTTGGGTGGCGCGGGCGGCGGTGCATCGGTTGCAGCACCTTGCGCCGGCGCGGCAGGCGGCATCTGCGGCGTGGTGAGGGTAGGCGCGGCTTGCGGCGGGGGAGGCGGCGGCGCCATCTGCCGCGCTTCTTGTGCGCCCACGCGGCGCTCCAGCATTTGGAAACGGCCATCATAATCGGCATTCATACGCTGCAGAGTCTGCTGCAACTGATTATTCTGATATTGCGAGCGCTCGAGCTGGCCGGTGACATTGCGCAGCTGGGTTTCGAGTGCATTGAGCCGCATCTGCAGATCGGTGGCGCTGGGGCCGGGCAGAGGAGGCGGCGGCGCGGCCATTTCGGCGTCCTGTGCCAAAAGAGCGGCAGGCGGCAGGGCAAGCAAGACGGCAAGAAGAAGAACAGGAGAGCGGTGCATAGGCATATCCGGTTGGCGGAAGAACCCTCTTATCATGCCAAACATTGCGGCAAAAAAGAAGGCGCGGGAGAGGATATCTCGCCGCGCCTTTAAAACCTTATATGTTTAAAGCGTTACTTGATCACCGTGACGGCGCGGCGGTTCTTCGCCCAAGCTTCTTCATTGCTGCCGGTCACTTCCGGACGTTCCTTGCCGTAGGAGATGGTCTCGAGGCGACTGGCATCTACGCCGGCGGCTACAAGATAGCTCTTGGCGGCATCGGCGCGCTTCTGGCCCAGGGCCAAGTTGTATTCACGCGTGCCGCGCTCGTCGCAATGGCCTTCGATGACCACATTGACCGAGCCGTATTGTTTGAGCCAGGCGGCCTGCGCATCCAGCGTGGCCTGATCTTCCGGCGTGAGCTCGGCCGAATCGAAGCCGTAATAGACATGGTCGCCCACGTTATCGATGAAATCCTCAACCGAGCCGGGCTTGGCATTCGGGTTTCTTAAAGCCTGACCGGTAATGGAGGAGGTACCGCCCGCGCCCATGGTGCTGCCCGAGCCGCTCGCACTTCCTGCGCCGCCTTCGGGCGTTGTTTCGCAAGCTGTCACCAGAAGAAGGGCCGCCATCAGGCCGGCCAAATGTAAGCGCATTGTGATCTCCTTAATTCGTGCGGGTTTTTCCGCTTGTTTCGTCGCAAACGTGCCGTAAGGAATCAATTACCTTCGGCCCATTCCTCATAGCAAAAACAAATGGGCGCGAATAGCGGCAAAAACAAGACGCTTTTCCAAAGTATTCTAAAGAAAATATCTCCTTATGAGTCCTTTATAGGAACATTCTGAATACGGAACTTAAGATTAAGGAATAAGCGGCGACCAGGCGGGATCGGAGCCATCCAGCGGCGTGGCCATCTCACGCTCGTTTTGACCGGTGATGTCGATCGAATAGATCCGCGAGGTTTTGCCGCCGCTGCCGGGGCGTTCCTTAAAATACATCAGCACGCGTCCATTCGGCGCCCAGGTCGGGCCTTCGGCATGGAAAGCCGAGGTGAGAATGCGCTCGCCGCTGCCATCCGGCCGCATCACGCCAATCGAGAACTGCCCGCCTGCCTGCTTGGTGAAAGCGATCAGATCGCCACGCGGCGACCAAACCGGCGTGCCATAGCGCCCGCTGCCGAAGCTGATCCGGCGCAGATTGCCGCCATTGGCATCCATCACATAAATCTGCTGCGAGCCGCCGCGGTCGGATTCAAAGGTTACTTGGCTGCCATCGGGCGAATAAGAGGGACCGGTATTGATAGAAGGATGGTTGGTAAGCCGGTCAACGCGGCGGGTGCGCAGATCCATCACGAAGATGTTGCTATCGCCGCCCTTCTCGATCAGCGAGAAGATCACGCGCTTGCCGTCGGGCGAGAAGCGCGGCGCGAAAGTCATGCCCGGGAAATCGCCGAGCGCTTCCTGCCGGCCGCTATCGATGTTGAACAGATAGACGCGCGGCTTGTTGTTGTAATAGGCAAGGTAGGTAATTTCCTGCAGCGTGGGCGAAAAGCGCGGCGTGAGGATGAGCGTGCGGCCATCGGTGAGGAAACGGTGGTTGGCGCCGTCCTGATCCATGATGCCAAGGCGCTTGACGCGGCGGTTTTCCGGGCCGGTCTCGGAAATATAAACGATGCGGGTATCGAAATAGCCGTCTTCGCCGGTGACGCGCTTATAAATAGCGTCAGCGATAATGTGCGCGATGCGGCGCCAGTTCTGCGGCACGGTGAAATAAGCCATGCCGGTCATCTGCTGCTCGGAGAGAACATCCCATAGGCGGAATTCCACGCGCAGGCGGCCGTCGCTCTGCGGCGTGACGGTGCCGCTGACGAGAGCTTGGGCATTAATCACTTTCCAGTCGGCAAAGCGCGGGCCGGCTTGCAGGGCCTGGCTGTCCTGCACGAAGGTCTTGGGATCGAGCGGGGCAAAAAGGCCCGAGCGCTGCAAATCGTTCGAAATCACCTCGACCAATTGATCGCCGACCTTGCCGCTGGTGGCATCTTTAGAAAGGAAGGGCGTGATAGCAATAGGAATGGGCTGCACCACGCCTTGCGTGATATCGACCTTCAGCAGCGCGGCGGCGGGATGCGGCAGCGCGAGCAGCGCGAGAAGAAGGAGGCTGGAAAGAACGGAGCGAAGCTTCATCAGAACATATCCTTGGGATTGAAGGTCATGATCGTATCCCGCCATTCATTGTATTTTTCCGGTGGCAAGGCAAGAGGGCTGCAATGCGGATTAAGCACGGCACGCAAAGCCGACTCGGCCGCAGTACGGTAAAATGGATCCGCGCCCATACGGGCCTGATCCACAATCACCGCCTCACGTACCGTCCGGTCAGCGTTAATCGACAGGTAGATGTCGACGGATATATTTTCAATATCTTTGGCGCCAACCGGAGGGTTCCAGCAGCCTTTCATTTGTTGTTGAAGGGCTGCCAGCTCATTCACACTTAAGTGCGTAGCCGTAGCAGGGACTTGTGGCGCCGCGGGGGCAGGCTCCGGTTCTTTTTGTGGCGCAGGTTTTTCCGGTGTTTTCTCGGGCGGTTTTTCTTCCGTTTTCATTTTGGCCACGTTCTTAAGAATGCTGGCAAGGGCATCCTCTTTAGGCTTGGGCGGCGGCTCGGGCTTCAGGGGCTTTGGCTTTTCGGTTGGCAGAGGCTCGGCTTTTTCCTCCTGCTTGATAACGGGTTTCGGTTCGGGCTTAGGCTCGGAGGGTGGCGGCTTGGGTGGCTCGGGCGGTTTTGGCGGTTCAGGTTTTGGTTGCGGCGGCTTAGGTTGCTCCGCTTCCTTCTTCATCGCCGTGATATCGGCCATCGTGGCGATTTCAACCGGAACAATTTGCGATTCGATCGGCGGCCGTGGAAAGCGCGGCAGGCCCAGCCATAGGATGAGAAACACCAGAAGGTGCAGCAAGGTTGAAAGCGTGATCCATTTTCTCATCGTCGGTCATCAGTGCTATTTCGGCAAATCGGCGACCAGCGCCACATGCTTGAATCCGGCGCCGGAAAGCGCGCCCATCACTTCCATGATGCGGCCATAGCTTAAGCCCCGGTCGCCGCGCACGAAAATACGCGTTTCCGGATCGGCGCCGTTGATCGCCTGCAGCTTGGCGACCAGCGTATCCGTCGTTACTTTGGTTTCCTGCAGGTAAATTTCGCTGCGCGCGGTGATCGTGACCACCAAAGGCTGCTTGTTGGATTGAATGTTCTTGCCTTGGGTCTTGGGCAGGTCTACCGGAATGGAAACCGACAGCAATGGCGCGGTGACCATGAAAATCACCAGCAGCACCAGCATCACATCCACGAACGGGGTGACGTTAATCTCGCTCATCGCGGGGGCAAGGCGGCGGCCGCGTTGTTTCCCGCGCGGAGAAGCCAGCATTGCCATTACATGCTCTCCAGATTGCGCGAGATGGTGGAAAGAAGATCGTTGCCGAAGTGATCAAGCCGCTCGGCATATTTATTGATCTCGCTGCTGAACTTGTTATAGGCCAGCACGGCGGGGATGGCGGCGAGCAAGCCGATCGCGGTGGCAAACAGGGCTTCGGCGATGCCGGGCGCAACCACGGTAAGGCTGGTGTTCTGCGCATGCGCGATCGAGGTGAAGCTATGCATGATGCCCCATACCGTGCCGAACAACCCAACAAACGGGGCGGTAGATCCGACCGAGGCCAGAAAGGTCATGTTGCGCTGGATGTTGGTGAGTTCGCGGCCGATGGTCACATTCACCACACGCTCGATGCGGGCCAGAAGGCTGGCGCGCATCGCCGCGGTGGCCATGAGGCTTTTTTCGGCGGCCTGGCGCAGCTCGCGCACGGCGGCGCAGAAAACAGCAGTCATCGGATCGGTGGGGCGGCCATTGATCTTGTTATAGAGATCATCGAGCGCGCCGCCGGACCAGAAACGATCTTCAAAATAAACCGCCTTGGCTTTCAGGCGCTTAAGGCGGAACGATTTTTGCAGGATCACCGCCCAACTCCAGATCGAAGCGATGATAAGAAGCATGATCACCACCTTCACCACGATATCGGCGTGCATGAACAGGCCGACGGGCGAAAAATCCATCGCGGCGGTGGAGCCCGGCAGGGTAACGGTACTGACAGCGCGTTCTTCCATGACGTTTCCTTATAGACCTTTAGCGAAGGGCGGCTTCTATCTTATCCCGGATTGCGGCTTGAATGCGGCATGGCGCGCCGGTTTCATTGATGCAGGCCAAGCCGACATCGGCGCTGACCAGCAACACATCGCCACGATACACATCCTGTTTCAAGTCTAAAGACGCCGCGCCGGCCTCGGTCAGTTTCGAGCGGATAATGATTTCATCATCGAGTTTGGCGGGCTTGTGATATTTCACGTTGCAGCTTTGCACCACAAACTGGGTTTTCGTGTCATCGATCATTTTGGCGTGAGGGATGCCGATCGAACGCAGCATCTCGGTACGCGCGCGCTCGATGAATTTCAGGTAATTGGCGTAATAGACGATGCCGCCGGCATCCGTATCCTCGAAATAGACACGGAGCTTCCACTCATGCGTCATCCGCCGCTCCCTGCAGCAACGAGAGCTGATCGGCCGCCCGCTTGGGCGGGGTCAGGCCGACATGTTTGAAAGCGGCATCGGTCACCATGCGGCCGCGTGGCGTGCGCTGAAGCAATCCGCGCTGAATCAGGTAAGGCTCGACCACTTCTTCCAGCACATCGCGCGCTTCCGATAATGCGGCGGCGAGGGTTTCCACGCCAACCGGCCCGCCCGCATAATACTCGGCGATGTGACGAAGATATTTGCGGTCCATGGCATCGAAGCCTTCATGATCGACCTCGAGGCGCCGCAACGCTTCATCGGCGAGCTTGGCATCGATTTTACCTTTCTTGCCGTTCTTATTAAACGCGACGGCGGCGAAGTCACACACGCGGCGCAGCAAGCGTCCGGCCACGCGCGGCGTGCCGCGCGAGCGCTTGGCGATCTCCGCCGCGCCATCGGGCGAGATCGTCATTTCCATCACCTGCGCGGCGCGGGTGACAATCTCTTGCAGCTCTTCCGCGGTGTAGAACTGCACTTGCAAGGGAATGCCAAAGCGCTCGCGCAGCGGCTTGGCTAAAAGCCCGGAACGCGTGGTGGCGCCGATTAGCGTGAACTGCGGCAGATCGATACGCACCGCGCGCGCCGCCGGTCCTTCGCCAATCATGAGATCAAGCTGGAAATCTTCCATCGCGGGATAAAGAATTTCTTCCACCGCCGCGTTCATGCGGTGGATTTCATCGACGAACAGCACGTCATTCGGTTGCAAATTAGTGAGGATGGCGGCCAAATCGCCCGCCCGTGTCAGCATCGGGCCAGATGTGGCATGAAAGCCTACGCCCATCTCCCGCGCAATGATATGGGCCAGCGTGGTCTTACCAAGCCCCGGCGGGCCGAACAGCAGCACATGGTCGAGCGGCTTTTTGCGCAAGCCCGCCGCTTGGATGAACACAGTAAGATTTTCTTTTAGCGCCGACTGGCCGATGAATTCCGCGAGGCGCTGCGGGCGCATATGCAGCGCATCGCCATCCTGTTCCTGCGTGGAGAGCGCGGGGTTGGTGCTCATCGCTTCATCCTTGCTTCTTTGGGCGACAATTCCTGCAGGCTAAGCTTGATCACGTCATCGAAGCTGGCTTCGCGGTTTTTTTCGATGGTGCGCATTACGGCCGAGAAAGCCTCTTCGCGGCGGAAACCGAGATTGGCAAGCGTGCTTACCGCATCGCCCGCAAGCCCACTCGTGCCACTGGCCTTTCCGCCTGCCGGGAAGGCGATTACGGAAGGCGCGCCTAGCGCCCCAGCTTTGTCTTTGAGTTCGGTGATCAAACGTGCGGCGAGCTTGCCGCCCACACCATCGGCGCTGGAGAGCAGCTTGGCATCGCCTTGCACGATCGCACCTGCAAGCTGCGAAGGCGATAGTGTAGAGAGCAGCGACAGCGCCACGCGCGTGCCTACGCCCTGCACGGTGGTGAGAAGTTTGAAGGCTGACTGTTCCTCGGCATCGGCAAAGCCGATCAGGTTGATGGCATCTTCCCGCACCTGGGTTTCGATCAGCAGGCTTGCGGTCTCGCCCATTTGCGCAATGCGCTTCAGCGTGCGCGCCGAACCGTGCACGATATAGCCCACACCGTTCACGTCGATCAGCACGTGATCCTCGCCGGTATAATCAATGCGGCCGGTGAGCTTTCCAATCATGATACCGCTCGCTTTAAAAGCTGGCCTGATAGCCGGTGATGCGCATGGCAGATGGCGACTGCCAAAGCATCGGCGGCATCGGGTGTAGTAAAGTCAGCCGTGGGCAGAAAGATTTTCACCATACGCGCGAGCTGTTCCTTTTCGGCGTGTCCATAGCCGCTCACTGATTTCTTCACGAGATTGGCGGAATATTCAGAAACAGAAATGCCGTTCTCGGCCGGGGCCAGCATGGCGATACCGCGCGCCATGCCAAGTTTAAGGGCCGAGGCGGCATTCTTGTTGACGAAGGTTTCTTCGACCGCGGCATCATCGGGCTGATGGGTTTCGATCACGTTGCGCAACTCGGCGTGCAGCAGCGCAAGGCGCGAGCCCATCTCCATGCGGGTGGGCGGGTTAATGCATCCGCATGCGATATATTTAAGGCGGTTGCCCTCGCTCTCGATCACGCCCCAGCCGGTATGGTTGAGGCCGGGGTCGAGACCCAGAATGCGGATGGCGGAGGCACTGATTCGCGGCATCTCCCTAGGCTAAGGTGAAATCCCAGCCAGCGCAAAAGCCGTTTGTTTATGAGGCCTTCCAGCCGTGATTCATCGGCCCGTGGCCGTGGCCTAAAGGCACGGCGGCCTTGATGGCGCCAAGGATGTAATTGCGGGCGCGGGTAATGGAATCCTTGAGCGACAGCCCTTGAGCAAGGCCCGTGGCGATGGCGCTGGCCAGCGTGCAGCCCGTGCCATGCGTGCTGGTGGATTTTACGCGGCGGCTTTGCCATTGGGTGATGCCGCCGTCCCACAAAACATCCGTGATCATGTCGCCCGGCAGGTGGCCGCCTTTCAGCAGCACCGCCTTGCAGCCGAATTTTCCGAGTTCCTTTGCCGCATCAGGCAGTTCGCTGCTGTTGCTGATCTTCCAGCTTAAAAGAATCTCGGCTTCGGGAATATTGGGCGTAATCAGAGTCGCGCGCGGGATAAGTTTTTGCTTCAAACTGCTTACAGCGCTTTCTTCAAGCAGTGCATCACCACCCTTAGCTGCCATGACCGGGTCGATGACCAGCGGAATGCGTTTCGCTTTGGCGTCAAGCACGGCGGTAATGGCCTCGATCAGCGCAGCATCATGCAGCATGCCGGTTTTAATCACATCGGCGCCGATATCCTCCAGAACCACGCTGATCTGCTGCGATACAATGGCAGGGGGAATGGCGTGGACCGCATGCACTTTCTGCGTATCCTGCACAGTAACAGCGGTAATAGCCGTCATGCCATAGCCGCCTAGCGCCATCACGGTTTTAAGATCGGCCTGGATGCCAGCCCCGCCGCCGGAGTCTGAACCCGCGATGATCAGGACGCGGCCTTTCATGTCGGGTTACGCGGCTTTTTGGATTGTCGCGCAAAGCGACGAGACGACCTCGTTGATCAGCCTCTCATCATCGCCTTCGGCCATAACACGGATCAAAGGCTCGGTGCCCGAGCGGCGCACCAGCAGGCGGCCGGAGCTGCCCAGTTTCTTCTCGGCCTCGCGGATCGCCGTTTGCACGGGCGCGCCATCCAGCACGGCTGCGGAGGCCACGCGCACGTTGGAAAGCTTCTGCGGCACGGGGGTGAAGAGATTGAGGATTTCGCTGGCCTTCTTCTTTTTCTGCACCAGCACGGCCAGCACTTGCAGGGCAGCCATCAAGCCATCGCCGGTGGAGTTGAAATCGCTCATCACGATATGGCCCGATTGCTCGCCGCCCAGGTTGCAGCCGCTGGCCTGCATTTTTTCCACCACATAACGGTCGCCCACGGGGGTGCGATGAAGCTGAATACCCTGTCCGGTGATAAAACGCTCGAAGCCTAGGTTCGACATCACGGTTGCGACTATCGCGTTGTTCTTAAGCAAGCCGTTTTCTTTCCAGCCTTTGGCGATCAGCGCCATGATCTGATCGCCATCGACCACACGGCCGTTTTCATCGGCGACGATCAAGCGGTCGGCATCGCCATCCAGCGCAATTCCGATATTGGCGCCATGCATCACTACACTGTCGCGCATCGCACCGGGCGAAAGCGCGCCGCAATTCTTATTGATGTTATAGCCATCGGGCGTAACCGCGAGCGGGATAACATCCGCACCCAGTTCCCACAGCACAGCAGGTGCTACCTTGTAAGCGGCGCCATTGGCGCAATCGACCACAATTTTAAGGCCATCCAGGCGCAGCCCGCGCGGAAAACTATTCTTCACATATTCGACATAACGGCCTTGGCTATCCTGCAGCCGTGTGGCGCGACCGAATTGATCGGGCCCGGCCAGATGCGAAGCCGGATTATTATTCATATGCGCTTCGATCTGCGCCTCGACCTCATCCGACAGCTTATTGCCGCCGGCGTCGAACAGCTTGATGCCGTTATCATCGTAAGGATTGTGCGAGGCGGAAATCATCACGCCGAGGTCGGCGCGCAAACTGCGCGTGAGCATGGCGACAGCTGGCGTGGGCAGGGGGCCAAGCAGCGTCACATCCATGCCCATGGAAACGAAACCGGAAGTCAGCGCGGGCTCGATCATATAGCCTGAGAGGCGGGTATCCTTGCCGATCACCACGCGATGGCGGTGATCGCCGCGGCGGAAATGAATCGCAGCCGCCTGCGCCAGTTTTAAAAGCGTGGCTGCCGTCATCGGCTCGGTATTCACCTTGCCACGCACGCCATCGGTGCCGAAAAATTGCCGCGTCATCGTCTGTCCACGAAAGAGAGGATTAGAGATAAAATATTGTAACGCTTCGGTAATGTCACTTTTCTTTACAGGAACTTGCACTTTGCCGCCAAAAGGTGGCGTTTTGAGGGAAACGGCAGGCTCTAGCGCAAGTTTTTATTAAGCCCTAGATTTTAGAATGGTTTAGTTATGGACGCATCGCCGCCCCCTGTTGATACGCCAAGCCCGCCTCCCGAAGGCGTAGTCGCTGGCATGGCCGCGAAGGGCGACCCCAGCACGCATTTCGCTTTCACGCATAAGATTTTCATGATCGAGCATTGTCGCTTCGCGCTGAACGGCAAAGACAAGCTGCCCTGCTTCTGCGTGCCGATCGGCGACCAGGTCGCGGCGATCGAGCTGCGCAAGCTGCAGCAGGAATTCAATATCCCGCTGAACTCCACCGACGCCGCCTTGCTCATGCAAGTCGAAAAAGGCTTGAAGTATGTGCGCGATATCCGGCCGGGCGACAGTATTCCGCGCGAAATCCTGGATGGCAGCGCCTCCTGGTCGGTGGAAGAAGAACATAAGGAAATCGCCCGCGCGCGGATGAATATGGGGTTGATTTTCTGGGTTAGCGGTGTTCACGGCGAGATGCCGCCCTTAGCGGATATGCAGCGGGCACAGAAATCACCCGAGGGCCGCGAGCAAATCCGCGATGCGCATGTGAAGCTGGCGCAGCTTCTGGGCCTGAAAGATCCGCGTATGGTAGCCACGCGCCTCGAGCAGATCACGCGCGAAACGCCTTATATCGAAGCCTTGCGCATGCGTAGCGCCAAGCTGAGCGAGATTTTAAATAAGCTTTCGGCTTTTGCTACATCCTTCAGGAAAGAAAATGCCTTCATCGCCGAGAATATGCGCATGCAGGATCTGGTGCGCCGCGCCAGCCGTATCATTTCCGATAAATTCGACCGGGTGGATCATGCTTTAAGGGAAATTCCCCGCGTGGCGGGCGACCCCAGCATTTGCATCGCGCTAATACGCGAAATGCGCGATGAGATTAGCAGCGAACTCAACAAATGGGACGATTATCTTGTGCCCTGGACGGAGATGAAAATCGAGCGCAGCGACGAGAACGAAAAATTCTTCCGCCGCTTTTACCAGTTCCTGGCCGAGAATTACATGGAGCAGGCCGCTTGGGGCTCCCACATCGGCGCGATGAAGAAATAGCCTAAGCTTTTCGCTTCTCCACCAGTTCCTTCACCACGCCGGGATCGGCCAGGGTGGAGGTATCGCCCAGCTGATCGACTTCACCCGCCACGATCTTACGCAAAATGCGCCGCATGATCTTGCCGGAGCGTGTTTTCGGCAAGCCGCCGGTGAACTGGATATGATCGGGCGTGGCAATGGGACTGATCACCCGGCGCACTTCCTGCTTTAAATCCTTTTCCAAAGTATCAGAAGCCGCCTGCCCAGCTTTCAAAATCACGAAGGCATAGATGCCGGTGCCTTTGATATCGTGCGGATAGCCAACCACGGCGGCTTCGGCCACCGCGGCGTGGCCCACCAGCGCGCTTTCGATCTCTGCCGTGCCCAGCCGATGCCCCGCCACATTCAGCACATCATCGACGCGTCCTGTTATCCAGTAATAGCCGTCGGCATCGCGCTTGGCGCCATCGCCACTGAAATAGCGGCCGGGATAATCGGAAAAATAGGTTGCTTCGAAGCGCGCGTGATCGCCGTAGATCGTGCGCGCCTGCCCGGGCCAGGAATCCGCGAGGCAGAGATTGCCTTCCGCTTCACCTTTCAATTCCTGATTGCCCTGATCGACAATCACCGGCCGGATGCCAAAGAACGGATTGGTGGCCGAGCCGGGCTTGAGATTGGTGGCGCCGGGCAGGGGCGTAATCGCAATGCCGCCGGTTTCGGTCTGCCACCAGGTATCCACGATGGGGCAGCGTGCCTTGCCGACCTTGTGATAGAACCACAGCCAGGCCTCGGGATTGATCGGCTCGCCCACGCTGCCCAGCACGCACAGGCTTTTCCGGCTGGTATTCTGCAAAGGCCCGTCGCCCTCGCGCATCAACGCGCGGATCGCCGTGGGTGCGGTATAGAACAAATTCACCTTGTGCTTATCCACGATCTGCCAGAAGCGCGAACTGTCGGGATAGTTCGGCACGCCTTCGAACATCAGGCTGGTGGTGCCGTTGGCGAGCGGGCCATACACCACATAGCTATGCCCCGTCACCCAGCCGATATCGGCGGTGCAGAAATAAACCTCGCCCTCATGTACATCGAACACGAGCTTGTACGTGAGCGCGGCATAGACCAGATAGCCGCCGGTGGTGTGCAGCACGCCTTTGGGTTTGCCGGTTGAGCCCGAAGTATAGAGAATGAAGAGCGGGTCTTCCGCATTCATCTCTTCTGGCTTGCACTCCGGCGCAGCCTTTTCCATTTCCGCGTGGTACCAGCGGTCGCGGCCTTCGATCCAATTCACCGGGTTTCTGGTATGCCGCACCACCAGCACATTTTTCACGCCGGGGCAGCCCTTCAGCGCTTCATCGGTATTGGCCTTTAAGGGAATGGTTTTGCCGCCGCGCAGGCCTTCGTCCGCTGTAATTACAAGGTTGCTGTCGCAATCAAGGATGCGACCTTTCAGGCTCTCGGGTGAAAAGCCGCCGAAGACAACCGAATGCACCGCGCCGATGCGCGTGCAGGCCAGCATGGCGAAGGCCGCCTCGGGGATCATCGGCATATAGATGGTGATGCGGTCGCCTTTTTTAACGCCAAGGCCCTTCAGCACATTGGCGAGTTTGCAGACTTCGCGGTAGGCCTGATTATAGGAAATATGACGGGTGAGGTGGCCATCATCACTTTCCCACAAAATGGCGGTCTGGTCGCCGCGGCTTGAAAGATGACGGTCCAGGCAGTTAGCGGAAACATTTAACGTGCCGTCTTCAAACCAGCGGATGGATACCGGCTTTTTGAACTGGGCATTTTTCACGCGCGTGAAAGGCTTCATCCAGTCGAGAATCTTGGCCTGTTCGGCCCAGAAAGCTTCCGGCGCCTCCACCGACTGCCGGTACAGCCGGGCATAGGATTCCGGCGTGACAAGCGCATTTTTTTCGATCTCGGGCTTGACCGGAATGACCGTCGGATCGCTCATTTCGAAACCTTTGTTTAAGGATTTGGGACGGCGGGAAAGATTGTCCACACGAGGAGACTAGCGCAAACGCTTGATATATCCGCAAGGCCGCCGTGCGCCGCAATAATTTGTTCATCAATCTCAAGAAAATCTTCACGCAATTTCAACGCCGAAAAATCGAAAAAAGCTTAAGAATTCAGCAAGTTATATTTAACGCGGTTTTAGGCTTTGCCGCCGCATAATCACTGCCATCAACAATTAATCAGGCGGGAAAAATACCTGCCGTAAATAACCGGTTCGAAGGCCGGAACTTACAAGGGGCGGAGTTCGGTATCATGACGTTTGAAACAGATCTTTCGGCGAACAGCTTCGGTAGCGTGGATGACACGCTGGAGCGTCTTGTCGCCATGACCAACCAGACCAATCTGGTCGCGCTGGATAAAACCATCGCCGCGATCAAGCGTTCGCCCATGACGACTTATGCCGCGGCGGCCGCGCGTTGCGGTTCGATCGGCGAGCGTATCGTCCGCGCCGCGCATGAAGTGGGCGCCACGCTCAGCGAGTCACGCGTTTAAAATTTTCCAGAGGTTGTTACGAAAAGGCCGCCGCAAGGCGGCTTTTTTATTTGGTCAATTCCACCACGCGCTTCCACTCGGCTGCTGTCACTGGTGAAACGCTCAGCCGCGAGAATTTGGCCAGCGCCATGTGTTTCAAAAGCTTATCCGCCTTCACGGTTTTGAGGCTCACAGGGTTCTTAAGAGGCTTTACCGGCTTTACTTCCACGGTCACGAAGCGTCCGGTTTTATCGGTGGGATCGGGAGTGGCCTCACGGGTGACTTTCATGATCCCCACAATCTCCAGCCCCTCGTTGGAATGGTAGAAAAAGCCGAGATCGCCCTTCTTCATGGCGCGGAGATTATTGGCTGCCGTATAGTTACGCACGCCGGTCCAGCTGGTTTTGCCGTCTTTCACCAGCTGCTGCCACGAAAAGGCATCAGGCTCCGATTTCAAAAGCCAGTACGCCATCTATTCCGCCTTGAAGGGTCGGGTGAGCAGCGCTTCCATCTCTTTGATGATATCGCCTCCCTTGTGCAGAATTTTATGCACCGCTTCGGTAATCGGCATTTCCACATTATGCCGTCCGGCACGGATCAATGTCGCGCTCGAAGTCGCCACGCCTTCGGCCACCGTATGGCGCACGCTCATGATTTTCTCCAGCATATCGCCGCGTCCCAAAGCCACACCCAGCGACATGTTGCGCGACTGGGTGGAACCGGCGGTTAGCATCAGATCGCCCATGCCGGAAAGACCGCGCAAGGTTTCTTGCTTGCCGCCAAGCGCCGTGGCAAAGCGCGTCATTTCGGCGAGGCCGCGCGTGACCAGAGCCGCGCGCGCATTTTCGCCGAACCCTTTGCCGATGATGATGCCGGCGGCAATCGCAATCACATTTTTCAGGGCGCCGCCTACCTGGACGCCGATCACATCCGTGCTGGTATAGGGGCGAAAGCGCATGCTGCCGATGCTTTCGCCGATATCGCGCGCGAAAAGCTCATCCTTGAAGGCGATGACCACGGCGGTGGGCTGGCCGCGCACGACTTCGGGCGCGAAAGTTGGCCCGGACAGCACGCCGATGGGCGAATGTGGCAGATGCTGGCCCACGATCTCGCTCATGAAGCCGCCGGTTTTGGCATCAATACCCTTCGAGCAGATCACGATGGGCGCGCCGCGCTTCACCGATCCCGCAAGGCTTTTGGCAATCCCATCCAGATGTTGTGCGGGGGCGGCAAGAAACAACGCCTCGCAATCGGCGAAGGCGGTGAGATCCTTGGTAGCTTTCAGATGCTGCTCAAGCTGCACGTTGCGCAGATATTCGGCGTTCTCGTGGGTTTTGTTGATACTATCGACCACCGTTTGCTCATAGGCCCACAGCATCGCGTCGCGGCCGATATAGCGGAACATGTTGGCCAGCGTGGTGCCCCACGCGCCCGCGCCGATCACGCCGATCTTGTTGTACTTGACTGGCATGGGAATCCTTTTACGCGACCACGTCCTGAATGGCTAGAGGCCAGCGTGGACGTGGCGCAAAATCAAGCGTGTCGGTGAGGCCAAGGCGCAGTTTTTCGATTCCCGCCCAGGCCACCATGGCGGCGTTATCGGTGCAGAGGGCGGGTGGCGGTACGACGCAAGTGAGCCCATTTTTCGCGGCGGTGGCTTCCAGCGTCTGGCGCAGCGCGTCATTCGAGGCCACACCACCGGCGGCCACCAATGTTTTTCCGGATGGATAATCGTCTTTAAATAATTGAATAGCGCGGCTGGTGCGCTCGGCCAGGCTGGCGCAGACTATGCGCTGAAAGGCCGCAGCGATATCCGCTTTATCCTGCGCGGTGATGTTTTTCATACCGTGTACAAGATGCCGTACCGAAGTTTTAAGGCCGGAGAAAGAAAAATCCACACCCTTTTGACCCTGTAGCGGCAGCGGGAAATCAAAACGTTTCGCGTCGCCCTTCAGCGCGGCTTTCTCCACCGCCGGGCCGCCGGGAAATCCCAGATCGAGCAACTTGGCGACTTTATCGAAGGCCTCGCCCACGGCGTCGTCGCGCGTGGTGCCGTAGAGCTTATATTTTCCTACGCCTTCCACCGCCAACAACTGACAATGCCCGCCGGAAACAAGCAGCAGGAGATAGGGAAATTCTACGTTATTGGTAAGGCGCGGCGTAAGCGCATGCGCTTCCAGATGATTGATGGCAAGGAACGGCTTATCCAACGCAAGGGCAAAGGCCTTGGCGGTGAGCGCGCCCACCATCACGCCGCCGATCAGGCCCGGCCCGCAGGTGGCGGCGATGCCATCGACGGAGTCGAAATCCAGCTTTGCTTCCCGGAAACACTGCGCGATGAGAGAATCGAGATGGGAGAGATGCGATCGCGCCGCGATCTCGGGCACCACGCCGCCATAGCGGCGATGCGCCTCAGTTTGCGACAGCAGCGCATGGCTTAGAATCCGGCATTCGCCATCGACCAGCGCGGCCGCCGTTTCATCGCAGGAGGTTTCGATGCCTAATACAATCATAGACTGCCCTTGCCACCAGCATTCGCGTCATCTTCGCGAAAGCGAGGATCCATGGCGCCCACCGTACCGCCCTCGGCACGTGTATTTCCATGGATGCCCGCCTGCGCGGGCATGACGATAGTTTTATAAAGCATGCTTTACCGCTCCCCAAGGGGTTGCTATACAAAGATTTATGAGCACCACCTTCGCCGTTCTGATGGGTCTGGCCATGGCCGCCGTGCTTGGCGTGCTGGTGCTCGGCGTGATCGGCATGGCCAAGGGCGGTGAGTTCAACCGCAAATACGGCAATATCCTGATGCGCTGGCGCGTGGGGCTGCAGGCCCTGGCGCTGACTTTTTTCGTGATCGCCATTATCAGCAGCCAGACGCATGCGCATTAAAGGACATCCATGAAAATCCTCGTGCCTGTTAAACGCGTGATCGATTTCAATGTGAAGCCGCGCGTGAAGGCAGATAAAACCGGCGTCGAGCTCGCCAATGTCAAAATGTCGATGAACCCCTTCGATGAGATCGCAGTGGAAGAGGCGGTGCGGCTGAAGGAGAAGGGCGTCGCCACTGAAGTGGTAGCTGTCAGTATGGGCCCGGCCGCCGTGCATGAAACCTTGCGCACCACCATGGCCATGGGCGCGGACCGGGGCATTCACATCCCTTTTGAGGGCGAGACGCAGCCGCTGGGTGTGGCCAAGGCGCTCAAATTGCTGGTGGAGCAAGAGAAGCCCAGCGTGGTGATCCTCGGCAAGCAGGCGATCGATGGCGATAATAACCAGGTCGGCCAGATGCTGGCGGCGCTGCTGGGCTGGGGGCAGGCGACTTTTGCGTCCAAGGTAGAACTCAACGCCAGTGCCGCTAAGGTTACACGTGAAGTCGATGGCGGGCTTGAGACCATCGAGGTGAAAACGCCCTGTGTGATCTCCACTGATCTTCGCCTAAATGAGCCGCGCTATGCCACGCTACCCAATATTATGAAGGCCAAGAAAAAGCCGATCGAAACATTCGATGCCAAAGCCGCCGATCTTAATCCGCGCCTGAAAACCCTGAAGGTGGAAGAGCCGGCTGGGCGCAAGGCAGGCATCAAGGTACCGGATGTAGCGACGCTGGTCGATAAGCTCAAGAACGAAGCTAAGGTGCTGTGATGCGCGCGCTAGTGATCATCGAACATGACGGAAAGCAGGTAAAATCCGCCAGCCTCAATGCCGTCACGGCGGCGAAGAAGCTGAATGCGCCGGTGGATGCGCTGGTGATGGCGGCGGATGCAGGGGTAGCCGCGGCAGCAGCCAAAATTATGGGCGTAGAAAAGGTTCTTTCCGCTACCGCGCCGCATTACACCAATAGTCTGGCTGAGAATGAGGCGCCGTTGGTGGCGCAACTGGCCAAGAACTACACCCATATCTTCGCACCCGGCACCACCTTCGGCAAAAACCTGCTGCCGCGCGCGGCCGCTTTGCTGGATGTGGCGGTGATTTCCGATGTGATCGCGGTGGAAAGCGCCGATACCTTCCGCCGGCCCGTTTATGCCGGTAATGCGATTGCCACCGTACAATCTTCCGATAAAATCAAGCTTTGCACGGTGCGGGCCACGGCGTTCGAGCCCGCGAAGGCTGAAGGCGGCAGCGCGGCGGTTGAGAATGTTCCTGCCACGCCCGATACCGGATTATCGAAATTTATTGGCGCGGAACTCACCAAATCGGCCCGGCCGGAGCTGACCGCCGCGCGCATTGTAATCTCCGGCGGGCGCGGCCTCGGCTCGAAAGAGAATTTCCTTATCCTCGAAAAACTGGCCGACAAGCTGGGCGCGGCGCTGGGCGCCTCACGCGCGGCGGTCGATGCCGGCTATGTGCCGAACGATTATCAAGTGGGGCAGACCGGCAAGGTGGTGGCGCCCGATCTTTACATCGCCATCGGCATTTCCGGAGCGATCCAGCATCTGGCCGGGATGAAAGACAGCAAGGTGATCGTCGCCATCAACAAAGACGGCGACGCCCCGATTTTTCAGGTAGCGGATTACGGCCTGGTGGGTGATCTGTTCCAGATCATCCCCGAGCTTGAGCAGAAACTCGGCTAAATCTTCCCGAGCAATACCAGAATCAGCACGATGATAAGCACCGTGCCGAGGCCGGCCGAGGGGTAGTAGCCCCAGTTGCGGCTATGCGGCCATGTCGGCAGGCCGCCGACAAGCAAAATAATAAGAATAATGAGAAGAATGGTTCCGGTGGTCATGGGCGCCTCGTGCAAGGTGGGACGTGATCGCATCAGCAAAGAGGTAACGGCGTTAAAAGGCGATGGGCGCCTATTGGAGCCGCCATAATGTTCTTATAAGTGCCGTGCCTTTTTTGAATCACATGGATTTTTAATGAGTTCTCTTCCAATGCTCTCCTAAATCATTAGGAGGAGAGACGATGGGCTACATACTTCTTTGGCTGTTAGGCATACCACTGCCGATCATCCTCCTTTTACTGCTGTTCTGGCGCTAGCTTCTGGAGAAACCCCATGCAGGATACCATTATCGCCGACACTGAATCTTCCAGCGTGGCTTGGCCCGCGATTTTTGCCGGCGCCCTTACCGCGGTAACGGTCACGGCGCTGCTGTTTCCTTTTGGCTCGGCCTTGGGTCTTGCGGCCAACAGCTCTGCCAGCGAGGGCATGGCGAAAGGCCTCACCGTGGCTTCCGTTATCTGGCTCATCATTGTGCAATGGCTGAGCTCGGGCCTTGGCGGCTATCTCACCGGCCGGTTGCGCCACCGGATTCTTGGTGCCCATCCGCATGAAGTTTTCTTCCGTGATACCGCGCATGGGTTCTTAGCGTGGGGCCTTGGAACCATCATGCTTGGCGCGATCGTAACCCTGCTGGCGATGCCAATCATGGATAACCCAAGGCTTTATGAAGATACCGGCATGCGCAGCAATGTTACGCAAACAACGCGTGCGGTGGCGCATGCTCCGCGTTCAACGCCGGCATATACCGCACCCATGACCCGTGAAGAAGAACAGAAGGCGGCTGCCAAAGCCTCGCTGTTTGTCTTCATCTCCATGCTCATTGGTGCCTTTGTCGCGACTGTCGCGGCAGCACTGGGCGGCCACCACCGCGATATCCATTACCGAACCGGACGCCTGGTTGAGTAGTAAAAAGATATCCTGAAAAGAAAAAGCCGGGTGGTGGGCCCGGCTTTTCCATGACTGATCCAAGCTTTGATTAGTCGTGATCGCTTTCGATCACGGTCTTGGATTTGGTGGTGGATTTATTAAACAGACCTTTAGGGTCTGTCGAGCTTTCGTTCTCCATTTCAACCGTGCGGTCACCGTTGTCATCGACGGTCACCTTCGTCGAGCTCTTCTTTTCTCTCTTGGTGCCCGCTGAATCAACGGTCATCGACCGGCTTTTATAGGTACCGGGCGGCAGGTTTTCGGCGCGCTGCTCGGCACAGGCCGAAAGGCCGACCGCGGCGATCAGAATGGCGCAGGACATAAACAAAGCGTTTTTCATAGCACAGGCTCCTTTAGGTGGTTGGATGGTTGGATCTTCAAGAGCATCCAGATTAAGGCGCCACAATTTCAGGAAAAAATACGGATCTGATAAAGGCGCATGGATTTATTCGCATAAGGATTTGATAAATCCCATTGCATTTTAAAATTAATAATAACGGCGCAAGAATCCGGGCGGCGCTTCGGCGCGCAGATGTGCCTCGCCGATTTCCTTCACATGGTTGAAGAAAGACTCCCGCGCCCAGGCAAAAAACGGCTCCTTGTAAATCAGCTCGTTCTCATAACGGTCGCGGTAATGCACACGCATCGCATCCGTGATGATCTCGTTATTGTCAAAGCGCCGGAAGGCCCACTCTTCCTTATACCCTTTGAAGCGGTTTTCGAAATCGGCCAGGCGCTTGTCGTAATCAGCGATTAATTCGGCCAGCGCATCATTGAACTGGCCGAAGATGTCGAACATGCGGCGTGGCACGTTGCCGTCATAGCCCGAGAAGTGGAAAAACAGCAACTCCTTATCGCCCGCATAATAGCGGCCGTCTTTAAACGTCATCGGGCGCTGGGCGATGTTCCACGAGGCTGCATTGCAGCCGTCATGCTTGATGATACCGACTTTGTCGAAAAAGATCGGCGCCAGATTCCACCATTTCTGGTCGGTGAACAGCCCGCGCGCATGATCGTCGCGGCAATGGCGCTTCATGCGGCGGCGCCAGAATTCGGCCGCGCCGCGCCCGATCTCGGTATTCTTAAAGCCGACAAAACCAAGATTGTAGATCCCATGCGCCAGCACCGACATCTCGTTGAAATGCATTTCGGCATCGCTGATCGCATTCTTGGTGCAATGGGGTGTGAGTAGAACATCGTTGGTCTCGAACTGCTGCATCAGATAATCGAGCTTGCCGTAAATCCGCATATCGGGATCGAAATAAAACACATGCTGATAGCCGGCTTCGAGCAGCTTGCAGGAATAAAAGGATTTAACGGCGGTGCAGACTTCCACCACGCGCATGCCGAACAGCCACGGCTGGAAATTTTCAATGCCAAGGCCATGGATGGGAAAAACCACATCCACATTCGGCCAGTTGATGCCTTTTTCGGGATAAGCATCGCTTAAAAGAACATGCACATCCCAATCCGGGTGATGCGCCTTCATCGATTCCGCCCACACCAGCGCCTTGGGAAGATAAGCGAGATTGACGCTGGTGAAGGCGGCAATACCCGATTTTCCGGGCTTCAGCACGGGAACCGGATCGCCACCCAAACCATTTACCATGCGCAGGGTGTTGCCCGCATGGGGCGCGCTACGCTTAGGTTCCGTCACAGGCGCTTTGACGGCGGCCTGTGCGGCGCGCATGGTGCGCTTGCAATAATCCAGCACGGCGCCGGTATCCTTGATGCCGCGCTCTTCGTAAAGCGCCCAGCGCTGGGTCTCGAAATAGGTTTCGGCATCGGTATGCTCATGCTGTCGCTTTTTTATCTCACCGGGTTCCAGCGGCACATGGTAGGCGCTGGTGATATCCGGCGTGCCGATGATCTTGCGGCCCAGCAGCAGCCGCAGCCAGAACAGCCAGTCTTCCAACGCATCCAGATTGGGGTCGAAGCGGTTCTGAGGTCCCAGAATATCGCGGCGGAACAGCACTGCCTGAATGGGGAACAGGTTACGGAATAAAAGCTCGGCGCTAGAAGCCGAGGTGATGTAATTGATGCAGACTTCGCGCTCATTCTCGAAGGCCATGGTCTGGCGGTTCAGGCGGGCGGCGACCTCGACGCTGGCAGCGTGCACCGCCGCAGCCTCCGGGCTGGTTTCCAACAGGCCGGCAAGAAGGCTGCAATGGTTGGGATAGAAATAATCGTCATCGTCAAGAAAGCCGATATATTTTCCCTGCGCCCTCTCTAAGCCCACATTTGCCGCCATCGAGCGGCCAAGCTTGGGTTGGGGAAAATGGCGGAAGCTTATGCCTTCTTTTCCATTCAGACTTTCGACCAATCCCTGATGTTCGGCCGAGCCATCTTCAATTACCAGGACTTCCAGCGCGGGATAATCCTGTCGGGCAAGGCTTTCCAGCGCCTTGCGCAGCATGGCGCCGCGGCCGCGGTAGGAGCGAACAATGATCGAAACAAGCGGCTGTGCGGCCATTACCAATTCTCTTTACGGAGCACTTGGCTGAAAGCACGCAGTTGGCCTTGCGCGTCCTGAAAATGAGAGCGGCTCCAGCGGCCGTCGGTGAGATTACCCCAGCCTTCGGGACTGCTCGCAGGCAGCGTTTTGATTGCCCGCGCGCCGGTAGCCATATGCCGCATGTAAAATTGGCGCCAGTCATGCCGCGCCTTCTGGCTTAAGGGAAGGCGGCGAAAAATATCGCGCAGCAGCAGGAACACGAATTCATCGCGCTGGACGCGGTCGCTCAAGATCGATGTCAACGCACGCACGGGAGTAAAAACGCGCTGCTGCCAACCCATGGTGTAATCCATGCTCATAGTTAATCCTTATATCGGATTCCGCGGCGGAAGGGAGGAGATTCGAGGCGCCCTCCGCCCTTGCGGTATAGCCTTTCCGGGCTTTGTTTTCCAGTCCCGCATAAGGGTTTTAACGTTGCCGGGAGGAAACCTGTATGCTGTTTTAACCTACCTCATCTCTTTTTAGGCCTCAATTATGCCCACTAAATTAAAACCCCCTTCGCTGCCTGATTGGCTGGTTTCACCTTATCTGGCAGCGGTGATGCTGACGGTGATTATCTGCGCCAGCACTTGGCCCGGCGCGATGTCGTGGGATCCTTTGTGGGAGTTAACGGAAGCGCGGCACGGCATTCCTGATGGGCTCTATCCGCCGATCGGGGCCTATATTTTCTGGCTATTCGATTCCATCTATCCGGGGCCGGGGCTTAAATTTCTTGCCCAGAACCTGATCGTATTTCTTTCCGTGGCGCACATCATGCGCAGGCTGGGCTATGGTTCGCTGCAGTCTTTTGCCGCGCTGCTTTTTATCGCGCTGTGCCCGGCCACGCTCGGCACCCTCGTGGTGGTGTGGAAGGATACCGCCACGGCGGCATGCTTATTGCTGGCCATCGTGGGACTACTGCACGCCGCGCAGACGAAAGGTAGAAACCCCGCATACGGCTTTCTCGGCATGGCATTGTTCTTCACCTATGTCGCGGCGGCCTACCGTTATAACGCGCTGGCGGCCTGTTTTCCGTTGCTGGCGTGGATGAGCGATCTTTTGATCCGCAAGCCGGGAACGACTTTGGCGTTGAAGCCGGGCTATCTTTTGCGTTTCACCGGTGTTTACGTGGCGCTGCTGGGGGTGATCGTGGGCACGGTATGGGCGACCAACCATTACCGCCTGCCGGATTTTAAATATCTGCCCAGCGTGCATGTCATTCAGGCGAATTGCGAGTTTGATCTGATCGGCATGTCGCGCTTCTCGCGGCAGATTCTTGTTCCGGACGGGTTGTTTCCCGGCAAAGCCAAGAGAAGCATCGAAACGATCGATAAAGCCTATCACCCGGAGCACTGGCTCTATACGCGGGATTCTAAAGAGCTGAAGCGCTTTGACGATTACAATTACTGCGGCTTGTTCTTGGGGCAGGTGCTTCAGCATCCGCTTGCCTATATTCAACATCGCCTCGCGGTAACCAATTACCTGTTTGCCGTGACGACGGACGGCGCGTTTTTGCCCACGCATGAAGGAATTGACGAGAATAATCTGGGGGTGTTTTTCATCCCGACCCGGTTAAGCCAGACCGTGTATGGCTATATCAAAGGAATGGCATCCTCGCTGGCGCGGCCATGGATTTATTATGTGCTGGCCACCATCATTCTTGTAATCGGCATTCAGCGGCGTGCACGTAATTGGGAGATCGCATCGCTGATTTATGCCAGCGGCATGCTATATAGCCTGCTCTCGCTGCCGGTGATGCCCGCGGGCGACTTGCGCTATAACATGTGGCCGCTGATCGCCTGCATGATCTCAAGTTTCATGCTGCTGTTCAGCCTGCAGAAGCCAAAAAAGATTTCCGAGAAAACCCTGATCCTGCGGCAGCGCATCGCCTATGGCGGGCTTTTTCTTGTTATGTTACTGGCAGTAGTATTGGCACATAACAGCTTATTCCTCTCCAGCTATGCGCCGCGCCCTCTGCCGGTCCCCACCTGGAAAGAGGTGAAGCCCAGGCTGGTTTCTTGTCTCTGCGGCAATCTTGATGAAGTACGCCATGCGGATAAGAAAACGGTTCTCTCCGGCTGGGCCTACGATGTCAAAGCGAACCGCGCTTTTAGTTATGTGCATGTATTTGTGAATGGGAAGCATAAATATTCGCTGCCGGTTTCGGGCGCACGGCCTGATGTTGCTAAGGCGCAGGGGAACGGCGGGTGGTCGGGCTTTTCGGTTCCCCTGCCGGAGGAACTGAAGGATTTTTATGTCGTTGTGCAGCGTGCTGACGGCTCTTTTGCCAAGCTTTACGGGCAAAAATAACGGGCTAAAGTTTTTGCAATACCATGCGCATGTTCGATGTTTTTCCTCGCATAAGAAGCTGCAACATGTCGATGGAAGAAACAAAAGTCAGCGCGAGAAAGTTTTGCAAATTAAGATGTTTTTGCAGCCATGGAAGTTGTTTGTGGAATTCAAGGAAATTACGGATACTGTAAATCCATAAATAGGGACTTAGAATATATTCGGTGGCCAAATGCTTCAGTCCGCTTTTCTTCGCCACCGCCGCGAGCGTTTCTTCATCAAAAACCTGCCAATGGCGTGGCGCGTGCCAACCCTCCCATAACCCATGTTTGGCGAAGAGCCGGGCATCCCACCCTTCCAGGGATGGGGTTTCCAGAATCAGAACACCACCGGGCTTCAACATGAAGTTGGCCTTGGTCGTGATGGCGATGGGATCTGCTAAATGTTCGATCACCTGATTCATAACGATGGCATCAAACCGGGCGTCAAAGCCTTCCAGCTCCTCAAAGCGCGCGCGAATCGTAGTGATTCCTGCTGCCTGTAATGAGGCAAAATGCGTATCGGTGATGTCGACGCCGTAAAGTTTCCAACTGGAGTCGCCAAAGCGCTTGATAAGGCGCAAAAGGTCGCCCGTGCCGCACCCTACTTCCATGAGGGCACTATTGGCAGGACATAATTTTCGCAAGGGCTTCAGTTTTCTGCCGATAAAGTACCGCTTGATTCGGGCCAGTAAGCCAGGCCGCACCTCCGTTTGGGTTGCATAGGCCTCGTAATTCTCCGGATAGATAACGGACAGGGCGGAGAGATCGGGCCGGTTGTGCAAGTAAACCTGGCGGCAGTCCGCGCAGCGCACGAATTCGAACTCATTGTCACAGGTTTTGTAATTGTAATCGCGTGTGTAAGTCACATGCGCGTGGCGCGCCGATCCGCATTGACAGCAGTTTACGGTGTAGGTGGGAATGCGCATCCCGCTGCTCTAGCTAATGCGCACGATATGGGCAACGGTCTTTGCCATCGCATGCCCAAGCGTTTCATTGTCGTGGATTTGCGCGCCAAAGGCCTTCGAAAATCGCGGCAGATTGCAGGCAGGCAGGTGGGGAAAAATATGGTGCTCGAAGTGGTAATTGAAGTTCGCGTCATAAAGGAAAAATCGATCAAAACCATTCGGTATATGCGAGCGGGTAAAATCCTTCTCGGCAATGTGATTGGGGCGCATATGCTCGGCGCAGGTGCGGATGCGGACAAGGAACAGCGACAGGGTTATGGCGGCAAAAGGGTAAAGAAAAGCCAGCCACCAATAGGTAAGAAAATCAGTAATCAGCAGCGCGATGGCGGATTGCATGGCGATCACGCCGACATAAAAGCCCGCCGTATTCTTCGGCAGCTTAAAATTATTTTGATAGCGATGATCTTTGCGCAGCGATTTGGGCAGGAAAGAAAAATAATGCGCGAGGAAAGATAAAACATCGCCCCCATACAAGCGCTGGGTAATGTGATGCATGATTTTCCGGCGGGTAAGTGGATGTTCATGGCCCAAGAAATCTTCCAGTTGGGGATCATCCTCGGTGCCGTTGCATTTATGATGCAGCATGTGAATGTCGCGAAAAATTTCGTAATTGGTGCCTGTCACATAGCCGGCCAGACTGCCTATCAAGCGGTTGAGCTTTTGCGTATTGAAGAGAGACAAATGACAGGTTTCATGCAGGATAAACGTCATTTTGTAGCCATAGACCCCAAGCAGCACATAGGCCGCCGGAATAGCGATCCATCCATAGCCCGCGGCCACAAGGTGGGGCAGGAGGATAACGGTGGCAAAAAAAGGCAGGACAGTCTTGGCTACCAGCCACCAGCCATAGGTATTATCGGCCGTCAGCCAGCCGCGATCGAACCCGTCGGAAGCCAATAAATCCTTGCGCAGCGCTGCAGCCGTTTGTGCCATCGAATCCAGTAGTGGTTGGTTAGCCAGCTTTACGCTGGTCAAGGTTCGGATTCAAGGTGACCCCTGAAATCCCCTCATCGGCCAGCTTCTGGAAATCAAGGCCCAGATGCGAGACCGTATTGGTGCGCTTGCCGGTGCGCACCAGCGGGATTTCATCGACATAGGACACGCTGATTTCCGTCTCGCTGCCGGTGAATTTGCGCAGATTTTCCAGGATTTCCTGTATCGCCTGTTCCGAGAATTGTTCGGCCTTCACCACTTTGATCTCGAAAGCGCCGCGCACCTGCTGCACGATCTGGAACTGGCGCACGGCATAGTCGTAATCCTTGAACAGGTGGGCGAAGAAGGTGCTGGGCAGCCAGTTACCGTTGGCGCAAACGATCATACCTTGTGCGCGGCCGATGATCTGGCCGATGCGTGGCAAGCCGCGGCCGCAAGCGCATGTTTTGCCGTTGTCCATCGCCACGGCTAGGTCGCCGATGCGGTAGCGGATCAGCGGCACCGAGAAATTATTCAGATCGGTGATCACCACTTCGCCCACTTCGCCGGGCTGGGCAGCGCGGCCGTCCTTTAGAATTTCCACGATATAGGATTCCGCCATGATGTGATGACCGTCCTGCCGGTCGCATTCATAGGCGATACCAGAAAATTCTCGGCTGCCATATTTATCGAACACTTTGGTGCTGAATTTCTCTTCGATCACCTTACGCACCTGTTCCGGCATCACTTGGGCAGAGCTCATGATCGCCTTGGGCCGAAAATCCGGCGCATCATGGGTTTTGAGGTAATGGGCGAGGAAATTGAAGCTTTCGGCATAGCCGTCGATCAGCACCGGCTTATGCTCGGCCAGCTTGGCGATGAATTCGCGGATATGGCTCTCGCGCATTTCATAGGCGGGGATGAACAGGCGGCGCTGGAAGAAGGCATCCATATATTCGCGGATGATCTGGCTCCAGCTCATACCCAGCGTTTGGTGCCATAAGCGTGCGCAACGGTCGCCGAGGCGCCAGCCGGTCCATTCCATCGCGCGCCAAGTGGAGGCAAAGCGCATTTCCAGCTGGACTTTATCGGCATACGTCACAAACGGCATGCCAGTGGAGCCGCTGGTATTGATCTTCAGCATCTCGTCTTTTTTATGCAGATCGGAGAAGAGATCGAAATAAAGGTTCTCGCGCACATTGCTTTTATCAAGCAGCGGCAGCTTAGCGAGATCATCGAGATTTTGTATATCGTCGGGGCGCAGGTTTGCTGCATCCATGGCAGCGGTGTAGTAGGGTACATGCTGATACACATGGCGGATCAGGTGCCGCAGTTTTATTTCCTGAATTTCGCGGATTTGCGCGGGATTCAGCCACTGCGTTTGCCGCAGCTGATGCAGGATGTGCCGCGCGTTGCGCGTCAGCATCCATTTATGCAGCGGCATGGTGGCGAAGAAGGCCAAGTACCACAGCCGGCGCCAGCCGGTATATTCCACGTCGTTCTTGGTGACGGGGTGGCTCTTTAAATAGCGCGCTAGAACATCCTTGCGGCTCTGGCTGTGCAGGTTGAATTCCAGCGTCGCCTTGGCAAGGTCGACCACGCAATCCAAAATCAGCTTAAGCGGAAAATCCTGAATGTAAGATTTGCCGGCATTGCGGCTCACGAACAGGGTTTCCACCTCATGGATGGAATAGCCCTTGGCCTTGGCCGAAACCGTGATGAAAGTGTTGTAGTATTTGTAGGTATAAAGATGATCAAGGATATCAGCCATGATTTCGCGCCGCGCCATCACGAAACCGCTCTTATTATCGGTCGCGCGCATGCCGAACAGCAGATTGAGCAGCAGGTTTAACCCACGGGAATAAAGATAACGGCCATCATGCAAGCGGCCGATGGAAGAGCGCGTGCCCTGAATCACATCGGCGCGGCCCGCTACCATCTCGCGGTAGAGGCGGTAAATCTCTTCCGGTGGGTGCTGCAAGTCGGCATCGATGAAACATACAAAGGTGCCGGTGGCTTTCGCTAAGCCCGTGCGCCATGCGGCGGAGATGCCCTGGTTCTGTTCATGCACGCAACCGATGACGAAGCCAGGATACTCGGCTTCCAGCTGCTTGATAACTTCGCCGGTGCGGTCACGGCTGGCATCGTTGACTAGCACCACGTTGCCGCGAATGCCTTTATTCGTAAAGACTTTCTTGATGCGCTGAACCAGGCTGGGAAGATTATCCTGCTCGTTAAAGCACGGCACCACCACCGACAGCGAGGCATCGGCCTTGGGTAGTTTGGGGAGATTGACGAGCGAGGAATGCCGCTCGGGGGGCCGGCCTTCAATCATGCGTTCGCATCCATTCCAGAACCTTTGCTAAACCAGTTTCAATCGAAATGTCCGGACGCCACAGCCCATCCTTCAGCGTATTCGTCATATCGGCGACCCGGCTGGTGCCGTCAGTCCAATCCTTCGGGCAGGTTTCCGGTTTTAGCATTGAATCCGCGGCCTGTAACATCTTTTTTGTAAGTTCATTTATGCTTATGCCGCTGCCGGTTCCGATGTTCATGACACGGCCGGCCCATGTGCCCGAAGCAGCGAGCAGCATGGCGCGCACGACATCGCCCACATAAATATAATCAAGCACCTGCATGCCGCTGCCGAAGATTTTCGGCGCCTCGCCTTTCAGGATGCGCTCGAAATTATTCACGATCACCGATTTATAGCCCATGCCGGCGAACTGGCGCGGGCCATAGACGAAAAAGAAGCGCAAGGATGTTCCTTGCATCGCGCCGTCGCGTGTGAAGTGGTTCAATAGATGCTCGCCGGTAAGCTTACTGATGCCATAGACCGTCCAGGGTTTGGGCATATCGCTTTCTTTCAGGGGCGGCGCGGCAATACCGCCATGCGCATAGAGCGACGAGCTGAACACAATCTGCTTCACGCCGGCTTTTTTGGCGGCGGCGAACAATTTATAGGTGCCTTCCACATTCACCTGCAGGATACTTTCCGGCCGCAGCATCGCGGAATTGTATTTTTCTGCGCCAAGGTGAAACAGCACGGAAACACCTTTGAGCGCTTCGGCCAATTCCCCCCCGCGCATGGCGGCAAAATCGCGCTCGATCTTCACCGCTTTATCGGGAAAATATTTCCAGCTGCCGCAGCGCAGATCATCCAGGGCGCGTACTTCCGCCGCGCCGCCCGCAAGCAGGGCGTTGGTGAGATGATAACCAATGAATCCACCCGCGCCGGTGACGAGGATTTTCTGGCCTTTAATGGCATCGTTCATGGATAAGCCTATTCCCTGGCCTTCAACTTGCGGAAATCGATGGCATGGGTCAAGAACAGCCGGATCAGGATCGGTGCCGCGCCCAAGCCCATAGCGGTGCTAAGCAATCCGTAAGCAATCGAGACCGTCACCGCCAGCGGCGAGACGATACCCATCAGCGCCATGCCTTTATACAGCGCGGTCTCGCGCATGCCCCAGCCATTGATGGTGACCGGAAGCATAGTGAGAATCGAGATGGCGGGCACGAGGGCAAAATAAGTATACCATGGCGCTTTAAAATCCACCGCCTGGCCCAAGCACCAGAACTGCACGATAACCAGCAGCTGAATCACAATACCAAGAAGGATGACCGGGATGGCCATCTTGCCGTGCTTCAAAAGCGCGCGCGTCTCGGTGGAAACAAGCGCGAGATGCTTTCCCGCCCAGGGGATCAGCGCCCATACACGCTCGCCGAAAAGCGCGGCAATCACCGTCCCAACCAATCCGGTTATAACAATCGTCAGCCCGGTAAGGGCGACCGTATTGCTAATCAGCGAATAAAGAACGGGCAAGCTTGCTACCGCCACAGCTACAACGGAACTTGTGGCCAGAAGCCGGTCTTTCACCACCGTGCGCGCCGCTTGCGCAAGCGAGATATCCCCGCTCATTAAAAGCTTGGTGCGCGCGGCATCCATACCTACCGTAGCGGGCATCACAAGGCCGATCAGGTAGCCCGAATAATAAAAGGCGCAGCAGCGCCAGAAGGGCAGGGCGATGCCCTGATCGTGGATCACGATATACCAGCGCAGGGCGGAGAGTAGCATCTGTGCCAGCCACAGCGCGCCCGCCAGCGCGACCCAGGCAGGGTGAATGGCGCTAAGGCTCTGCCACAGCGCCGAGAAGCCGGCGGTGGTGACGATATAGGCGACGAGGCCTAGCGTGAGGGCGATCTTGAGGGCCAGGGTGGCGTATTTCATGACAGTTTCATAAAGTGTCTATCCAACCAGTACAACCCTGCATATTATAGGCCCGATTTTTTGATATCACGTTTGAAGTCATGGCAAACGATACTAAATTACATATCGGCAGAAGGGATTTTCTAAAATTCGGCGCAGCGTCAGCCGTAGCTGTATCACCTCAGCCTGCGACCGCTGCCCCGCAAACTTCCCCCCTGCTCGAGCGCGTCATAGGCTTTATAAGCCACGGCCCTTTTTATCAATTGGATAATTTAGAGGAGCTTGGGCGCCTGAAACCAATTTTAGCTTCACCGCCCGATCACCGCGGCAATGTTCGGCAGGTCATCAGTGATTTTCGCGACCTTAAGGAAATAACCTATGCATGCGGAGAAATGAGAAACGGATTGCTTTTTTCCGGCGTGACTCTTGCTGACCTTATATCGCCGGAATGGGATGCACTAGAAACAAAGTGGCTGCCAATTATCGTCAAAGCAAGTAAAGCTCAAATTAAAGCTAATGCAGAAGGTTGTTTTGACGCGCGTACTACTGCCGTGCAAGCCCTGAGAGCAAGCGGCTTCGCCGATACCACATTGATAACAGATGCGGCGGATATAATCGAGCCGCGTTGCATTGCGGCGGCGCAAACCATGATCCGGAAGGCTTATCGGCACGATGCGGTTCGTTTCGTGCATGAATTTCATGAATGTCCGGCCAATATGGGTTTGCAGTTGCACCAGTCCATTATCCGGGAAAAAGAATGCGAAGATTTAAGCCCGTGGATTCCCGCCGATATTATGAATCACATTGAGGCAATGTTTCCATTCAGCGGCTGGGGAAAAGGTCGAAAGAAGAGAGCAGAGCCTACGGGGTTAAATAATCGACTTTTTAGTCTTGGCTCCAATACCAAAGGTCAGCAGCTCTTTCATATCGCCTTATCGCTAACGGAGGCAAAAAAAGCGCTAGGGCTTCTGCTGGGTGAGGCAGCCAATCAAGTTTTGTCATTACGGAGCGCCAAGCGCGGCGGTACAATACTTATGCTGGACGCCCAAACTGGCATCGATGAGAAGCTGGCACTTCTCTTGCCCGCAAGGCCTCAGCCAGATCAACGCATTGCAAATAATGTGAAGGCCGTTCCTGCGCTTTAGCATTGGCGGAGGGGAGAGGATTCGAACCTCCGATGCCCTTGCGGGCATAACGGTTTTCGAGACCGCCGCGATCGACCACTCTGCCACCCCTCCGTCCAGAGGACAGATACCAGAGGACAGGTATCAGAAAAAGAGCTTCCGCGTTTTAGTGGTATTTTCCCTAATAAACCGCACATAAGAAAAGGGCGGCCCGGAGGCCGCCCTTTAAAATCGCTTGTTTTAAAGCGTATCGGCTTATTTACCGACGGCTTCCTTCAGCTCCTTGGCGGCGCGGAAGGCAATTTTCTTCTTCGCCGGGATCTGGATGGTTTCGCCCGTTGCAGGATTGCGGCCCATGCGCGCGGCGCGGCGGCGGACTTGCAGAATGCCGAGGCCTGCCATGCGGATGCGGTTGCCCTTCTTCAGGTTCTTCACGAGATGTGAAACCAGATCTTCCATGATCTGGTTCATGACCTTCTTGGGCTGCTTGTGCTTCTCGGCGAGATCGGCCGAGATGTGCTTCAGGGTAACGGTGGGTTGTGATGCTGTAGCCATGGCTTTGAACCTTTCGTGGTAATAGTCAGTTGAGTCGAGACAGGGTGGGAACACTAGCAAAAGGCAGGTAAAACGCAACTGGCTTCACCGTTTCATCGCGCCCGGATTGAGCTGGGGCGATGCGCCGGGGGCGACCTTAACAAAGCACCCTTGTGCGCGCAAAGGTTTTTTTGCCGGAAAGGCCGCTAGAAATGCCTGATTTTACAGCATTTTCTTCCATTCCGGCACGATACGTTCCTGGGGAAAACAAATGCCTCAGACGGCCATGCGGCGCTTCTTAACATCTTGCGTAAGGGTTGTGGCAAGGGTGGAAAGGAAGTCGCGCAGCGCGGCCGGACTCTCAAAATAATCCTTTTGACCCCCGGCCTGATCCCGGCCCATGGCAATCAGCGTGCCGCCTTTTTGCGCGACGGTTTCAAGACTTTCATCGCTCCGCGTGTCATCGCCGATGTAAATTATTTTTTTATCAGGGAAATAATTCCGCTCTAGAAGATGGGCGATGCCAGATCCCTTGTTGAGATCACATTGCAGAATTTCAAAGGTGCGCCCGATGCGGCGCAGGCGGCAGGTGAGATCATGCGCGCGCAAAGAATCCGCAAGCGCGTTTTCGAGATGCTCATAAATTTCCGGAGCGCGCGCATGCAGGGAAAGGCTGTAAATCTTATCTTCCACGTAACAGCCAAATTCGCGGCCTTTTTCGCAGAAAAGCTGGCGCAGCTCTTCGGGCAGGGCCTCGCCCAGGAAAGCGGTGGGCTGATCCGGATCAAGCCGCAGCTCGATGCCGTGGCCGCCCAGCACCGGCAGGCGTGCGCCGCCCATAAAGCCGTCAATCGCGCTTACTGGCCGCCCGGTCACAATCACGAAATCAAGCGGAGAATTCTCGTAAAGATTTTGCAGATCGGCGCGTAGCGTATCAGGCACGGCAACGATGGCCGGATCATCCACCTGCTCGACCAGCGTGCCGTCAAAATCGGTCAGGAGCAGGAATTTTTCCGGCGCATCGAACAGCGCATTCAGGCGATGTGGGATTTTTTCCACGCGACATCCATTCCCGTTTCTTTTATCTCGCTCAAAAGCGCGTCGAGCAATTTAGTAAAGAGCTGCGTCTCCAGCCCCGCCGCGCGCACCAGCAACAGATCGTTCATCAGACCGGCTTGGTTCAAGCTTTCCTGCATTTCGGCAAGATGTTTCTCTTCCTCGGCGATCACGCTTTTAAGGCTGACGCCGACATGCGCCTCTTCCAGGGCCTGCTGGTAGAAATGGTAGATCCAGCCGGCGCGGATTTCGATGATGAAGGAGACCCACAGATAAGGCGTGCGCTTTGGCGCCTGGGAGAGCATCCTGGTAATTCCGGCATCGAGGCGGCCAAAATAGGCGCGCGCCGCGGCCGGGCACAGCGTGTGATCCGGACTGTAATCATCCAGTGCCCGGCCATGCATGCGCTCGGCCTGGTTCTTGAAGAAGAAGGCATGGCGCGTTTCTTCCGCCATATGCTGCAGGATTTCCTTATCCAGATCGCCCTTCATCTGTGAAAGCATGATTTTGCGGCTGCCGATATGCTCGAGTAACGAGAGCATGTTCAGAAAGCGGCTATGCAGGCCGGGATCCGCCACGACCGCTTGCAACAAGCGCTTAGCAGGCTCTTCAAGCCGCGCGTTGGAACTGGCCTGCTTTGACCGCGTCCAGAGCGTCATGGATGGAGAAGTATACGTCATTCAAGTCATTCTCAGTAATGCAATAAGGAGGCATAACATAAAGGGTAGAGCCAAGAGGCCGCAAGAGCACGTCGCGCTGCATAAAGAAGGCGTAAAGCTCTTGGCCAACCGCGGCGAGATAGCCCTGTTCATTCTGTTTTACTTCAAAAGCGGTAACGGTACCGCAACGCCGCGCATTCTCGGCCAGCGGATGCGCTGCGATTTTCTGAAGCTGTTTTTCCTGCAGCGCGCATAACGCGGGGATGGAATTTTGCGTGGCGGGTTGCTGCCAGAGTTCGAGGCTCGCGACGGCCGCAGCGCATGCCAGCGGATTGCCGGTATAAGAGGAGGAATGCCAGAAGGTGCGCGTGCGATCCTTCACATAAAAGGCCTGATAAATTTCTGCGGTGCATAACGTGGCGCCAAGCGGCAGGAAGCCGCCGGTAAGGCCCTTCGAAAGGCAGAGAATATCGGGCGTAATGTGCGCTTGCTCGCAGGCCAGCAAGGTGCCGGTGCGGCCGAAGCCGGTCATCACTTCATCGGCGATGAAATAGACACCGTACTGCTCGCAGAGTTGTTTCAATTGATTCAAAACCCGCGGGGAATAGATTTTCATGCCACCCGCACCCAGCAGCAGGGGTTCCACGATCAGCGCGGCGATATCCTGCCCATGCGCGGCAAGCAGTTGGTGGAAAGCTTGAATGGTGATGTCTTCTTTTCCGGATTCAGGAAAGGGCAGGCGATCAACGGCGAATAAGTGATCCGAATAAATTTGATTGAAGATGGAGGGTGCCCCTACCGCCATCGCGCCAAAGGTATCGCCATGATAGCCATGCTCCAGCGCCACGATACGCGTGCGCGGTTTGCCGTGATGGGCATGCGCGCCGATCGCCATTTTTAGCGCGACTTCTACGGAAGTTGAGCCGCTGTCGGACAAAAACACATGCCGCAGCGCAGGCGGCATAATTTCTAGCAGTTTTGCTGCCAGCTTCTCGGCCGGTTCATGGGTAAATCCGGCAAAAATTACTTGATCAAGCTTGGCCGCCTGTTTCTGCACGGCTTGAACGATATGCGGATGGTTGTGCCCGTGCGTATTCACCCACCAGGAGGAGATGCCGTCGATAATACGCGTTCCGTCCTTGGTGAAAAGATAGGCGCCCTTGGCGCGGTCGATGAATACCGGTGGGCCGCTGAGCGCGTGTTGGGTGAAAGGATGCCAAAGGGCGGAGGTTTCAGTCACGCTTGCAGTATAGCGGGATCAAGATGCTGCGTGAAGGCGGCGGAAAGCGAGGCTTCCGAGACTTCCGGCAAGGTCGGAATGTGCCCCAGCACGCGAGCGCCGGAAAACTCGGCGATGGTTTTCATGGTATCTGGATTATCAATACCCAGAAATATAATCCCATGCAGCGGGATAGTGCGCGCACGAATGGCCTCAATCGATAAGAGTGTGTGATTGATCGTGCCAAGCTCGGTGCGGGCGCATAATATCAGCGGCACCTGCCATTTGGCGAACAGATCAATCATCAGATGCCTGCGTGTGAGCGGCACCATAAGTCCGCCGGCACCTTCGATTAGCAGCGTGGTATCACATTTGGGAATATAGAGCTTATCGAAATCGATTTCTTTTTCTTCCAGTTCGGCCGCGCGATGCGGCGATAAGGCCGCTTTAAATATATAAGCTTCCGGCAGAAAGCGGTCCTGCGGCAATTTAGTGAGGCGCTGCAGCGTTTGCGTATCGGTTTCGGGCTCCAGCCCGCATTGCACCGGTTTCCAATAGGACGCGCCGAGGCCAAGCATCAGTGTGCCAGCGACAAGTGTTTTGCCGATATCGGTTCCAGTGGCGGTAATGACGAAGCGCGCGGGCATGTTTTAAGCGGCGGCTTTCAGAGTCAGGTGATGCAGCACCTCGCCAAGGCCGCGAATATCTTTCTCTTCGAGGCCCGCATTAATCGCGATGCGCAGGCGTGCCGTGCCTTCCGGCACCGTGGGCGGCCGGATGGCGCGCAAATCATAGCCTTCGGCCTGCACGGCTTTTGCCGCCTCCACCGCTTCATGATCATCGCCGATAATATAAGGAAAAATCACGCTAGGAGAGTTTATCCCTAAGGTTTCACGCGCCAGTGCGCAGAGCTTCCATAGTTTTTCGCGCCGCCCTTCTTCCATGGCGCAGAGTTGCAGTGCTTTTTCCACCAGCACGGCCTGCAGCGGCATCGGCGCAGTGGAATAAATGAACGGCCGCGCCCGGTTAATTAGTGTATCGATCACGGTTTTCGAGGCGCAGAGCAGCGCGCCGGCCACGCCCAGCGCCTTGCCGCAGGTATGCAGCACGATGAGCTTCTCGTATTTCAACGTGTCGGTAAGACCGCGACCCTTGCGGCCAAAAATTCCCGTGGCATGCGCTTCATCCACCACAAGCCAGGCGCCGAATTTCTCACACAGCGCCGCGAGTTCCTTCAGAGGTGCCAGATCGCCATCCATGCTGTAGACACTTTCAACTACCACCCAGCATTGCTGTTCTGGCGAAGACATGCGGCGCAACGCATCCTCATAGGCATTCAGATCATTGTGCGGAAGGCGGAGATGCTTGGCAGGATTGGCCTGAATCCCATCGCGCAGCGAGGCGTGAGTAAGGCCGTCAAACAAAACCACATCCTGCCGCGCGGGCAGGGTCGTCATCAGCGCGTAATTGGCGAGAAAGCCGGAAGAGAAATAAAGCGCGCGCTCCGAACCAAAGAAGGTAGCGGCGGCAGTCTCCAGCGATTCATGCGCCGGATGATTGCCGCGTAGCAGTCGCGATCCGCCCGCGCCAATAGAAATATCATTTTCCAGCGCGGCCATCGCTGTTTCGCGTAGGGCCGGATGCTGGCTGAGGCCCAGATAGTCATTAGAGGTAAAATCAATGCCACCCGTGCCGGAAAGCGCGCGGTGGCGCCCGGCCTCAATCAGCTTTTTTAATTCGGCGCTTAGCCTATCCATGCGTATGGCCGCATCCGCAGCAATCGTCGCGATCAAGATTAATGTCTTCGCCGAATTCTTCCGCCACACCTTTATCGGGCGCGCGGCCTTTAAGCGAAAGTGCCTTCAGCAGGCTTAAATCTTCATCCGCTTCGGGATTGGGCGTGGTGAGAAGCTTATCGCCGGTGAAAATGGCATTGGCTCCGGCAAGAAAGGCAAACGCCTGCGCCTCTTTACTTAAAGATAAGCGCCCGGCCGAGAGGCGCACCATGGCTTTCGGCATCAGGATACGCGCCACTGCAATCATGCGTAACCAGGCGAAAATATCGAGCGGCTCGGCTTTTTCCAGCGGCGTGCCTTCCACCGGTACCAGCGCATTGATCGGCACCGATTCCGGCTGCGGATCGAGCGTAGCGAGCGTGTGCAAGAGATCGATGCGGTCATCATCGCTCTCGCCCATGCCGAGAATGCCGCCGCAGCATACCGAGATGCCCGCCTTGCTCACCGCGCGGATGGTGTTGAGGCGGTCTTCATAGCTGCGGGTGGTGATGATGTTTTTGTAATGGCTTTCGGAGGTATCGAGATTGTGGTTATAGGCGGTGAGCCCGGCTTCCTTCAGGCGCACGGCCTGATCTTCATTCAGCATGCCAAGCGTGACGCAGGCCTCCATCCCCATGCCGCGCACGCCGCGCACGGCCTCGAGCACACGGTCGAAGGCCCGGCCGTCTTTCACTTCGCGCCAGGCGGCGCCCATGCAAAAACGCGTGGCGCCGCTGTCTTTTGCCGCTTTCGCCTGCGCCAAAATTTCATCCACCTGCATCAAGGGCTGTTTGGCAAGGCCGCTGTCGTTATGAATGGATTGCGAGCAGTATTTGCAGTCTTCCGGACAGCCGCCGGTCTTAATCGACAGCAATTTACATAGCTGGATTTCGTGCGGATCGTGGTTGGTGCGATGCACCTGCGCGGCCTGAAACACCAGATCGAGCAGAGGCTGCGTGTAAAGCCGCTGCACCTCGTCGCGCGAGGGCTTCACGGCAGGAATAGTTTTTACGGGCGCGTTCATGCGTCCTAAGGTGAAGCGCTAAGCCCCGTTTGGCAAGGCCCGTTAAGTTATTGGGGGAGCGGCTTTAACAAGCCTTTTTTCCGCCAGTAGTTCAGGCGGGATTCATATTTAAGGAACGGGAAGGTATTTCCAACCAGAGAGAACCAGCCATGCTTGTCCATCCATAAACCATAGGCCTGGTAGGTGGGATCGCGCGAAAGCAGTTTTTCCTCGGCATAGCAGCGCAGCGCGTAAAGCAAATTCACGCCGACAAGCAAAAGGCTAAGCCGCAGGCCTTCAATGCCGCCCGCTATAAAAGGCACGCTTACCATCCACCAGCGCAGGTTCTTGATGATATAGGCGGGATGCTTGCAGAAACGGTAGCAGCCGTTGGTAATGATGCCGCGGTTGGTAAGGTTGGAAAAACGCAAGCCGAAGCAGGCGTCGCACCACATATGGATGAACATAAAGAGTAATATCAACGAACCCCAGATCACAAAGAGCGTGGGGTGATTGGCCAGCCAGCCATTCCATTCCTGTCCCTGCCGATAGCCGAGATAATTTTTGAAAAAGATATTAAGGAACGGGCCGTAGCACACCAGCGCCGCGGTCCAGCCCAACAGCGTATCCTCGGTGACGCGGATCTGCGAGTTGAATAGCCGCGAACTAAAAATGTAGCCGGCGGTCACAAACACAAGTTCGACTCCAAGAATGGCGGCAAACAAAGCGTCGAAGGCATGCTTAAAGGTAAGCGATGACATATTCCACTGGGCAAAGCGGAATACCGGCAATTCATACGCGAGATCCCCGAACATAATAGCCAGGAAAAAGCCCTTCACCAGCCAGCCCAGCGCGTGCTGGCGCAGCTTTTCCCAGTTGATCTCACGCCAGCGGCCCAGCACGAACATCGCCATCTGCCAGTTGCCATCGCGCGGTTCGGGAAAGCGCCATTCCGCGAAAATAAAATAAGCGACGAATAAGGGCGGAATAACCGGGAATAACAACGCCACGGCCTCGAAATAAGGTTCATAATAGGGCCGGCGGTATTCCGGGAACAGCCAATAGAGAAAACCGATCGCCGCCAGCGTGGCAAAAAATCCCAAAATCTTGAATCCGGAACGGCACAGGATCGCAGAAAAAGGTTCCGACGATGGCGGTGCCTTGCGCCATGGCGCGCGCGCGATTTCCAGTATGCCCAGAAACACGCTCAAGCCCAGGATCAGCACAATGCTGAACATGGGCATCGTCAGATCAAGATTGAAGCGGAATGCAAAATAGAAAGCGGCGATAACGCCAAGGCCGAGAAACGCATCCAGCCACCCCACGCAACTACGTGGCAGGACAGGATCGGAAGAGGGGTAGCCGTCACTCATGGGATGAAGGGTAAATCAAAGCTAGCCAAGCCGTGAAGGCGTATGTTAGCAGTTTATCCTAATAAAACATTAAGGAACGCCGTTAAACTTATGCAGATCACTGCCACCGCTCTTCCAGAAGTTCGAATCTTTTCGCCTAAAAAGCATGGCGATCACCGCGGATTCTTTTCCGAAGTCTATAACCAGAAAACCATGGCCGAGGCCGGGGTCAATTACACCTTCGTGCAGGATAACCAGTCGCTCTCGGCCGAGCCGTTCACTTTTCGCGGATTGCATTATCAAACGCCGCCCTATACCCAGGCCAAACTGGTGCGCGTGCTGAACGGTGCCGTGCTGGATATTGTGGTCGATATCCGCAAGGGCTCGCCCCGTTACGGCAAGTCGATCATGGTCGAGTTGCGCCCTGATCTTTGGAACCAGATTTTGGTGCCCGAGGGGTTTGCCCATGGCATCCTTACCCTTAAGCCAAATACGGAGGTGTTTTATAAGGTCAATCAGCCCTATGCCCCGCAGCATGACCGGGGCATCCTGTGGAGCGATCCCGCGCTTAATCTGCAATTGCCAGTTGCAGCCGGGCAGCTTATTCTCTCGGACAAAGATAAGAACCTGCCCCTTTTAAAGGACGCCGATAATCCGTTCGTTTATCAGGGCTAAATGCCCTTGGAGCCTATTCCATGAAGAAAGTTCTTGTGACCGGTGCCGGCGGTTATATCGGCACCACGCTGGTCCCCATGTTGCTGGATCGCGGCCTTGAGGTGCGCGCCATCGACCGCTATTTCTTCGGGCAGGAACTGCTTGAGCCGCGGTCCAACTTGCAAATCATCAAGGAAGATACGCGCCATTTAACGCGCCAGCATTTCGAAGGCGTGGATGCGGTGATCGATCTTGCCGCGGTGTCGAACGATCCTTCGGGCGAGCTGTTTCAGGATGCCACCTGGCAGATCAATCATGAAGCCCGCGCCCGCGCCGCGCGGCTGGCTAAAGAGGCGGGCGCCACGCGTTATATCCTTCCCTCCAGCTGCAGCCTGTATGGTTTTCAGGCTGCCGATGTGATCGCGGATGAAAATACGCCGACCAATCCGCTGACTACCTACGCCAGGGCGAATGAAAAAGCCGAACATGACGCGCTGGCGCTGGCGGACGATACATTCACCGTCGTCGTGCTGCGGCAAGCCACGGTTTATGGCTACAGCCCGCGCATGCGCTTTGACCTGGCCATCAACGGTATGACCTTTGGCGCCTGGAAAACCCGCAAACTGCCGCTGATGCGCGATGGCACGCAGTGGCGGCCTTTTGTGCATGTGCGCGATACCGCGGCGGCGCAGATTTTCATGCTCACGGCCGATGCAGCCAAGGTGAATGGGCAGGTTTTCAACGTGGGATCCGACAACAACGTGTATCAGCTGAAAGATCTTGGTGAGCGCGTGGCCGCCGCGATCTCGCCCGAGATCAAGATCGAATGGTATGGCGATGCCGATCACCGCTCGTATCGCGTGGGCTTCAAGAAAATCGAAAGCCTGGGCTGGAAGGCCACGCGCACGGCGGAAGACGGCGTGAAGGAAATTCTCGCCGTGCTGGAATCGGGCAAGCTCGATAAAACCACCGAAACGCTCACGCTCGATTGGTATAAAACCCTGCAGCATTGGTATGAAGTAATTCAGGAAGCCAGCATGTATGGCGGCATTCTGGATATCGAGGGCAAAGTTTCCACACTGCCCAAACGGGCGGCACGGGGCTAGTTCCCATGGCCAAGCAGACCATCGCCATTCTGGGCGGCGGCGGGCTTCTGGCCGGGCGCCTCAAGCATTATCTGGGCACGCGTAGAGATCTTGAACTTGTTCTGCTTTCGCATGCCGAGGCGGATGTAACATCCGTCGATAGCCTCCGCGCCGCGTTTGCCCGCGTGAAGCCTGATTGGGTGATTAATTGCTCGGCCTTCCTCAATGCCGACCGCTGCGAGAAAGAGCCGCAAAATTCCTATGCCGTAAATTACGGCGGCGCGCGCAACACGGCGGAGGCGCTGCAGGATTTTCCGGGTGCCCGGCTGATTCATTTTTCCACCGACTATGTATTCGACGGCAAAGAAGGCGGCTATACGGAGGAATCCGTGCCCCGGCCGCTTTCTTATTACGGGTTGCACAAATATCTGGCCGATGAATTTCTGCTCAGCACGCAAGCGCCCGCTTATATTCTGCGCGTGGCTTCGGTCATGGGCACGGGCAGCGATAAGCCGGATCTCATTCAGGCGCTGCTGGGCCGCGTAGCCACAGGTGCTTCGAAGCTCGAGGTGATCGAGGATATGAAAATCAGCCTCTCCACGCCGCGTTTTATCGGCGCGGTGGTGGCGAAGATGATCGAGGCGCGCCCAGCCTATGGGCTCTACAACACGGTTACAGAGGGTCAGACCACCTGGCTTGGTGCAGCGCGCGAAGCCTTCGTAGCGCTGGGCGTAAACATTCCCTTCGAGCCGATCAATTCTTCTAAATTCCAACGCATCGCACCGCGCCCGCAAAACAGCTGGCTGAAAACAGACAAACTTGCCACGCTGATGCACGTGCCTTCATGGCAGGAAGTGCTGCGTGAGCAGATGGCGGAGTTGAAAGAAAGCTACTGCGCCGTGCTTAAGAAAGTCGATGCGGCTTAGGCCGTCGCGCGCTGTTTGGCGCTGCCGTTTTCCGCAAGCCGCACAAGATAATCGCCATAAGGTGTTTTGGCATAAGCGGCTGCCGCGGCCAGCATCTGCTCAACCGTGATAAAGCCCTGTTTCCAGGCGATTTCCTCAAGGCAGGCGATCTTGCTTTTCAGCCGGTCTTCCATCATCTGCACGTAATGCGAGGCTTGCAGCAGCGAGTCTGGCGTGCCGGTATCAAGCCAGGCGATAGTGCTGTTCATGCGCTCCACATGCAGCGCACCGCGATCCAGATAGGCGCGGTTAAGATCGGTGATTTCAAGTTCGCCGCGCGCGGAAGGCCGCAGGCCATTCACCCGCGCCACAACATTGGCGTCATAGAAATAAAGTCCGGTCACGGCCCAGTTCGAGCGGGGATTTTTTGGCTTCTCGGCCAGCGCTACCGGTTTGCCCGCGCTGTCGAATTCCACCACGCCGAAGCGCTGCGGGTCTTCCACCTCGATGGCGAAAACCGAAGCGCCGTTTTTGCGCTGGATAGCGTTGTTCAGGAGCGGCTGCAGCCCCGTGCCATGGAAAATATTATCGCCAAGGATAAGCGCACAGGCATCCTCGCCGATGAAATCACGGCCGATGATAAAGGCCTGCGCGATGCCCTCTGGTTTCGGCTGCACGGCATAGGAAAGGTTGATACCAAGCGCTTTGCCATCGCCCAGCAAGGCTTCGAACGCCGCTTTATCCGAAGGCGTGGTAATCAGAAGAATATCGCGGATGCCCGCCTGCATCAGCGTAGCGAGCGGATAAAAGATCATCGGCTTGTCATAAACCGGCAACAGATGTTTGTTGGTGCACGCCGTCATCGGCCGCAGGCGCGTGCCCGATCCACCGGCAAGAATGATCCCCTTCATCGCTGATCCTTTATCATGCGGGCGGCATCATCCCTAGAAATCAGGAAAATAACAAATCCTTCGTGTAGGCCGCGATGGCCAGCGAGGAAGTGAGGCCCGGGCTTTCGATGCCGAGAAGATTGACAAGTCCCGGAATGCCATGGGTTTTTTGATCCTGGATCAGAAAATCCGCCGCGGGCTCGGAAGGCGCCTGCAATTTCGGCCGCATGCCGGCGTAGCCCGGATAAAGCGCGCCCTCGGGCAGGCCGGGCCAATAGGTGCGGATCGCGGCATAAAAGCTGGCGGCGCGCTCGGGCTTTACGCGTAGATCGTTCGGATTATCGACCCATTCCACATCGGGCCCAAAGCGGCATTGCCCTGCCATATCCAGCGTGGCGTGAATGCCAAGCCCTGCCGCCTCGGGGATGGGATACACCAGATGCCTGAATGGCGATTTGCCCGAGAGAATGAAGTAATTGCCCTTGGCGTAATAATGCGGCGGAATATGTTTGGCTGGAAAGCCGGTGATTTTTTTCAGCAGCGGCACCGCATCGATCCCCGCGGCATTGATCAGGAATTTTGTTTTCACACGGCAGGGCTCCTTGCCGCCAATACGCAATTCGATTCCATCGCTTAAAACCTCCGCGCTTTCCAGCGGCGCCCCCATCACTGCATGGCCGCCGGATGAAGTAAAATCATTCAGCAGGCTTTGCATATAGGCATGGCTGTCGATTATGCCGGTGGAAGGCGAGAAGAGGGCCGCAACAGCCTTAACTTCCGGCTCCATGGCATTGATTTCGGATTTGCTGAGGCGCTTTAAATCGCTCACGTCGCAGGCACGGGCTTTTTGATCAATCTCATTCAATCGATCCAGCTGTGTATCGCTGCTGGCAACGATCACCTTGCCGCATTTTTTGTGGGGGATGTCGTGTGCGCGGCAATAATCATAAAGCAGCTTGCGGCCCTGCACGCAGAACTTGGCCTTCAAACTGCCTTCCGGATAATAAATCCCGGCATGGATGACCTCGCTGTTGCGCGAGGATGTCGCCATGCCAAAATGCTTTTCGCGCTCGAGGATATACGTCTCGATCCCTGCGCGCTGCAGCTCACGCGCGATGCCAAGGCCAATCACGCCCGCGCCGATCACAACGGCTTGCGCAGAAAAATCATCCATCAGTAAGCTTGCTTGTCATGCCGCCACAGGGTTTTGTGCGGCGATTTCTCGATGCCGGGGGCGGCTTCGGCGCGGTAGAAATAAAAATTGAACGAATTGCGCGAGCGGTTATCCGGCGCGGTGACTTTTTTATAGCCGTGAAAGGAAGAATTGAAGGTGGTGAAAATGGCCAAGCGGTTGAATTCCGGCGTGATCGCCTTAGCGCAGGCCGACATATCCTGCTCCCACAATTCCAGATTGCCGCCCCAGGCCTCGTCCCAGTTCTTGTTCAGATAATAAAGCACGTTCACGGTGCGGTAGGCGTTGAGATCGTTGCTCCAGTTGAAATCGGCATGAATGCGCAGGAAGCCGCCCGGCTTCACCATGTTGAGGCCGCCACCGTTCAGCGTCATATCGGCGGCGAGATCGCTGAAGCCGGTAAGCTTGTTCAGCCATGCCGTGAATTCGGCGCCATTCACGACATCCACCACATGCTTCAGCGCCGGATGCATCGCCTGATATTTCGTCATCTCGAATTTATCGGCGTTGGTTTCGTTTTTGTAGTTGCGGCCATGATTGGCCCACAGTTCGTCGCTGGATTTTGGAAAAGCATCATGCGCCGCCTGCGCGGCATCCAGAGGCAGGAAGTTATCGATCACCAAGTGCGGGAAAGGTTTCGCCGCATTATAGGCTGCGTTGTCGGGCGCGGGCGCGTTGAATTCAGGCATGGTTTTAGATTAACCCTGCTGGCAGTGAAAATCTAGCGCACTGGAAACAATATTATTTAGATCGTGCATGGGTTTCCAATTAAGGATGGAAGCGGCTTTTGCGGCATCGGCAACCAGAAAGGGCGGATCGCCCGCGCGGCGGGGGCCTTCGGTTACAGTAAAATCCTTACCTGTTGTCTTGCGCACGGTATGCACCACTTCCTGCACGCTTGCGCCGTGACCGGTGCCAAGGTTGAACACATCGCTTTTACCGCCATCGAGCAGATATTCAAGGCCGGTGACATGCGCAGCCGCCAAGTCCTCTACATGCACGTAGTCGCGTATCGGCGTGCCGTCGCGCGTGGGATAATCGGTGCCGTAAAGCGTGAATTTTTTCTTCCCATCGGCGAAATCGCGCATCTTTTCGGCAGCAAAAATCGCCGTGGGAATAAGATGCGTTTCCGGCTCGTGCATTTCCCCAAGCCCAAAGGCCGCGCCGGCCGCGTTGAAGTAGCGGAATACAACACTTTCGAAACGCGGAAAGAAGGGATGCTGCCGGTCATCGGGATGCGCGCTCTTGAGTCCTTCGCTGCGTTTGGAAAGAAGCTCAAGAAAAGGCGGCGGCACGTGGCGGGCGTTGGAGCCGTGCAGCATTACCTCGCAGCCAAGCTTGGTCATGCCGTAGGGGTTGATGGGGTCAAGCAAATCCCGCTCGGTGAGCGGTTTATTTACCGCCGGTATGCCATAAACAGCCGCCGTGCTGGAAAAAACCACTTTCGTTACTTCGGCAATCTCCAGCGCCTGAAAAAAATGCGCCATTTTCAGAAAATTATTCTCCCAATAAAGATCGGGCTGCATCATGGATTCCGAAACCTCGATCAGCGCGGCAAAACATGCCGCCGCCACGGGCTTGTGTTTCCGGATAATATTTAAGACCGATTTTTGATCGCCGATATCGGCGACTTCGAGCGGAAAATCCTCCACCGCGCGGCGGCGAAAATCTTCCACGCGTGGGGAAGGCGAGGTCAGGCGGTCCACCACCACCGGCGCGAAGCCGGCCCTGGCGGCAGCCTTACAAAAATGCGCGCCGATATAGCCCGCGCCGCCGGCCACTAGAATTACGGGTTTAGCCACTTATTTCTTTCCTGAATTGTGCGTGCTAGGAATGGCGCAACGCAGGCTCTAACGCAAGGCAGGAAATGGAACAGAAAATCCCCGTAACGGTGCTGACCGGCTTTCTCGGCGCCGGCAAGACCACGCTGCTCAACCGCATTTTAAGCGAGCCGCACGGCAAGAAATACGCCGTAATCGTGAACGAGTTCGGCGAAATCGGCATCGATAACGACCTGATCGTGGATTCCGACGAGGAAATCTTCGAAATGAACAATGGCTGCGTGTGCTGCACCGTGCGCGGCGATCTCATCCGCGTGATCGGGCGCCTGATCAAGCAAAAGGGCCGCTTCGACGGCATTCTGGTCGAGACCACGGGCCTGGCCGCGCCCGCGCCGGTGGCGCAGACTTTTTTTCTTGATGAAGACGTAACCAAACGCACGCAATTGGATTCCATCATCACCGTGGTGGATGCGCGGCACGTGCAGGAGCGCATAAAAGACAGTTCCGAAGCGCAGGACCAAATCGCCTTTGCCGATATTCTACTGCTTAACAAAACCGATCTGGTCGATAAGAAAAAGCTGGAAGAGGTCGAGCGCGATTTGCGCCGCTTGAATCCCTTCGCGCCGATCCATCCCATGCAGCGCGGCAACGTGCCGCTGGATAAAATCCTCGGCCGCGGCGCGTTCGATCTCAACCGCATGGTCGAGCTCGAACCGCATTTTCTGCATGGCCATGATTTAGACGGCCATCACCATCACGACCATGATCACGTGCATGACGAGCATAGCGGGCACGGCCATAAGGGCCCGGAAGTCGACAGCCTCTCGCTGAAGGCCGAAAAGCCGCTGGATATGGATAAATTCGATGAATGGATGGGCGGCGTGCTGGCGGCGCATGGCCCGGCGCTGCTGCGCGCCAAGGGCATCCTTGCCTTTCAGGGCAACGACCAGCGCTTCGTGTTCCAGTCGGTGCATATGGTGAAGGAGGGTCTGTTCCAGCGCCCGTGGAAAGCGGGCGAGAGCAGAGAAAGCCGCCTTGTTTTCATCGGCCGCAAACTGCCGAAGGAAGAATTGAAAAAAGGTTTTGAAGCCTGCGCGGCTTAAGTTTGCGTATGCTCCCGCGTAGGCGGGAGCCCCACTTTATTTTTCGCTTTAAACAAATGGGATCCCCGCCTTCGCGGGGACATACAGATGTTAAAACTCAAATTCCAGCGAATTCTGAAACAGCTCGCGGGCCAGCGGCACGGTAATGGCGCGGCCGCCGGCGAGGGAAGCTTGATCCAGCAGCTTCACCGCTTCTTCGATCTTGGCGCCTTCGCGCGGCAGGCGGGCGAGCAGATAATCCATCACTTCTTCGCTCACGCGCAACTGCCGGTCGTTAAGATGCTTCAACAGCAGCCCCGCCACCAGTGCATCATCAGGCGTGTTCAACTGCGCCACGGGCAGAGCCAGCAGGCGCGAGCGCAGATCGGGCAGCGAGAGCTTCCATTGCGATGGGCTTGCCGTGGCGGTGATTAGCAGCGCGATTTTATTTTCCTTCACGCTGTTGAGAAGATGAAAGGCCTTGGCTTCCAGCGCGCTATCCCAGGCAATGCGGTCGGCATCTTCCCACAGAACCGCTTTTTTGCCAGCAAATCCGCCGGGGGAAGATTTTTCGAAATCCAGAGTCTCGGCGCCGTGCCGCGTCTTCCAAATACGCGCGAGATGGCTCTTGCCGCTGCCCTTGGGGCCAAGCAGAAGCAGCGTTCCCGCCTCTTTCGCCAGCGTTACCGCCGCCGCTTCCTGATTGGAAGGCGTGATAAGAAAATCCTCCTCGCCCATGGCGGGATCGACCGGCAGCGTGAGCGGAATCTGGCGCGTCATCGTCAAGCCGGCGGCAAGTAGTAGGGGCTGGCGTGATAGCGACGGATCGCGGCGCGCAACAGAATAGCGATGGTTCCGGCCACCGGCACCGCCAGCACTACGCCAAGGAATCCGAACAGCGTACCGCCTGTGATCACGGCGAAAATGATCCATACCGGATGCAGCCCCACTTTGGTGCCGACCAGATAGGGCGTGAGCAGATAACCATCCAGCGCCTGCGCCGCAACGAAAACGCCGGCGACCATAAGGATGGAAGACGCATGATCGAACTGGATGAAGGCAAGCGTGAAAGCGATCACCATGCCGGTCAGCGAGCCAACCACCGGGATAAAAGAAAGCAGCCCGGTGATAAGCCCGACCAGCATCCCGTATTTCAGGCCGACCAGATAAAGACCGGTAGAATAAAAGGCGGCAAGGCATAGGCTCACCGTGGCCTGCCCGCGCACGAAGCTCGCGATCATGGTGTCGATCGCATGCAGCTCCTGCCGGATCGAGGGCGCATAGCGTTGCGGCAGCAAGCCATCGACACGGCTGGTAATGACAGGCCAGTCGCGCAGCAGGTAAAAGGTGATCACCGGCGTGAGGATGAATAGCATTAGGATATTCAACAACGCCCAGCCGCCCGACAGCACGCGGCCGACCAGCACGCCGGCGATATTCACCGCATCGCCCGTATATTGAGTAAGGTTGGCCTGGAATTTGGCTGTGCTGAGCATAGGAACGCGTTCGGCCAGCGCGGCCCACAGGCGCGGCCAGACATCGTTCTGCAACTGCTCGATATAGCCGGGCAGGGCGCGGATAAGGCTGATGGCCTGCTCATGCACGATGGGGCCGATCACAATCACGAGTGTACTGACAATGGCAATGAACAGCAGCAGCGCCACCAGCGCGCTCACCCCGCGCGGCACGCCCAGCGCATTCATCTTGCGCACGATGGGATCAAGAAAATAAGAAATTAGCATCGCCAGCAGAAACGGTGTGAGCACAGGGGCGAGCAGCCAAATCAGCAGCGCCAGCACAATGGCGATGGCCAGCCAGAAGCGCCATTCGTTATTGGAGGCGGGGTTGTGACTCATGGAATAAGCGGCGGCAATTCTTGCGGAGGAGGCGGCGGCACCTTCTTCGATGTCACCGGCGGTGGCGGTGCTTTGGAGGAATCTTTCGATGAATCCTCATCTTCGCTATTCGTGTTGTCCTCGTCGCCATTGTTGCTTGTGCTTGGCGGCTCGGCATAAATGATTTCATCGCGCGGGGTGGGCGGCGGGTAGACGGTTTGGAAAGTCGATCCTTGCGGCGAAGCATTCACCGGCGGGCCGCCCGGCATGGAGGCCGAAACCAGCATCAGCGGACCATTGGGCGCGGATTGCTCGATGCGCAGACCTTTTTCCGCTAAAGCCGTTTCAAACATCGGCCGCGTGCCACGGTAGGTGACAAGCACGGTGGCACGCGTATGCGTCAGGCTCACGACATTGAAATTGGTCACGCCTTGCGTTTCCTGCAACGCGCTGCGGGTTGCCTGCCATTGCTGCGGGCTTGCGATCGGCACGTTAAGCGCGATCTGCAACAAGCCACCTTGCGTTACAACGCCGGTGGTCGCCGCGGTGGACTTGCTGGCAGCAACCGCCGTTTTTTCGGCCACGCTTTTCCATTTAGCGATCGAGGCGCCCGCGCCCTCCTGCAGCCATTCCATGGCATTCTTCTGCGGCGCGGCAGGAAGGTTGAAGCTCGACGTACTCTTCATCGCCGCATTGGCATCGAATACCGCCAGCTGCACATTCATCTCGCGTGCGGGCTGGGGCGATAAATTCTCGGTGGCCAGCACGGCCACCAGCGCGCCTTGCGCATCGTAATGGCGCATGATTTTCATCAAGGGCGCGGGAATGCCTGCCAAAGCCTCGGCCGCGGTGATGCTGGAGATATCTTCCATGCCGCCATCGGGCAGCACGATGTTGGGATTTGGATTATCGGAGAGATAATTCTCGAAGGCGCGCGCCCATTCGGTTTTCTCTTCCCATAGCACGCTGCGGTCGCCCGAGCGGATGATCGGCAGCACGATGATGCGCTGCTGCGGCGCGGCGCTTACCGCCTGGATCTCGGAGGTATCGCGCACGGCCATGCCGCGGCCGCTTAAGAACGCATCCGTACGCTGCGGGCGGAAATGAAAGGTGAGCTTGCCGATATAGCGCGTGCCGGAAGCTTTTTCTTCCTCAACCTCAAAACTTTTAATGAGCCGCGTGATAGTATTGTTATCGACCGCCGCGAAGTCACCCTTAGCGCCCGTTAGCCGCTCGGCCACAGCGGCTAATGCCAAACGTCCGCCATCGGTAAAGGCGCGGTCGCGCGCTTCGCTGCCATTGGCGCCTTTCACATCCACGGCAATCCCGGTCACGGTATAGGGATCGTCGGACGGGGTTGCATCCTGCGCGAAAAGCGGCGTCGAAAGCAGTGTAAACAGGAGCAGAAAAGCAAAACGCGGCATTGGCAAAAACACATCCAATCGGTTAAGTTGGCGTCGCCATAAGTATAGCCTCCGTCGCGGCAAAAATAAGATGGTATTTGAGGGATCGGGTATGAACCGCAACAGCGCCCAGAAAGACGCCTACGCTAAGGCCGGGGTCGATATCAGCGCGGGCAACGCACTGGTCGAGCGCATCAAGCCGCTGGCCAAAGCCACGGCGCGGATAGGCGCCACGGCGGCCTTGGGCGGCTTCGGCGCCTTTTTTGACATCAAGGCGTGTGGCTACAAGGATCCTCTAATCGTCAGCAGCAATGACGGCGTCGGCACCAAGCTGAAAATCGCCATCGAGGCCAACCGGCATGACGGTATCGGCGTGGATTGCGTGGCGATGTGCGTGAATGATCTTGTCGTCAGCGGGGCTGAGCCGCTTTTCTTCCTCGACTACTTTGCCACCGGCAAATTGAGTGTGGATGTGGCTGAAAAAGTGATCGCGGGCGTGGCGCGCGGCTGCAAGGAATCCAACTGCGCACTGGTGGGCGGCGAAACGGCCGAGCTGCCGGGTTTGTATGCCGAAGGCGACTACGATTTAGCTGGTTTTTCCGTCGGCGCGGTCGAGCGCGATAAGGTTATCACCGGCGAGAAGGTGAAAGCGGGCGATGTGGTGCTGGGCTTGGCCTCCAGCGGCGCGCACAGCAACGGCTATTCGCTGATCCGCAAGATCGTGAAGGACAAAAACCTTTCTTGTGCCGCGCCGGCGCCTTTCGCCAAAGGCATGGATCTGGCCGAAGCGCTGCTGGTGCCGACGAAGCTTTATGTCGTGCCGCTTTTAGCGCTTACCAAGCAGGTCGAGGTAAGGGCCATGGCGCATATCACCGGCGGCGGACTGCTCGAGAACGTGCCGCGCGTTATTCCGGAGGGTTTAGGCGTGACCATCGATGTATCAAGCTGGCCGATACCGGAACTCTTCAAATGGCTGGCGCGCGAGGGCAATATTCCACCTGAAGATATGATCCGCACCTTCAACTGCGGCATCGGCATGGTGGTGATTGTCTCCGCCACTGAAGCCGCCAAGGCGCAAAGCGCGCTGAAAGCTTCGGGCCTTGAGAATTTTGTTATCGGCAAAGTGGAGGCGCGCGCGGCGGAGCAGCCGGTGATGCGTTTTGAGAAAATGGGTCCCGCATGGCCAGGCTGAAGCTCGGCGTGATGATTTCGGGGCGCGGCAGCAATCTGCAGGCGCTGATCGAAGCCTGCCGTGACCCAAGTTTTCCAGCCGAGATTGTCCTGGTGATTTCCAATAGTCCCGATGCTCAAGGCCTTGCGCGCGCGAAGCAGGCGGGGATCCCCACGCGAGTGATTTCGCATAAAGATTATCCATCCAAAAAGGATTTCGAAGAAGCCATCGACGCCGCGCATAAAAAAGCGGGCGTGGAACTGATCTGCCTTGCGGGTTTCATGCGCATTATCGGCCCCACGCTTCTCGCGCGCTGGCGCGGCAAGATGATCAATATCCATCCCTCGCTTTTGCCGGCTTATCCGGGTCTGGATACGCACCGGCGCGCGCTGGAAGAAAAAGCCCTTCATGCCGGATGCAGCGTGCATTACGTGGAAGAAGAAGTGGATGCTGGCGCGGTGATCATACAGGCAAAAGTTCCGGTTGAGCCGGGCGATACGGAAGAATCACTCGCCGCCCGTGTGCTTGAACAAGAGCATAAAATCTACCCCGAAGCCGTGCGGTTGATCGCCACTGGCGCGGTCCATTACAAGAATGGTCATATCCAGCACCGTAAGGAGGAAAGCCATGCTTAAAAAACTATCGGCCTTGTCTTTATTTTTCCTGCTTCTGTCTGCCTCGCCCGCTTTTGCGGAAGGACAAGCCTATGACCAGCGGGACGCAGAGCTGAAGATTCGTGCAGGGATGGGAATGCCGGCGGCATGGTTCGCCTGTAAGACATCGGATGAATGTGTATCGGTTGACCTGCCATGTGGCCCTAGCCTTGGCGTGCGCACCGATCGTAAAGCCGAGGCGGAAGCGACCATTTGTAAAGATACTAAGAACTGCCCGGCTAGTTGCAATAGCTCTGCCGTGACAACTCCTTATGCAATATGCAAAGACGGAGAATGCTGGGCAGACTATAGCCGAAGATAGGCATGTTTGAATCTCTTGAATCTGCCGTCTAAATCTTCAAAACTGTTTTAGAATTAGGAGCTGCTATGGAAATCCACCCCTACACCCCGCATAAAGAACATGAGCCGATGCTGCATCATCACAAGGCCACCTGGCACGGCATCACACGCCTGATGCTTTATAGCGTGGTCGGCGTTGTGGTTCTTTTGTCGCTGATGGCCGCCTTCCTCGTCAAACGCTTTTCATGAGGCCGTGGCCTCCCACCTGCTGGGTTGTCACCGACGGCAAAGCCGGAATGGAAAACCAGTGCCTTGGCCTTGCCGAGGCGATGGGATTGAAGCCCGTTATCAAGCGCGTGCGCCTGCGCAAGCTGTGGCGCGAGCTCAGCCCTTATCTTACCGCGGGAAAAAGCGTCGCCCTCTCGCGCAAGGGTGATCCGATCGCACCGCCCTGGCCGGATATGGTGATCGGCACCGGGCGCATGAGCGTATTGCCCATGCTGTATATAAAGCGGGCGAGTGGCGGAAAGACTTTCACCGTGCAAATCCAGAATCCCGCCGTGCCCTTCAGCCAGTTCGATCAGGTCATTCTTCCCGCGCACGATAATATAAAAGCGCCGAATGTGATTTCGGTGGTTGGCGGCTTGCACCGGGTTGAGCCGTCTTTGTTAGCGGCCGAAGCGCAGAAATGGGCGCCCGCTTTTGCGCATTTAAAGCGGCCTTATACCGCCGTGCTGCTGGGCGGACCCAATGCCGCCTATCGCTTCACCCCGCGCGAGGTGATGGATTTCGGCCCAAAGCTTGCCGCGCTGGCCAAGCAGCAGAAAACCTCTTTGCTTATCACGCCCTCTCGGCGCACGGGCGAGGCCAATATGGCCCTGCTGCGCGTGCTGTTGCACGACGTGCCAGCCTATATCTGGAACGAGCAGGGTGATAATCCCTATTACGGCATGCTGGCGCTGGCGGATAATTTCATCGTTACCGCAGATTCCGTGAATATGATTTCCGAAGTGGCTTCCACCGGAAAACCGGTGCAGGTTATAAAGCTGCCGGGCTTCTCGCCGAAATTTTCCGCCTTTCATCAGAGCCTGATTGATAGCGGCCGCATGCGCTGGTTCGAAGGCGCGCTCGAGCGGTGGAATTACCCGCCGCTGCAGGAAGTCACCCGCGTCGCGGCGCTAATCCGCGCCGCCTATGAACAGTCGGACACTGCGGATGAACGGCAGGCTGCCCAGGCCTGAAAGCCTTAATTAGGGCCCTTTTCACGCACCCGCCGCGATTGATTTTAAGCCCCGCAACAGGCAATCTCTCGGCATGCCGACCATGCTTGATCTTGATGCGCTGAAAGCCGCGCCCGCAACGCGCGAGCCGTTTCCCTATGTCATCGTGCCGGGCTTCGTGAAGCAAAGCGCGCTGGCCGAAATCGAGAAGGATTATCCTGCCATCGACAAGCCGGGCAGCTTTCCGCTGGATACGCTGAACTACGGCACCGGCTTTACCAGACTGATGAATGATTTGCGCGCGCCGGAGTTTCGCGATGCCGTGGCTGCCAAGCTCAATATCGATTTGAAGGGCAAGCCCACCATGATCACCGTGCGCGGCTGCACCCGCGCGCGCGACGGGCAAATCCACACCGACAGCAAGACCAAGCTTGTAACCGTACTGCTTTACATGAACGGAAAATGGGAAGCACCGGGCGGCCGTTTGCGTCTGCTGCGCTCGCCCGACAATTTGAACGATGTGATCGAGGAAGTGCCGCCGCAGGCGGGCACGCTTCTGGTGTTTCTCAACACGCCCAATGCCTGGCATGGGCATGAGCCGTTTGAGGGGCAACGCCGCACGATCCAGCTCAACTGGGTTTCAAGCCAGGCTGTGGTGCTGCGCGAGCAGCTGCGTCACAAGGTTTCGGCCTTCTTCAAACGTCTCAAGAAAGCCGCCTAATGCCTTTAGCGATAGAGACTTTCTCGAATATTCATGGCGGCAACGCCTTCTTCAAGGCGATCAGCCACCCTTTGGCGGCGGAGAAGGCGGCGATCCTTATTTCAGGGTTAAAGCGCAAGGGCCCGGTGGCGATTTATGATCCTTTGGGGCAGGCGGAAGCCTTTGCCCAGTTCTATGACATCAAAACCCTGCCGCTTGCGGGCTATTACATCCAGGATGTTGAGAAGCAGGGCCGCACTTTTTCCAATCACAAGGCCAAGCTCGTTACGGCGCTGAAGGAAAGCGGGGCGAAAAGTCTGTTCGTTACCAGCTTCGATGCCGAAAAGCCGCTGGCGCATATCCGCCATCTGATGCCGGAAGGGGCGGAGGTGCACAGCTTCGATGCCCTGCGCATTCCGGACGAGATGCTCAGCAACAAGAATTACCTTTCACCGCAAAACTTCGCTACCAACTTCGTTTTCTTCCGCGATGCCGATGGGGAGCATACGCGTCTTGTCAGCGCCAATTACTGGGGCGGCTATGGTGCCAAGGAAGCGACGTTTTGGTGCCGCCTTTATGCGGGTGATGGCAAATTATTGGCGGAATGGCAGGAAAAGCTTGGCGCGGCGCAAAGCACATTTATTTTAGACAGTGCCGATGTGCGCAAACGCTTCAATCTGCCGGAATTCACCGGGCAGCTTTTCATCCATGCCACCAAAATTGCCGGGCACGACATCGTGAAATATGCGCTCGATACTTATGGCGATGCCGGGCACATGCTTTCCTGCACGCATGACGCTAATTCCTGGCCGTCGGATTATTATGCCGGCCTGCCCGCGCCCAATGACGATGAAGAAGTGGTGCTGTGGGTTCAGAACAGCCAGCCATTCCCGATCCCAGAAGGCGAGGTTGCCCTCAATCTCATGGGCGAAGATGAAGAGCGCAGCGTGAAGACGCCCATCGCGCCTTTTGCCACCTACCGGCTAAATGTCGCCGATCTTTTCCCGCAAGCGCGCTGGCCGCAGCAGCTTGAGGTCAAGCTCGGCAAATATTGCGTACGCCCGCGCTATGAGGTGATCCGCAAAACCAGCCCGGTGCGCTCGCGCATCGCGCATGTGAATGTCGAGCGCGAGGATTTAAAGCCCGATCCCGTTCTGCCCACGCTTTCGGCTACGATGGGCAAGGGGCACATCCTGCCCGCACCGGTATTGCCGCTCGATCGTTTTAACACGCTGATCCTGCCGACGCCGATGGCGCGCGGACAGCAGCATCTGCCGCTGATGGCCTATATTTACGATGCCAAGGGCAAGAAGCAGGCTGAGCACCGCTTCGGCAATCTGCCGCGCAACCATGCTTCACTTCTGGATGTGAATGCCGTGCTGAACGGCAAGGCGCTCGATGGCGGCTTTGGCCATGTGGAATTGCTTTATGACTTTGCCACCGGACAGGAAGCGGACGGCTGGATGCACGCCCTGTTCCGTTTCATCGACAAGAAAAGTGGCCATGCCGCCGAAAGCAGCTTCGGCAGCCATATGTTCAACAGCTGTCTTACCTATAAAGGCGAGCCGCAAAGCTATGCTGGCCGCCCGCCGGGATTATCGACGCGGCTGTTCCTGCGCCTTGGCCAGGCACCGTATGACACGCTGTGTCATCTGATTTACCCCGCCTCGACTCCATGGCATGCGCTTTCCGATACCGCTTTGATCCTTACCGCGCAGGATGGTTCGGAAATCGCCACGCATAAGGTACAAATTCCCTGCAGCGGCTCTTATCTGTGGCGGGTAAGCGAAGTCTTCAGCAAGGACGAGCTTAACAAGGCAGGGGCGGGAGCCTATGTCACCGTGCGTGACACCACCTGCCGCCTGTTCGGATTCCATGGCCTCGTGAATGGCGAGGGCGCCTTCAGCCTCGATCATATGTTCGGATTCTAGCTTTTCGGCAGGGCTAGGAAAGCTCCATCCGAATCTCTATATCCTTCGTATATATAAGAAGACATCGAAAGCCCTCATGGAACGCAAAACCAAAGTCTTGATCGTCGGCGCCGGCCCGGCCGGCTATACGGCTGCGGTTTACGCCGCGCGCGCGAATATGAAACCCATCCTCGTGCAGGGCATGCAGCCGGGCGGGCAGATGACCATCACCACCGATGTCGAAAACTATCCCGGTTTTGCCGAGACCATCCAAGGCCCATGGCTGATGGAGCAGATGCAAAAGCAGGCCGAGCATGTAGGAACCGAGATCATCTTCGATGCCATTGCTTCGGTCGATTTGAAAGCCACGCCCAAGCGCGCGGTGGGGGAGAATGGGGATGTGTATCTTGCCGATACCGTTATCATCGCCACGGGCGCGCAGGCGCGCTGGCTGGGCATCGAGAGCGAAGCCACGTTTCGCGGCTTCGGCGTATCAGGCTGTGCCACCTGTGATGGCTTCTTCTTCAAGGGCAAGGATGTGGCCGTCGTAGGCGGCGGCAACAGCGCGCTGGAAGAGGCGCTTTATCTTGCCCAAATGTGCAGCAGCGTCACCCTCGTGCACCGACGCGATGCCTTTCGCGGCGAAAAAATCCTGCATGACCGTATAAAGGCTAATCCCAAGATCAAGGTGGTCTGGGATTCCGTGGTCGAGGCCGTGGAAGGTGTGGCCACGCCCGCCAAAGCGGTAACCGGCCTGCGGGTGAAAAACGTGAAAACGGGCGCGATACAGACCTTGCCGGTGGAGGGCGTGTTTATCGCCATCGGGCATGATCCGGCCACGTCGCTCTTCAAGGGCCAAGTCGATATCGATGAAGCGGGTTATATAAAGACGGCGCCGGATTCCACCGCCACATCCATCCCCGGCGTCTTTGCCGCGGGCGATGTGAAAGACAAAGTGTTCCGCCAGGCGGTCACCGCGGCGGGCATGGGATGCATGGCGGCGCTGGAAGCCGACCGTTTTCTGGCCGGGAAGCACTAACCGCGCCCTTTTCATTAATGTTTTCTTAAGGCCGCCCGGTTGGAATGGATTGCCCTTCCTTCGCCACCCGAGCGTTCATGGCTAACCGGTCTTACGTCGAATCCGTCCTCCTGCCGGGAGAGAATCTGGAATATGCCGGGCAGATTCACTGGATCATTTTCGTGCCCGGCCTGGCCAGCTCGGTTGCCGGCGCCATTCTTTGTCTGCTTACGCCGGACTTTCTCAACCATATCCTTCCTTTCAGCCTGATGGCCGAGATCCATAACTACATCCTCTATACCGGGGTGGCGCTGGTGGGCAGCGGCGTTTTGATGCTGAGCCATGCTTATCTGCGGCTCATTTCCACGGAATTGGCCATCACCAACCGGCGCGTGATCGCCAAAGGCGGCTTCATCAGCCGCGCGACCTTCGAGATCATGCTGAACCGCGTGGAAGGCGCCAATATCGATCAAACCGCATGGGGCCGCGTGCTGGGCTTCGGCTCGATCTTCGTGCATGGCACCGGCGGCGGCATTACCCCCATCAGCCATGTGTCTAATCCGCTGGCGTTCAAGCAGGTACTGATGACCTGGGTGGAACGGAACCAGCAAGGCGGACGCGCATCGCAGGGCAACTAGGCTCAAAGCTGAAAACTTACCCACCGGATTCTTGACTTTCACCCAAGCCTTCTGATTGCTAGCCTTACTGGCAGGGCCTGTAGTTCAGTGGTTAGAACGCACCGCTCATAACGGTGTTGTCGCAGGTTCGAATCCTGCCGGGCCCACCATTTCTCTGCGCTTTCTTGCAATGCATCACGATTCGATGCGCGGATTTATGCACTTTCGAATCACAGAAGTGCGAAAAAGCGTTGCACACAAGCCACGCTCATCATGTCTTGATGAAAAAAGTGTGGTGTGATCGGTCTATTGTCATGAAAAGCTATTGACGGAATGCGATAGCCGCCACAACATCGCCACATCAAGCCAACCTCTGGAGGTACTCACAATGGCTAAGAAGAAAAAAGCAAAAGCTGCTAAAAAAGGCGGCAAGAAGAAGAAGAGATAAGCAGTCCGCGTAAAGCGACTGTTTTTTTCCCAATCAATACCCTGCCAGGTTTCCCGCGTATCGCGGTCGGTCTGGCGGGGTATTTTCTTTTGGGGATAGGGGAATTTAGGGGTATTTCGGGCCAAAGGCCCAAAAATCACCGGTCATCCAGGAAGCTGCGCAGTTTGCGCGAGCGCGAGGGGTGTTTGAGCTTGCGCAGGGCCTTGGCCTCGATCTGGCGGATACGCTCGCGGGTGACCGAGAATTGCTGGCCCACTTCTTCCAGCGTGTGGTCGGTATTCATGCCGATGCCAAACCGCATGCGCAGCACGCGCTCCTCGCGCGGGGTGAGGGTGGAGAGCACCCTTGTGGTGGTTTCGCGCAAATTGCCGAGAATCGCTGAATCCAGCGGCTGGACGGCGTTTTTATCCTCGATGAAGTCGCCGAGATGCGAATCCTCCTCATCGCCGATCGGCGTCTCGAGGCTGATGGGCTCCTTGGCAATTTTCAGAACCTTGCGCACCTTCTCGAGCGGCATCATGAGTTTTTCGGCCAGCTCTTCCGGCGTGGGCTCGCGGCCGATCTCGTGCAGCATCTGGCGGCTGGTGCGCACCAGCTTGTTGATGGTCTCGATCATGTGCACGGGGATACGGATGGTGCGGGCCTGATCGGCGATCGAGCGGGTTATAGCCTGCCGGATCCACCAAGTGGCGTAGGTCGAGAATTTATAGCCGCGGCGATATTCAAATTTATCGACCGCTTTCATCAGGCCGATATTGCCTTCCTGGATCAGATCAAGGAATTGCAGCCCGCGGTTGGTGTATTTCTTGGCAATCGAGATCACGAGGCGGAGGTTGGCCTCGACCATTTCCTTCTTGGCACGGGCGGATTCCTTCTCGCCGCGCTGCACGGTGGCCACGATGCGCCGGAAATCGGGCAGGCCAAGGCCGGCCTCGTTGCAAATGGCGGTAATTTCGGCGCGCATGCGCTCCACTTCCTCGCCATGGCGCTCCATAAAGTGGGTCCAGGCCTTGATGACCTTTTCACCCGCATTGCCCACATTATTCAGCCAATTGGGGTTCAATTCGTGGCCATAATAGCGGTTAAGGAATTCGTCGCGGTCGACCTTGCAGTCCATCGCCATGCGCAGCAGGCGGCCCTCGAGCCCGATCAGGCGGCGGTTGAGGGTGTAGAGCTGCTGCACCAGCTGCTCGAGGCGGTTATTGTTGAAATGAATGGTGCGGACCAGCTCGACCAGCTCCTGCTTCAGCGCCTGGAATTTCTTATCCGACTGCTTGGAAACGCTTTCGCCCTTCATCAGCGCCTGATGGCGCTGGGCCGAGAGCTTGAACAGCTTCACATAGGTCACGGCGATGCGGGCGAAGGTGTCCATCACCTGCGGCTTGAGCTTCTCTTCCAGCACCGAGAGGGAAAGGTTGGCTTCTTCATCGCCGAATTCGTCAAAATTGCCTTCTTCGCCTTCGGGAGTCTCCGCCGCGCCGGGTTCGGCCGGACCCTTCTCGGCTTGCACGGCGGCGATGGCGCCTTCACCGCCGGGCGCGGCGCCTGGGATAGCCGCGGGCGGCAAGCCGCCGGTCTCGGAGGTATAGGTGGCCTCGAGATCGATCACGTCGCGCAGGAGCATTTTTCCTTCCGACAGCGCCTCGTGCCAGCCAAGGATGGCCTGAATGGTGAGCGGGGATTCACAGATGCCGCTGATCATCATCTCGCGCCCGGCCTCGATGCGCTTGGCCAGCGCGATTTCGCCTTCGCGCGAGAGCAGTTCCACCGAGCCCATTTCGCGCAGATACATGCGCACGGGATCGTCGGTGCGGCTTACGGATTCCTCGTTGATATTGCCGACAGTTTGTTCTTCTTCGGCTTCGGCCTTTTCCTCTTCCTTGTCTTTTTCATCGGCCTCTTCGTCCTCGTCGCTCTCGACCACGTTGATGCCGAGGTCGGAGAACATGGCCATGGCGTCTTCGATCTGCTCGGATGAAATGGTATCGGGCGGCAGCACCGCGTTCAGCTCGTCGATCGTGACATAGCCGCGCGACTTGCCCTTGCGCACCAGTTTTTTCAGCGCATTGACCGAAGCATCGTCCAGAACGGGCGCGGACTCATCCTTCTCCGTTGCCGCTGCTTTCTTGCCGGTTTCGATTTTCTTGAAATTCTTCGGCAGGTTCTTTTCCGGTTTCGGCGGAATTTTCGCGGCCTTGCCCTTCGGCAACGGCTTGGCCGGGACAGGTTTTGCTTTAAACAGAACCTTTTGCGGCTTGAGGGCGGGCTTCTTCAGATCTTTCTTCGCGGCCTTGGCCGGTTTATGCGCCGGTTTCTTTGCGGCCACTTTTTTCTTTTCTTTCTTTTTAACCGCCATGGTCACGCCTGAAATAAAGAGTGGGGGAACATCTTCCTCCCAGCGGCCAAGTACCGGCGGAAAGAAACTTAAGAATGGTCGATAAAGCGGCCGATCCGGGGCCTGATTCGGACCTGATTCTTTACGGGATCAGGGATGTTCCGGCAAGGCCCTCCTACTATGATTTAGAAGGGAAAAGCCGTTAATCAAGGCGGGTTTAAGCCTGCATGCTTTCGTTATCGGTATCGGCGTCGATTTCGGCCAGCCGCTCCTGCAGATACCTGATTCGTTCCTGTATTTCAGGATTCTCGCCATCTTTGAGCTCGAAGCTAGCGTTTTTCAGGTCTTCCACCAGTTGGGAACGCTCCATGGTGTTCCAAATATCATGCAAGGCGGTCCGGGCCATGGCCAGCGGCTTCTCAGGCATGGCGAATTTGGCATGCATATAAAGCTCAGGACTTAACAGCTTGGCCAGCTGCGGGGCGAAGCCCTTGTTTTCAAGAAAGCTGCGCAAGGCGCCGCCGTCTTCTTCGCCCTGATCACCCATGAAATCGAAAATCGCGCTTAGGATCGCGGCCAGGTTTTTATCGGCGATGGTGAGGGCGTGCAGTTTTTCCTCCGCCTCATGAAACAGGGCAGGGTGATTGATGAGCAGGGCGATTAGAATACGCTCCTGCAGGTCATTAGGTAGCGCGCGCGGCTTCAGCATGGATGGCTTCACGAATGGCGCATAACCACTGCGTGGGGTGTAGGCGGTGCCGAAACTTTCCTGCAACCGCTTCTGGATGGCATCGCGGTAATCGCGCTGCAGGGCGGCGTCTTGGATTTGCGCGATGCGGCCTTCCAGCTCGCGGCGGAATCCGGCGCGGTCTTCCGGCGTATTCAGGGGCCGCTCACCCGCCGTGGATTGCCAGAGGAAATCAATCAGTGGCAGCGCCTTATCAAGCACCGCCTGCATCGCCGCGGGGCCCTTGTCTTTAATGAGGCTATCCGGATCTTCACCTTCGGGCATGGTGGCGAAGCGCACGGTCTGGTCGGCGGCGAGATAGGGCAGGATGCGCATCAGGGCGCGCTCGGCGGCGCGCTGCCCGGCGGCATCGCCATCGAAGCAGAGAATGGGAATGTGGTTGAGCAGCTCGGGATGCTGCGGCGGCTTGGGAATGATTTTCCACAGCGCGAGCATTTGCTCTTCGGTGAGCGCAGTGCCCAGCGGCGCGACCGCGCCGATAAAGCCCGCTTCCACCAAACGGATGACATCCATATAGCCTTCGGTGACAATCAATGGCTTGTTATCCGCCGCGGCCGCACGCGCACGGCTATAGCCATAAAGCAGGGCGCCTTTATGAAATAGCGAATGCTCGGCCGAATTGATGTATTTCGGCCCGTCGCCTTCCAGCAAGCGCGCGCCAAAGGCCACCACGCGCCCGCGCCGATCGCCGACCGGGAATAAGAGGCGGCCACGGAAGAAGCTATAAAGCCGGTTCTCATTCTCAGCCTGTTTGACAAGGCCGGCATCCAGCATCTGCTGCGGCGTATAACCTTTACCCGAAAGGTGGGTAATCAGCGCCTGGCCATCATTCGGCGCAAAGCCAAGCCGGAAGCGGGCGATGATCTCGTTGGTGAGGCCGCGGGAGCGGGCGTAATCCAGCGCGATGCGCCCTGCCGGCTTCTGCAACTGGTCTTCGAACCATTTCGCCGCATCCTCGATCAGCGTGTAGAGGTTTTTCTCTTTCTCATAACGTTGGGTTTCTTCCGGGGTGGATTGCGGCACCGGCATGTTGGCCAAGCCGGCCAGAGTTTCGACTGCCTCGGGGAAGGAGCGGTTCTCCTGTCGCATGATGAAGCCGATGATGTCGCCATGCGCGCCGCAGCCGAAGCAGTGGAAGAAGCCCTTCTGATCATTGACCGTGAAGCTCGGCGTTTTCTCATTATGGAACGGGCAGCAGGCGGCGAATTCGCGGCCCTTGCGGATCAGCTTCACGCGCCGCCCCACGACCTCGGAGACCGAGAGCCTGTTTCTTAATTCGTCGAGAAAGCCGGGCGGAAAGGGCATGAATGGCCGTGGACTAGTTTGGTAGAATGTCTATAAACTGGAATATAGCATTTTAAAAGAACATATCCATGGCTGACAATTTATCGATATACCCCGAGGCCGAGGTCTTAAACGCAACGGCTCATACTCTGAAGCGGCAGGACGGCATTGTTGCGGCCTATAAAAGGAGCCAAAGAGTATCGCCACAACAAATTGCGTTAATTGAAAGAGAGCAAACCCTACGAAAGGCCGTCATTGCCGAAGGGGAGAAGGCAAAGAAAATATTTATCCCGGAAAGCTGCTCGACGGTTGCCGAGCGAACACGCGATAACCTCGATATTGAAGAGGTCTTAGGGCAGCTAAAACATAAGCTACCCTTCGATAGGCTATGGATAGAAGGAGCCGTGCCACAGATTATCCGGGACCTCCACGGCATGGAATTGGTCGCGCGCTTTGGAGCGACGCTCGTGCAGGAAGGAGATACTGTTGTCTTCACTCCTGTAACAGTAGCCTATATTTCACAGATCCAAATGCAGTATGCGGTGATGGGTGGGGCGCAGCAGTATTACCAGAACCGTCAAGGCGAGGGGCTTCATTGCGATAGCCGGCCAGCACGGATTGTTCTAAGCCCTGAAAAGGGAATTGTTCTTGATGAGGATGCTATTCTTCAAGCGATGGAGAATTTCAAGACGACACAAAGGAATATCCAAGAACTAGGTGTCAAAACTGTGATCGATGATGTCGATCCTACCGTTATAATCGATAAATTTTATTATCTTGCCGATCATATGGCGCGGCTGCTGATGGTTATGAAGGCTAGCTGTAAAGATCCTGAATCCCTTCAGCTTACACCCGGCGATAAGGAAGAGATCAGACGTAAGCAAGCCAGAACGCGGATGAGTGGTCTGCTTCCTAATTATGAATTGCGTCCCATTATTACTGACATCACAAGACTGCGTCTCTTGAGTGAGGCCACCAACGTCAAAAGGCTGCGTGTGCTTCTAGGCTGGACGGATGTGCGCCGTTCTATTCCTATTGTCAGCAAGCATGGCAAGGTATATACGCGCGGCCCACACGAACGCCGCATCCCTTCTCCTGTTGATCGCCGTGCAGCGGCACGCATTTTCATGGCTTCGCAACGGCACGCGATAATCGGGATCGAATTAAACCGCCCAGTCTGGCGTTGTGAAGCCGTAGAGCCTGAGGCTCCTATACCCGGCTAAGCCGCGCTCAGCATCTCTTTAACAATCGCGCTCGCTTTACCCATATCCATCTGGCCGGCGTACTGCGATTTGATGGTGCCCATCACCTTGCCCATGTCTTTGATGCTGGTGGCGCCCGTGCCTTGAATGGCGGTTTTTACCGCGACGCGGATTTCATCGTCGCCCAGCTGCTTGGGCAAGAAGGTTTCGATCACCTTGATCTCGGCATTTTCCTTATCCACCAGATCCTGCCGGTTGCCTTGCTGGTAGAGCGCGATGGACTCTTTGCGCGATTTAATCAGGCCCTGCATCAGGCTGAGGATCTCCTCGTCGGAAATCTTCTCATCCCCGCGCGGGCGAGCCACGTCGATATCCTTCTGCTTGATGGCGGCATTCACCATGCGGATGGTCTCGGTCGCCGCGGCGTTCTTGGCGATCATGGCGGCTTTGAGAGATTCGGTGATTTTGTCGCGTAACATGGGGCTTTAACCTCGGGAAACTAGGGGTACAAAAAAACATTGCGGAGCCTATCTCATATATAGATACTCGCGCCAATTTGCCTTCAGGCAAGTTGCTTTCATTGAAGGATATAGATGCCTGAAACCGCCGCATCCTACCCGCAAAAACCAGCCGGTGCCAATGCCGTTCTCGTTCTTGGCGATGGCAGCGTTTTTTGGGGCAAGGGGATCGGCGCCGAGGGCGAAGCGCTGGGCGAGGTCTGCTTCAACACCTCCATGACGGGCTATCAGGAAATCCTCACCGATCCCAGCTATGCCGGGCAGATCATCACCTTCACCTTTCCGCATATCGGCAATGTCGGCGCCAACGCCGAAGATATAGAGACGACCAAAGCAGCGGCGCGCGGCCTAATCCTACGCGAAGATATCACCGAACCCTCCAACTGGCGCGCAGCAGAACACTTAAATGCGTGGCTTACAAAAAACAATCTCACCGGAATTTGCGGGCTGGATACACGCGCGCTCACGCATCGTATTCGCGATGCCGGCGCGCCCAATGGCGTAGTAGCTTATTCAAAGAGTGGCTCGTTCGATCTGAAAGCCCTGCACGCTAAAGCCAAGGCCTGGGCGGGGCTTGAGGGCATGGATTTGGTGCCGGAAGTCACCTGCCTGCAGCGCTATTCCTGGGATGAGGCCGCCTGGAAGCTTGGCAAAGGCTATGGTCGCCAATCTTCGCCGCGCTTTCACGTCGTGGCGGTTGATTACGGCGCCAAGCGCAACATCCTGCGCTGCCTGGCGCAGAGCGGATGCAAGGTCACCGTCGTGCCTGCTACGGCTTCCTATGAAGACATCGCGGCGCTGAAGCCCGATGGCGTATTTTTATCCAACGGTCCCGGCGATCCGGCGGCGACAGGCGTATATGCCGTGCCGGTGATCAAGAAATTACTCGCAGCCGATATCCCTATCTTTGGCATTTGCCTTGGCCATCAATTGCTGGCGCTGGCGCTGGGCGGAAAAACCAAAAAGCTCGAGCGCGGTCATCGCGGCGCCAATCATCCCGTGAAAGATTTGACTACCGGCAAGGTTGAGATCACCAGCCAGAACCACGGCTTCTGCGTGATGTGCGATACGCTGCCTAAAGGCGTTGAGCAAACGCATGTCAGCCTGTTCGACGGCTGCAACGAGGGTCTGGCGGTGAAAGACCGCCCGGTATTCTCGGTGCAATATCACCCCGAAGCCTCGCCCGGACCGGAAGACAGTCATTATCTGTTCGAGCGTTTCGTCAAGATGATGGAAAAACATAAAGCCCCGCAGAAGGCCGCATGATGAAAATATTCATTTCCCCCATTCAGCCGCACTTTTCGCTAGTGCGGCTTTTTTTCGAGTAAACGCTGATGCCAAAACGTACCGACATAAAATCCATCTGCATCGTCGGCGCCGGGCCCATCGTGATCGGGCAAGCCTGCGAGTTCGATTATTCCGGTGCGCAGGCCTGCAAGGCGCTGAAGGCCGAGGGTTACCGCGTGGTGCTGATCAATTCGAACCCGGCCACGATCATGACCGATCCAAACCTGGCCGATGCCACCTATATAGAGCCGATCACCCCCGCGGTGGTGGCCAAGATATTGGAAAAAGAAAAGCCCGATGCGCTGCTACCCACCATGGGCGGGCAGACGGCGCTGAATACCGCCATGGCGCTGGTGAAAGACGGCACCTTGAAGCGTCTTAACATCGAGTTGATCGGCGCTAAGAAAGAAGCCATCGAAAAAGCCGAAGACCGGCTGTTGTTCCGTGATGCGATGGACAAAATCGGCCTTGAGAGTCCCAAAAGCCGGTTAGTAAAGAATATGGGCGATGCCGAAGCCGCACTCGCCGCGGTGGGCTTGCCCGCGATTATCCGCCCGAGCTTCACGCTAGCCGGCACGGGCGGCGGCATCGCTTACACCCGCGCGCAATATAACGACATCGTCGCGCATGGCCTCGATGCCAGCCCGGTGCATGAAGTTCTGGTCGAAGAAAGCGTGCTGGGCTGGAAAGAATATGAGATGGAAGTCGTGCGCGACCACGCCGATAACTGCATCATCATCTGTTCGATCGAGAATGTCGATCCCATGGGCATCCATACGGGCGATAGCATCACCGTGGCGCCCGCGCTCACCCTCACCGACAAGGAATACCAGATTATGCGCAACGCCTCGATCGCGGTGCTGCGCGAGATCGGTGTGGATACGGGAGGATCGAACGTGCAGTTCGCGGTTGATCCTGCTACAGGCCGCATGGTGGTGATCGAAATGAACCCGCGCGTGAGCCGCTCTTCGGCGCTGGCCAGCAAGGCCACGGGCTTTCCCATCGCCAAGGTCGCCGCCAAGCTTGCGGTCGGTTACACGCTGGATGAGCTGCAGAACGACATGACGGGCGTGACGCCGGCTTCGTTCGAACCCACGATTGACTATATCGTCACCAAAATTCCGCGCTTTGCCTTTGAGAAATTTCCCGGCGCCAATCCACTGCTCACTACCGCCATGAAATCAGTAGGCGAGGCCATGGCCGTTGGCCGCAGCTTTCAGGAAAGCGTGCAGAAAGCCCTGCGCTCGCTCGAAACCGGGCTGTCCGGCTTCGATGAAGTGGAAATCGAAGGCGATATCAAGGAAGCGCTGAAGAAATCCACCCATGACCGGCTGCTGGTGATCGCGCAGGCGCTGCGGCAGGGCCTGAGTGTTCCGGAAATTCATGCGCTGTGCAAAATCGATCCCTGGTTCATCGAGCAGATCAAGGGCATCATCGATGCCGAAGCCACTATTAGTAAGAATGGCCTGCCGCAAAATGCTGAAGGGCTTTACCGCCTCAAAGGCATGGGCTTTTCCGACAAGCGTTTGGCCAAGCTTTCCAATAAGAAGCAAGGAGACGTTACCAAACTGCGCGAGCAGCTGGATGTGCATCCCGTCTTCAAGCGCATCGATACCTGCGCGGCGGAATTTTCCTCCGCCACGGCCTATATGTATTCCACCTATGAAGGGGTGAATGCGGAAAATGAGGCGCGGCCAAGCGAGCGCAAGAAGGTGATTATCCTCGGCGGCGGGCCCAACCGCATCGGGCAGGGCATCGAGTTCGATTATTGCTGCGTGCATGCCGTGTTCGCCCTGCGCGAGGCGGGCTTTGAGGCGATCATGATCAACTGCAACCCGGAAACGGTGTCGACCGACTATGACACCTCCGACCGGCTCTATTTCGAGCCGCTCACGGGCGAAGATGTGATCGAGATTGTGCGCGCCGAGCAGAAAAAGGGCCAGCTTCTCGGCATCATCGTGCAATTCGGCGGACAAACGCCGCTGAAACTGGCGGATGAATTGCAGGCCGCCAATATTCCCATCCTCGGCACCTCGCCCGATGCCATCGACATGACCGAGGACCGCGAGCGCTTCAAGGAATTCGTACAACGCCTCAAGCTTCTGCAGCCGGAGAACGGCGTGGCGCGCTCGGGCGCGGAAGCGGAAAAAGAAGCCGCGCGCGTGGGCTATCCCGTGGTGCTGCGACCGTCTTATGTGCTGGGCGGGCGCGCCATGGAGATCGTGCATGATGTGGAAGGGCTGCGCCGTTATGTAACCCAAGCAGTGAAAGTCTCGGGCGATAACCCGGTGCTGATCGATCGCTATCTTTCCGATGCCACGGAAGTGGATGTGGATGTGATTGCCGATGGCAAAGACGCCTTCATCGCGGGCGTGATGGAGCATATCGAGGAAGCGGGCATCCATTCGGGCGATAGCGCCTGCTCGCTACCACCCTTTTCGCTTGATGCCGGCATCATTGCGGAGATTGAGAAGCAATCGAAGCAGATGGCGCTCGATATCGGCGTGGTCGGCCTAATGAATGTGCAGTTCGCGGTGAAGGATAAACAGGTTTATGTGCTGGAAGTGAATCCACGCGCCTCGCGCACGGTGCCGTTCGTGGCCAAGGCCACGGGCATTCCCGTGGCCAAGATCGGCGCGCGCGTAATGGCAGGCGAGAAATTGGCGAGCTTCAAGCTCTCTAACCGCAAAATGAATCACATCGCGGTGAAAGAGGCGGTATTCCCCTTCAACCGCTTCCCGGGCGTGGATACCATCCTGGGCCCTGAGATGAAATCCACGGGCGAAGTGATGGGTATTGATACCGATTTCGGCCGGGCCTTCGCCAAATCGCAACTCGGCGCGGGCACCAATCTTCCTTTGAAGGGCAGGGTGTTTATCTCGGTGCGCGACCGCGACAAGCTGGCAGCCCTCGAGGTTGCTAAGCAATTGATCGCTTCGGGGTTTGAGATTATCGCCACCTCGGGCACGGCGGCCTATCTAAAGGAGAGGGGCCTGCCCGTTACGCGCATAAATAAAGTGTTGGAAGGCTCGCCGCATATCGTCGACCGCATGATGAAGGGTGAGATCGACCTGGTTTTTAACACCACCGAAGGCGCGAAATCGATCGCCGACAGTTTTTCCATCCGCTCCACGGCGCTGATGCATAAAATCCCCTACAGCACCACCATGACCGGGGCCTCGGCGATGGCGTTGGGGATTAAGGCGTTGCAGACGGGGCAGATCGTGGTGAAGCCGATCCAGGAATATCTGAGCGGGGCGTTTTAGCCTGCTGGCTTCGGAGCTTTCAGGCTCCATAACCCGCCCATCATATTTTTGAAGCTCTCGATAAGCGGGTTATAGACAGGATCAACGGTGATGGTGTCGCAGCGCGGCGTATAATCGCGCCCAACTGTTCCGCCATCCGTTGGCCTTGCCAGTCTTATGACCATGCGTTCAGATAGCCGATCTTGGAGATAAGTCATGGTGTAGGTTGTGCCGGGTGAAAGTCCGAGCTCTTTAGAGTCGATTTGAGCGATTAACCCCGGGGCCCAAGGCTTGCCTTGCTGTATTTCGCAAACCTTGGCCATGGCATGGTCATAGGCCTCATGTATTTTATTAATACCCTCAATAGTTCCAAGGGTATGCCGATAGGATGGAAAAAAAGCAAAACAATAGAGCGCCACCATCCCAGCAACCGTGCAAGATCTAGCGGCTATTGAGATATTTGTTCTTCTTCTGGCAAAATCTAGCTTGGCTTGCGCGATTTGAGCCAAGCGTGCGGGCCGTTCAGCTGTTTCCGTTTCAAACCGGGCTTTATCTTCAGGAAAATAGTCAAGCACCGCCATAAAAAGCGGGCCCCCTTGAGGTATATTGGGGAGTAGACCTCGCGCCTCGGCAATTTCCCTATTGGTGCTTTGCAATACGCCAGGCTGGCCGGAAGCAAGGCGCGCTTCTATCCGTTTTTTCCACATCTGGGCCGGTTCGCTTGCTAGTGGCGATCCGACTGGGGCAAGGCGCTCTACGAAAATCAGGGTCGCGGCATCCGGCCTGATAGCCGGGTCTTTGCTCTTTTCATGCAAGAGCAACTTATCCAAGGCGTAAATGCTCGCGCCCGAACCATGTTCAGCCTTCTCGCCGATAAAGCGCAGAACATCCTCCTGGTCTTCCCATTTGAACACCGCATGCTCTTTGCCGTCGGCCCCCACCTCGACGGAGGTAATAAGATTGATAATGGAATTAAGGATACCGTTATCGTTTTCCCCTATGGCGTCGTTTGCCTGTCTTAAAAGCCCGGTGACTTTTGCGTCATAGGCGATTTGTGCCCGGGCTAATTTCCAAGGATCGCTTTCCGGAGGGGCTCTCTCGGCGATAAGTTTCAGAATTTGGCGGCGTCCGCCGCGTCCTAGGGGCGGGCAGGCCGCCAAAATTGTCAGGAATTCTTCATTGGTCGCGGCAAGTCCGGCCTGAAACTTGAGCGCGGCAATAAGGCTTCCGATTGGCGGTGGCAAAGTTATGTCGTTAGCCATCAAGCCTCATGTAAAAATATGCGCCCTGCATATCAGGACTCCTCCTTGGCTAAAAGTGGCACGCCGCAGTTATATGTGGATGATTTGCCCTTATCCCCAGTTGACCGACTCAGAAGCTTTTGCCTAAGATTCCAGCAGATTCTTAAAGTGATTTGGGAACAAGCACGTGGAACGGCTGAAGGCGGCACTCGAAAATCTCGATCAGGCCATTGATATGGCGGAATCCTCATTGGAGCGCCGTAATAAATCCTTGGACCGCATCGTCGAAGAAAAAGCCGTCAAGCGCATCAAGATGGCTACCGATACTGCCGATAAAGCCCTGCGCCAGGTGCGCGGCACCGAGGCCAAGCAGCGCGAAGTAACAGGCATCGTTGCCGGAAGGCTCGATCAGGCCATTTCGCGTTTGGAAAAAATTGCCAGCCGGTAGGAGCGCATCATGAAAGCCGTTGAAGTTCACATCATGGGCCGGGCCTACCAGATCGCCTGCGAGCCAGGCGGCGAAGAGCGTTTGCAGGAACTCTGCCAGATGGTGGAAGAGAAAATGAAGATGGCGGCCTCGAGCGGGCAGGGCGCGATCGGCGAAATCCGTCTTTTTCTTCTCGCCGCGCTGATGCTGGCCGACGAGGTGGCCGATGCCCGCGCCGATGGCGCGCGCGACACGGCCGAGCTCAAGCGCCAGATTATGATGGATGAAGACCTGATGGTTTCCGCCGTCGATCATCTGGCCGGGCGCATCAATGCCCTTGCCGCACGGATTGAGAGCGCTTAAATTATTAGCGGAAGCGGCTGTTCAGTTCGAAACGGTCGGAACAATTCCTCGGGGCCGATAACTTTCCTTCGGGAGCTGTCCCTGTCTTGGGCCGTGGTCCTTGGCATATGGCGCCCACCTGCTTATGCAGGCCGCGAAGGGATGTAAGGACCAACGGCTGTTACGGCTGCTTCCGCTCTATCTCTGCATAGGTTGAACGCTGAATCCCAACGCCTCGAAAAATCAGCTTCGCCAGCAGATGCTCAGCCGTCTGGAAGCGGTGCCGCGCGATCCTTCTGCGGCCAAGCGGCTGCGCGATGTTTTCCTAAAACACTTTTCTGATCTTGATCCTGCCTTCGTGGTGGCCGGTACCTTTCCCATCCGCCACGAGATTGATCCCATGCCGTTGATGGAAGCGCTGGCTGCAAAAGGCCATCCGCTTTGTCTTCCGGTGCTCACCGAAAAATACCAGCCACTAGTTTTCCGCGCCTATAAACCGGGTGATACCTTAAAAAAAGGAAAATGGGGCCTATCCGAGCCGCCTTCCTCTGCGCCGGATGTTGTGCCCGCTATTGTGCTTACGCCGCTTCTTGCCTTTGACCGTGCCGGGCATCGCTTAGGCTATGGCGCAGGCTATTACGATGCCACGCTTTCTGGCCTGCGCGCGCGCGGTAAGGTATTGGCCATCGGTCTGGCCTATGCGCTTCAGGAAACGCCAAGTGTGCCGGTGAATGAGCGCGATCAGCCGCTGGATGCTATTGTGACGGAGCGGGAAGTCATTCTGCCCCCGGCTGGACAGGCCAAAGGGCAGGGCCTATAGTTGGCGCCTCTCCCCGCGTTAGAAGGAAGTCCCCATGCCGCTTCGCCTCATCCTCGCACTCGCCTTATCCTTGTTTGTCGCTCTGCCTTTGCACGCACAGCCTGTACCGGCGGGCGCTACGCCTTCGCCGAATAAAGAAATCACGCCGCCGACCGTGCCGCCCACGACGCCGGCCGATATTCAGCCGGGATCAAAGCCGGAAGGCGTTCCGGCCCCAGCCGCCTCTTCCAGCGGCCCCAGCGAAGCGCGCGTCGGCAAAATGCGCGGCCGCTGGAGCAAAATGACGCCCGAGCAGCGCGAGGAAATGCGCAAGAAGGCCACGCGCCGGCTGGAAGAGCGCTATGAGCGTCTCAGCCCACAGGAGCAGGCTCAGATCAACGGTATTTCTGCCCAGATCGACAAGCTCTCCAAGGAACAGCGCTCAATCATGCTCGCGCGTATCCATCAAAAGGCCTACCAGGAACGCCAGCAGAAGAAGCTGATGAAGGAACAGGAAGATAAGGCGGCAGAAAAACCTGCCGCGGCAGCTCCGGCCCCGGCAGCTGCGCCTGCGGCTCCGGCAGGCAAACCGGCCTCGCCATAACCCTTATTCCCCTCCCCTTGAGGGAGGGGTTAGGGGTGGGGTACGTTGTATAAAGAGATCCCTCTCCTTTAAGGGGAGGGGCTTTTTATTTAGGCCCCCTATGAAAGAAAAACAGAAAGCAGAAGTCCCGCCGCAGGAAACTGAAAGCAGCGAGCATCTGCGCGCGCAACGCGTGGCCAAACTCGCCGAACTAACCAAGGAGTTTGGTAATCCCTTTCACCTTACACGTTATGAGAAGAAAAGCGCGATCAAGGAACTGCAGGAAAAATTCAAGGATTTGGCAATGGGCGAGAAAAGCGATTTTGCCACCAGCATCGCCGGCCGCGTGATGGCGGTGCGCAATTCCGGCATGTTCCTCGATGTGCTGGATGACTCAGGGCGCATGCAGGTGTTCCGTAACCTGAAAGAGATCGATGAGAAAACCGCGCAGCTTTTGAAGCTGCTCGATCTGGGCGATATCGTGGGCGTGGAAGGCGTGGTGCGCCGCACGCCGCGCGGCGAGCTCACTTTAGATGCCACTAAGCTGACCGTACTGGCCAAGGCGCTGGAAGTGCCGCCCGAGAAATATCACGGCCTTAAAGACATTGAATTCCGCTACCGCCACCGCGAGCAGGATCTTGTGGCCACGGAAAAATCACGTGAAACGCTGCGCAACCGCTTCCGCATTGTCAGTGCTATCCGCCGCGCGCTGGATGCGCGCGGGTTTCTTTCCAGCACAGTGGGATCCGAAGCTTGGAATTCACGTGACTTGAAGTCGCGGC